>SXGQ01581723.1_pt1 | contig 77468 bp, 111 predicted proteins | sample 3178371 | NCBI WGS metagenome assembly SXGQ01 (sample SAMN11356859, study PRJNA531348) | freshwater metagenome | isolation source: freshwater sample F1-20 | place: China: Fuxian Lake, Yuxi | collected 2017-12-25 | reverse complement strand
AGAAAGAATAATGCGACTTGAATAAATATATGAAAGCAGTACATACTGCTTCTTCTGGTAAATACCGAATGCGAATAAATGGCGACTCCGTTTAGAATTAAAAGGTCTGCTGTACCTGGAAAAAAACCACTGGTAGCAGATTTACAGACAGGCGAATTAGCTTTTAACACGTATGATGCTGAACTTTATACTTTAAGAGATCGTCCTGGAATTGGTACTGATGTCGTTCGCGTCGCTGCCGGTACTACAGTTACAAATATCTTATATGTTACACAAGACGGAAGCGACTCCAACACGGGAAAAAAACTTGGAGACGCAAAAAGAACAATCGGAGCAGCACTCACAGCAGCATCAACAGGCACAGTTATTAAAATTAGTGCTGGATCTTACCTAGAGAATAATCCTCTTATCATTCCAGAGCAGGTTTCAATTGTTGGTGATAGTTTAAGAGAAGTATCAGTATCACCACAGAATGCCAATCAAGATCTGTTCTATGTTTCGAATGGAAATTATGTTGCCGAAATGTCTTATACAGGAACTCTGAATCCTGGAAAGGCAATCTTCGCTTTTAACCCAAATCAAGTCGGATATTTTAATCAATCACCATATATTCAAAACTGTACTAATTTTATTCCAAGCAGTATTGGAATGAAGATTGATGGTAAGAATGCGATTGGTCCAACCAAAAGTATGGTTGTAGATTCTTATACTCAATACAATCAAGGTGGTATTGGGGTCTCAATTACAAATGAAGGATATGCTCAATTAGTTTCGATCTTCACTATCTGTAATGATATTGCGATTTTTGCTGGATCGGGCGGTGCTTGTGATTTAACCAACTCAAACTCTTCTTTTGGAAATTATGGTCTGGTTGCTGATGGCATTGGACCACAAAAATACACTGGTATTATTTCAGCAACGGCAGAGGCAAACTCCGATACTTTTACTCTATATCTTGATGCGCCAACACTTGGGGTTCAAACGGCATCTTATGATAATGCGACTGGTATCCTAACAGTTACAACTTCTTCCAATCATAATTTTAATGTTGGAATGGGTCTGACAATATCAGGACTCCAATTCAGTTGCCCTTCTGGACCAGGAATTGTAACATATCCAAGTGGAAACTATGGATATATTTTTGAAGTCAAAGATGTTTTGGCAAGTAATCAGTTCTCTGCTTATGTTGGAACCTCAACACTCCCACATACCTATCAAACTGGTGGCACTGTAGCAATCAATATTGTCAGACCTTTTGATGGGCAGGTTGTTTATTTTGATGATTTATACTACACCGTAAATAGAATTCGAATTACGAATGCTGGTAGTGGATATAACTCTGCTCCAGCAATTACGATTGGTGATCCAAGCACAGTAAATGATTGGGGAGTTGCCGCCACAGCAGCACCAGAACTTACAGGTGGAAGTGTAACGGCAGTAGAGATGATCTCAAATGGTAGGGGATATACATCGGTTCCCACCGTAACTTTTGCCGCTCCTGATGTGGGAATAAATACAGCAACGGGAGTCGCAGAATTGGTTCCGACATATTACGCAATTGCCAGATCAACTCCAATTTCTGCCGGTATTTGTACGGTGACCTTTAGTGAGAATCTTCCATACTCTGTAGGAGTTGGTACGACAGTTCCATTCTTTAAACAAAGTAGAGTACTTGCTTCAAGTCATTCTTTTGAATATATTGGATCTGGAACAGATATTAATCGCTCTCTTCCATCTGCTGGTGGAGTCCCAATTCAAGATAATGAAGTTGAAACTCGTAACGGAGGTCTTGTCGTTTATACAAGCACTGATCAAGCAGGAAACTTCAGAATTGGTGATGGAGTTCAGATCAATCAGGTGACGGGAACAATCTCTGGTACATTTTATTCGAAGAGTTTGTTCGCAACAATGACACCATTTATACTCGCATTAGGAGGAGATTAAAATGCCATTACCCTTAAACCTATATCAAACAGTTACTCAAGTCGTTGGTGTCAATACTGTTGGAATTTACACAGCACCAGTAGGATATAGTGGAATTGTTCTTTTAGCGCAAGCGGCAAATATTGGTGCGGATACTCATACGATTTCATTCTCACACAAGAGAAGTATTGCTGGTATTGCGGTGACAACTGAGATTGTTAAGGATCTACCAATTCCAGCGAATGATTCCACAAATCTTTTGTTTGGAAAACTGATTCTTGAGACTGGAGATTCTATTCAGATTCGTTCTGATAGTTCGTCAAATGTCAAGTTTATCGCAAGTATTCTAGAAACTCTCAACTAATATTCAACAATGTCCCAATCATATAAAAGCGGAAGACAAAAGAATCTAAATCTTGGTATTACATCAGTTACCGAGAATAGTACCGTATTACAGACAATTGGTAAAGTTGGGATTGGGACAACCAACGCACAGAATCATTCGTTGTTTGTTGTTGGATCATCTAATATTACAGGAGACTCCTATGTAGGTGGGGCATCTACATTTGTTGGAGTCGGTACATTTAATAATGATCTTTATGTTGGTAATCAACTTTATGTTGGTGAAACTACGATTGGGAGGGATATTAGCACCAGACATTTATTAGCAACTGGTGTATCCACATTTGTCGGAGTCGGTACATTTAGTAATGATCTTTATGTTGGTGGTGATCTATACATCAAAGATGATCTTGTACTAGATGAACTGACGGCTCGCAACCTGTACATCACTGGCATTACGACAGTTGGTGTGGTTTCGGCAGTCAGTGTGAATGCGACTGGTATTATCACTGCTAATAGTTTCAGACCTAGCAGCGGTTACATTCAAGCGGCAGACGGAACTAATTCACTCTACATTTATAACGGCACTGGAAACGTAGCATTCCAAGGAACCATTGGTGCTTCTAGTATCAATAATGGGCAAGGTTACCAGGCAATTAATTTTACCACAACATCGACACCAACAGTTCTAATTCCAAACGGACTGAATGTAACTGGAATTACAACTCTTGCCTCCGCTGGTGGTATTACAACAACTGGTGGAGACCTCTATGTTGGTAATAATCTTTATGTAAAAAATGATCTGACCGTAGTAGATCAGATTAATACACTTGATCTTGTAGCATCTGGACTTGCGACAGTCAATTCATTAAGTGTTTCTACTAACTTTGATGTTTTTGACTCTACCGCAACTTTCCACAATAACGTTTTTATTGCTGGAAACTTAAGTATTGGTGGTACTACAACTGCGATTACCGTCGCAGACTTAAAAGTTATTGATAAAGAGATTATCCTTGGTATTACCACTGATGCTTTTGGTAATGATGTTTCTACCGATACCACAGCAAATCATGGTGGTATTGCGATTGCTTCCACTGAAGGTTCTCCTTTAGTTTCACTTCAAGTTGCTGGTATCAATACTTTACCAGACACCTATAAGCAGATCATGTGGGTCAGGCGCGGCACAATGGGTGCTGGCACGACTGACGCCTGGTTGTTTAATTATGCGGTTGGTATTGGATCTACACAAGTTCCAGATCAAACTCGCCTTGCTGTTGGTCAAATTCATATTAGTGATGATAGAATCGAGTCCCCAAATGCGAATCTTACCAATCTTTGGGGAACAAATCTTACCTATACAACTGGTAATCTCACAACTGGGAATATTGTAACAGGTGTTGTCACGACACTATCAGGTTCTAATGCCACCTATACGACTGGTAATTTTGGAACTGGCAATATCAATGTTGGTGTCGTAACTAGTATCAGTGGAACCAACCTGAACTATACTGGAGTCGGAACGATTACGACTCTCAATAGTACCACTGGATCTGTTACCACATTAAGTGGAACTAATCTCACATACACCAATGCCGATGTTGACAATGCCTATATTACCGCTGGTATTGTAACTACTATTGCTGGTTCAAATCTTACCTACACAACAGCAGACATTGACAATGCCTATATTACCGCTGGTATTGTAACTACTATCGCTGGATCTAATCTCACTTATACGACCACAGATATTGACACTGCTTATGTCACTACAGGTATTGTAACCACACTTGCTGGATCTGATCTTACTTACAGCAATGCCTACATTACTGCGGGTATCGTAACCACAGTCGCTGGTTCAAATCTTACATATGCGACTGCTGATATTGATAATGCTTATGTAACAGCAGGTATCATAACCACAATCGCTGGTTCAAATCTTACTTATACAACTGGCAATTTTAGCACGGCTAATGCTGTTGTTGGTGTTGTCACAACTTTAACCAGCACTAACGCTAATCTTACAAACATCAATTCGATTGGTATTACCACTCTTGGAATTGCGACAGTAAATCGAATTTATGTTTCTGGAGTCTCCACATTTGCTGGTCTTATTGATTCTAACGGTGGACTTGATGTAGAAGGTCACACCGAACTCGATAATGTAAGAATTTCTGGTGTTGCTACATTCCAAAGCAATGCTTACTTTGGTGATTCTGATGTTCTTTACTTTGGTGATGGAAATGACCTACAGGTTTTCCATGATGGAACCAATAGTTATGTAAGAGAAACTGGAGTTGGCAGTCTCATTCTTGGTTCGGATGGAGTAGGCGTTGATATTTACAATGTCTCTCAGGGCGAATATCAGGCACGTTTTTCAAATAATGGTGCGGTTGAACTCTATCATGATAACATTAAGAGATTTGAAACAACTGGATATGGCGTAACAGTTTATGATACCCTAAGAACAAAACAAATCATTGTTTCTGGGGTATCAACTTTTAGCGGACCCATCGCAGGATTTGTTACGTTCACAAATAATGTTGCTATTGCTGGAAGTTTAGATGTTAATGGCAATATCAACTTCAATGGTGATCTGTTCCAGGATAATCAACCGTTCATTGCTTCTCGCTGGACGGCGACGACTGGTGGAAATGACATTTACAGATTGTCGAACGTTGGCATTGGAACATCCACATTAATCGCCACATTAACAGTACGTGGTGATGCGAACATTAGTGGTGTAATCACTGCTCGCCAATTTGTTGGAGATGTTCAGGCAGGAGTCGCAACTCTTGGTGTCACAACGGCACAAACACTTGATGTTTACGGAAAGACAAGATTAAGAAGTCAGATACATGATGCCTTCGACAATCCTGGAACTTCAAATCTAGTTTTAACCTCTGGTGGTCCAAGTGGTAATTGGTCTTGGCAACCTGTTACTAGTATTGGTGCTGGAACTCTGAATGGTATTATTGTTCAAGAGGAAGGTGGAACAGTTGGAACCGCTGGAAGTATTACAACTCTTGACTTTAGAGGTAATAATATTACTGCTACGGCAGATCCACAACCAAATGGTATTGCGACCATCCGTGTATCAGACACTCCATCGTTCCTGAGTTTAAATGTATCGCCTGGAATTTCAACTCTTGGCGTAACAACAATCAGTCAGGTATATGTCTCTGGTGTTTCTACATTTGTTGGGGTAAGCACGTTTGTAGGAGATCTTTATGTTGGTGGTGATCTTTATGTACTTGATGATGTAGTATTTGATTCATTTACCGCAAGAGAAGTCAATGTAACTGAAAGATCAAATCTAGGCATTGGATCTGCTACTACCCTTAACGTAACTGGAATTGCGACTGCTGCTCTTCTGAATGTTGGTGTTGGTGGAACAATTGTAACCACAACAGGTACAGCAAGAGTCGGTATCAACTCCATTGCTCCAAATTACACTCTAGATGTTAATGGAGACATTAACTTCAATGGTCTCTTATATCAAAACAATAGTCCATTCATTGCCTCTCGTTGGTCTGCTGGACTTGGTAATGACATTTATAGATTGAATGGTGATGTCGGCATCGGAACAACCAATCCACAATACACCTTAGAAGTTGTAGGTAATGCCAGAGTCAGTGGTGTTACTTCTGTAACCAATCTTGAAATTTATGGATCTGTTGGTATTGGTACAACAACAGGTATAAATGGTCAATATCTAAGATCAACTGGTGTCGGTGTTACCTGGTCAGACTTTCCAACATTAAGAACAACAGGAATCAGCACCGCAACACAAGGTCAAACTACATTCTCATTCTCGTACAATGTAGGATTCATTGACGTATTTGTTAACGGTGTTAAGTTAACTGGAAGTGAGTATGTCGCAACTAACGGATCCACAGTTGTTCTAAACTCACCAGCATTTGAAAGTGATATTGTTGAGTTTATTGGATACAATACAGTAAGCACTTCTGGTAGTGGCGGCGGTGGTGCCTCATCTCTGAATGATTTAACAGATGTAACTCTTACATCACCAGCAGCTGGAGAAGCACTCGTATATAATGGATCGCAATGGATTAATGATTATACGGTAACGGCATCTACATCTACAACATCCCAGACTGCGATTCATGCTCTATCCGCAGCAACCTATCGTTCGGTCGAATATACTATTCAGGCAACACAAGGTCTGAAATATCATCTCACTAAGTTACTTGTCATTCATGATGGTCTTGTCGCATCAAATACTGAATATGGAACGGTCTTTACGATTGACTCACTTGGAACCTTTGATGTCGATATTTCTGGAGGCAACATTCGTTTGTTAGTAACTCCATCGGCAGCAATCACAACAGACTTTAAGATTAAGTTCACTGCCTTTAAGGTTTGATAAATATCTAAAAACCAACGGGGGAAAGTGAACCTGTGGCTAATCAAAATTTCAGAGTCAAGACAGGACTCGAAGTAGGAACGGGTGTAACGATAAGTGCTGGTGTTGTAACTACTGTAAATTTATCATCTCAGCAAATTAATATAAGTGGAGTGTCAACTTTTGCTGGCATCACTACGGTTACTGGAGTAAGCCTATTTGCTAAACAGTTAAGTGTTTCTGGTGTATCTACATTTCAGAGTGATATAAAACTTGGCGATAGCGATAGTGTCTATTTTGGTGATAATAATAACTTAAGAATTTTTAATGATGGGTCAAATAGTTATATTTCAGATCAAGGAATTGGAAACTTAGTTCTTCTTGGAGATAGTGAAGTTTGGATTGGAAATACTGCTGCTTCAGAATACAAAGCAAGATTTATTACAGATGGTGCTGTAGAACTTTATTATGAGAATGTAAAGAAGTTTGAAACCACTGGATATGGTGCGACGGTCTTTGGCACTCTACAATCTCAGGGTCTTCAAGTCTTTGGGGATTCTTATATTTCTGGTAATCTTGGAGTTGGTATAACAAATCCAGGAACAAAATTAGACGTATTTGGGGATATTAGACTTTCCAATATTGATGCCGAAATCGAATTCAATGCTGGCGGGGCAAGATTAAAAGGGCTTCCTAATGCCCTTTCAATTCATTCTGGAGGTGGTCTAAACAGTTCTGTAGAAGAACAACTAAGAATTAATTCTACTGGTGTTGGCATAGGAACCACAGTTCCAATATCAAAACTTCATGTGGTTGGATCTGGAACCACGGCACTTTTAGTTGAAGGTAATGCTCGTATTACAGGTATTCTAACCGTAGGAACATCATCAGTTACATTTGATGGAACCAATAACAGCATTACAGTAGGAACTGGAGTAACTATTTTTGGAAACACCGGTATCGTAAGTGCTACTGAGTTTCGTGGAAATGGTTCTAACTTAACAGGAGTTCAACCGTTCCCATCGGGGACTTTGATGTTATTCCAACAAACAGCAGCACCAACTGGATGGACAAAACAAACCACACATAATAATAAGACGTTGAGAGTTGTAAGCGGTGCGGCAGGTTCTGGTGGTTCAACAGCGTTTACTTCAGTATTTGCGTCAAGAACACCGTCTGGTAGTGTTACGATGTCTAATGCTGCGGTTACTTTGTCCGAATCACAAATACCATCACATACTCATACATTTACTGTAACCGAAGCTGATGATAATAATCACTCTGGTAACGGTAATAATTCTGCTGCTAATGCTGATGCGGGTATTAATGGAAGTGTAACTACTGCTGGTACTGGTGGTGGTTCATCACACACTCACAACAACACAGCATCTTTTACAGGAACAGCAATGGACTTTGATATTCAGTATGTTGATTTAATTATTGCTTCTAAAAATTAATTATGTTATACTATAATTTTTAACTATGGCTAAAATTAAACCAGGTAATTTCTGCCCCTTAATTAAAAAAGATTGTATTGGAATTAAGTGTTCTTGGTATACTCAAATGAGAGGAACAAATCCAAACACAGGTGAACCTGTGGATGAATGGGGATGTGCTGTAACCTGGATGCCTATTATGTCTGTTGAGATTGCTCAAAAATCAAATCAAACTGGTGCAGCAGTTGAGTCATTTCGCAATGAAGTGGTGAAAGCAAATGAGTCTAATCAACATCTTTATATTTCAGCACTTCAACAAGGCATTTTACCAACACAAATAACTCCTCTCAACCAACCGATAAATATTCTAGAAGAAGGTAAAGGTTAATGAGATTAACTATTATTCCGATTGATAAGACAATTGGTATTGATGGAGCATTTCTTTCAAACATTCAAGAAGATTTATCTTGGATTCCCACAAATATTCATGCTGTTCAATGGTATGATACCTGGGGGGAAGTAGAATATAATGATGGGTCTCCAAATGAAAGAATTGAAGACTTAGGAATCTTTAAGCAAGCGGTACAGACTGTTGAGAGTGAGAAGGTTAGACTTGAAAATAAAAGAATCGAAGATGAGGCAAAGATAGATTACTGGTCAATTTTCAGATCGAGAAGAAACAAATTATTGTCTGCTTGCGACTGGACTCAAATTCCAGATGCGTCGTTAACTGAAGAGCAAAAAGAACAGTGGAAAGTTTATCGTCAAACTCTTAGAGATCTTTCTGATAGTATCGTTGATCCAAAACCTTTAGCTTTAGACTTAACCTATTCAAACTGGCCTACACCACCATTTAGATTTCATCTTTACGGAGATTGAGAATCTAGTTTTCATCATATCATAAATACTAGATGATACCTACTATAAAAGATGGCAAAAAATAGGGAGTTATCACAACTAGGGTCTTTTGTAGTAGTTAATGATACCAATGGAAATATTGGTATTGCGACAACGGCAACTCCTTCCGTTGGCATCGGCACCACAAATCCAACATCAAAACTGACTGTTAATGGTGATGCATTAGTATCTGGGGTTGTTACCGCAACACAACTCTCAACTGGCGCATCTGGTACTGGAATCAATATTACATCCAATACCATCACTGGTCCATCAACGATTACAATTGATCCAGCAGCAATTGGTGATGACACTGGAGCAGTCAGAATTAAAGGTGACTTTTATGTTGATGGTACACAGTTTGTCGTTAACTCAACAACCATTGAACTTGGTGACTTTAACGTTGGTATCGCAACGACAGTAGGAACCAATGCGCTTCTTGATGGGGCGGGAATTGGAATTGGATCTGTCAGTATTCGTAAGACATTTACATATGATTATACGAATGATTCATTAAAGTCGAGTGAGAATCTTAATATCCCATCTGGCAAAACTTATAAGATCAATGGAGTTGATGTTGTAAGTTCTACCACACTCGGAAATGGAGTTGTTAATTCATCACTGACTTCTGTTGGAACTTTAAATCAACTGAGTGTCACTGGACCATCTACGTTTGCTGGTATCACCACTGTTACCGGAGAAACTTTATTTGCGAAACAATTAAATGTTTCTGGAGTATCGACACTCGGTAGCGTCGTACAGATTACACAATCTGGTATTGTAACATCCACGAATCCTGGTGTTACAACTGTCGTTTATTATGGTGATGGATCAAACCTCTTTGGGGTCAGTGCCTTTGCTGTTATCAATCAAGACCTAGCACCTGACGTTGTATATCCAACACTTGCGAATAACTCTGGAGTAAGTACCGTTGGTATTGCGACGACGGGAACTGGTAGTTTTGTTTTCAAGCCAACGACAGGAAATGTTGGTTTAGGAAGCACTCAACCTGCCTATAAGATAGATGCTGTCGGTGATATAAATATCACAGGATCTTATAGGATTGACGGCAGAAGCGTTCTAGATGACGCACTTGTTTACGCAATTGTATTCGGATAGTATAAATGGCAAATACGTTTAAACTAGCAACTAAGGCAAGCGTTGGAGTTACAACGGTCGGCATTTATACTGCTCCAGTAGCAACAACTTCGACTATCATTGGTATTACACTCGCAAATGTAAGTGGAACTGGTATCAATGTGACGGTTGGAATCGCAAGAACACTCGCTGATGATGTGAGCATTTTGAAGAACGTTCCGATTCCACAGGGTTCGACACTGGAAGTGATGCAGGGAAATAAGATTGTCTTACAAGCGGAAGACTCACTCACAGCGAAAAGTGATGTTGCTTCTAGTTTAGATTGTGCCATAACTTTATTGGAGATGACCTGATATGGGACTTACTAAAGTTAGTGGTGATGTAATTCAGAGCACCATTAATGTTGGTGTAGTCACCGTTACAAGTTTAACCGTTGGAACTGGTGTTACAATTAGTGGCGGTATTGTAAGTGCTACAAGTTTTAGTGGTAACGTCACAGGGAATGTTACAGGTAACGTAACTGGTAACGTCGCGGGTAATGTTACAGGTAACGTAAGTGGAAATATAACTGGTAATATAAACTCCACTGGGGTTTCTACGTTTGCGACTGCTAATATAACTCAATCAAACCCCACTAACTTAAATGTAAGCGGAGTTTCTACGTTTTCTGGTATTACTACGGTTACTGGACCTACATTATTTTCTAAACAACTGAATGTGTCTGGGGTTTCTACCTTTACGAATGTTCAGATCAGCACAGGGTCTAGTATTACTGTTGGTTCAGCATTTATTCAAAACAACGCAGTTGGTCTAGGACAAACAACAACGACTGGTAGAAACGCTGGTGTTGGAACTGCTGTTGGAACTATCATTTATAACTCCACAACAGGTCTTGTAGAAGTTTATGATGGATCTACTTGGAAATCTACTGGAGATAATTTTATTCAAGCAACTGGTGGAACAATAACTACTTATTATAGTGGTGGAGTTTTATGGAAAACTCATTCATTTACTTCTTCTGATACTTTTCAAGTTTTAACTGCTCCAGCAAATAATAATACTATTGAATACCTTGTAGTTGCTGGCGGCGGTGGTGGTGGTGGAAATAGAGGTGGTGGCGGCGGTGCTGGTGGTTTTAGAACTGGTATTGGATTTACAGTAAGTTCTGCTCCGGGTGTTTATAGTGTTACTGTTGGTTCTGGAGGTGTTGGGCAGAGTCCTGGTGGTCAAGGTACACCAGGAGGTCAATCAGTATTCTCATCTATAACTTCTACTGGTGGTGGTAGAGGTGGTGGTAATTTCAACCCCGATACTGTTTTTAGTGGAGCTCCTGGTGGTTCTGGTGGTGGTGCTGGAAGTGGTTCTTCAGGAGTTGGTGGAACTGGAAATACTCCATCAGTATCACCACCACAAGGTAATAATGGCGGACCTTCTTCACCAATCAGCACGGGAGGCGGCGGCGGCGGAGCTGGTGGAGCAGGTCCAGCAGCTTCTCCATCACCAAGCACCAATGTTCCTGGAGGGGCAGGATCTCCATCATCAATTAGTGGTTCTAACATAACCTATTCCTCAGGAGGAACAGGCGGAACTACACCGGATGGTTTTCCGGGTGGGGGAAATGCTTCTGCGAATATTGGAAATGGTGGAAATGGAGGTCCTGGAAATGTAGCTGGTGGTTCTGGTGGTTCTGGCGTTGTCATTATTCGCTACCAAGTAGGACAACAGGCAGTAAAAGCAACAGGTGGAACTGTTTCTTATGCTGGTGGTAAAACTATTCACACATTTACATCATCAGCAACTTTTACAGTTAGAGATCCATCACTCACTACGGTTGAATATCTTGTAGTTGGCGGCGGCGGGGCTGGTGGAGCATTTACATCTGGCGGTGGTGGTGGCGCTGGTGGTCTAAGAAACTCATCAAGTCATCCAGTAAGTTCATCTCCTGGAGTATATCCAGTTACAGTTGGATCTGGCGCAGCAGGTAGCGATTTACAAACATCTACAGCAAATGGATCACCTTCAGTATTTGATACAGTAACTTCTCACGGTGGTGGAGGAGGTGGTGGTAATACTCCACCTAACTCGGCAGGAATTCCTGGTGGTTCTGGTGGGGGTGGTGCTGGAGAGTTTGCTGGATCCGCTGGAAACGGCGATAGAGTAACGGGAACATCTACACCAGCACCAGGACAAGGAAATAGTGGTGGTGCTGGTGGACCTGGTGCTCTCCGTAGAGGTGGCGGTGGCGGTGGTGCTGGTGGTGCTGGCGTTGCTGGACCAACTTCTGGAAATGGTGGACCAGGATCATCATTTGCAATTAGTGGAACATCTGTAACGTATGCTGGTGGTGGTGGCGGAGCAGGTGAATCTCAAGTTTCCGGATCTGGTGGTCCTGGCGGTGGTGGAAATGCTGGTAGTCAAGCACCAGGATCTAACGGAACTCAAAATCTTGGTGCCGGTGGTGGCGCGGGTGGTAGAGGACCATTAAGTACTGGGGGACCATTTTTTGGAGGCAACGGCGGTTCCGGTATCGTCATCATCGCCTACCCATCATAAATACTCAAAAAGCTTATAATGTCTTACATCGGAAATCAACCGACTTACGGAGATACCACAAGTAACTTTAAGATACTTGATGATATCGCATCATACACACAGACCTTTGATGGGTCTTCTGCGTCCGTAGTTTCACTTGCCGATGATACATTAACCTTTACTAGTCACCGCTTCATCACGGGGCAGAGAGTCACCTATACGCACGGTGGTGGATCGGCAATCGGTGGTCTGACTTCTGGAACTGCTTATTATATCATCAAGAACGACCAGAACACAGTCAAACTTGCTCTTACATTATCAGACGCAAACAATAATATTGCGATCAACTTTAACGCACTAGGAACTGGAACTGCACATACACTCAACGTTGCCTTTGATGGTATCAACACAAAGTTCAAGGCAACCTATGATAACGGAACTAAAGCATACATTACCAGAGCAGCACAACTTCAAATCTCCATCAACGGTGTTATTCAGCAACCACAAGACACCACGACTCCTACGAATGGATATGGGTTTGATGTAGATGCTGTTATTATATTCTCTGTTCCCCCAGTCAATACAGATGTGTTCTGGGGTAACGTCATTGCTAACAACTTTGCTGCTTATGATATTAGCGATAACGTTGTTGATAACTTTACAGGCACTGGTTCACAAACACTCTTCAACCTATCGCAAAGCGTTCCCAATAGTGAAAGTCTTCTAGTCACGATTGATGGTGTCGTTCAGTATCCAAGTGATGGAACCACCAGTCGTGCTTATAGTGCGGCTGACCAAGAACTGATCTTCACTTCAGCACCTGGAAATGGTACAGTCATTCAGGCAAGACACATTGGTTTTGCTGGTGCTGTCACAAGTAACGTCACTGGTTTTTATGGAAGAACTGGTAATGTAGTTCTAAAAAGAGATGATTTTGTAGTTGTAGGTGGTATCAATACAACTGGTGCTGCCGTTTCGATGGGTAACGTAGGCGCTGGTATTGTGACTGCCACTCGTTTTGTTGGTGATGGTTCTCTGCTGACTGGTGTTGTTTCATCAAAATGGAGAGCAAACACTGCTGGTATTACGACTCAAAGTTCAGTTGGAGTCAATACAACGAGTGTTGATGTATCAGGACTGACTGGTGTTGGCAATTCATTCCAAGGACTTTATGTTTCGAACGGTATGATGATTATGGATAATACTCTGAATGGCAATCATTATATTGGAACTGCTTATAATGGTCTGATGGCTGGACCAGTGTCTGTTGGAGGCACTCTGACGATTGATGGTGTCTGGGTCGTTGTCTAATAAATAGTGAAACAGAGGTAGTAGATAGATGGCGATTGTTAACGTAAATAGCATCTCTGGTATCAACAGTATCACGGCTCAGAGCACTTCTCTGAACTTTTATACTGCTGCTGGAAATACTCTGTCTATCGGTGCGAGTGTAAATGGAAATATAACGGGTAATGTAACTGGAAACGTAAATGCTACTGGACTCTCTACGTTTTCTGGTGGTGTTCAAGTTGGTGCTACTACGAGTATTACAGTAGGATCATCGTTTATAAGAAATAATGCTGTTGGATTGGGAACTACATCAACAACAGGTAGAGATGCAGGTATTGGAACAGCAACTGGAACTTTAATTTATAATGCAACGTCTGATGCTATTCAGATTTACAGTCCTTTTGGGTGGGTTAATGTTGTATCACTATTTACGGCTACTGGTGGAACAGAAAGCACAGTATCAAGAACGGGATATAAGGTTCATACTTTTACATCAACTCAACCATTTGTTGTATCAGTTGGAACTAAAACAGCAGAATATCTTTTAGTTGCTGGTGGAGGTGGTGGTGGTTCTGGGGCTTCGCTTTCTGCTGGACACGGCGGTGGCGGAGGAGGAGGAGTTTTAAGTGGAACTCTTACTTTGAATCCGGGAACTTATACCGTTACTGTTGGTGGTGGTGGAGCTTTTGGCACTTTTCCAAGTCCTGGATATTCTGCTGGAACTCCAGGGCAACCCTCTAATATTGTTGCTCCAGGTGTTGTTGGTTTTACATCTATTACCGCAATAGGTGGTGGTAATGGTGGATCCGGATCCACCCCTAGCCCTGGAGCAGGAAATGGTGGTAGTGGTGGAGGAGGTGGATATAACCAACCAGGTGCCTTTGGTTTAGGTCCAGCAACTCCAGCACCAGTTATAGCATCATTTCCAACATATACACCAGGAACAACACAAGGAAGAGATGGTGGGGGAGGACAAGGAAATGTATCACCATTTGCAGGTGGCGGCGGCGGCGGCGCTGGTGGAACTGGTGGTGCTGGAACTTCTGGATTAGGTGGGGCAGGTGGTCCAGGAAATCCATTTGCAATTTCCGGAACTCCTGCTACTTATGGCGGCGGCGGTGGTGGTGGTGGTGGAATTGATAGTACCACAAATACTGGCGGCGCCGGAGGTCCCGGAGGAGGTGGTGCAGGAGGAAGTAGTCCAACACCAAAAACTGGTGGAACAGGTGGAACAAATACTGGCGGTGGCGGCGGTGGTGGTGCTGGTTTATCTGGCGGTTCTGGAGGTTCTGGTATCGTCATCATCGCTTACCCAACCTCATAAATACTCAAAAGTCTCCTAAACTATGGCGTCAGAGATTCGTGTAAATCAGATACAAAACCGAAGTGGATTAGGCACCGTAACCTTTAACGATGCTGGTGTTTCAATCGCAGGTGTTACGACGGTTGGTATTTTGAGTGCGACTGGAAACTCTGTGTTTTCTGGGAATATAACTGTTAGTGGTAACGTAACTGCTACAAGTTTCATAGGTGATGGTTCTCAACTAACTGGTATTGCAGCGACTACTAATGTAAGAACTAATAGTCTTGTAATATCTGGAATGACCACAGCGACAGGTGGTATTCAAGTTGGTGCTACAACAAGTATTACTGTTGGAAATACCTTTATAACAGCAACAAGTATTGGTATAGGAACTACTTCAACAGCAGGACGTAATGCTGGAGTTAATACTGCAACTGGAACGATAATTTATAACAGCACTTATGGAGTAATTCAATATTATACTGGCACAGGTTGGAGTATTGTATCTTCTTCTACTGCATTAGCTACTGGTGGAACAGAAATATCTGTTCCTACTGGAAGAATTCACGTTTATAATAGCACAAATCCATTTGTCGTTAATGTTGGAAGTCTAACTGTTGATGCTATTGTAGTTGCAGGGGGCGGCGGCGGCGGTTCTTATTATGGTTCTGGCGGCGGGGGCGCAGGTGGATATAGATTAATTTCAGGTCTTACATTACCATCGGGAACTTATGTAATGACTGTTGGTGGTGGTGGTGCTGGTGGTCCATACCCACCAACTCCAGGTCCTCCAGGAAGTCCTGGTAACGACTCAACAATTTCCGGTCCAACAATCACAACATCAACTTCTACTGGAGGTGGTGGTGGAAGTGGATATAGTCCTGGTAGTGGAGGACTTCCAGGAGGATCTGGAGGTGGTGGATCTGGAACTGATAATGGAGTTAGATCTCCTGGCGGAACAGGAAATACTCCACCACAACCAGGACAATTGGGAAATCCAGGTGGTGCTGGAACTGGACAACCAAGAGGTGGTGGCGGTGGTGGCGCTGGTGGATCTGGAGGACCTGCAAATGGTGGTGGAGGTGTCCAGTTACCAACAACATTCCAAGTTTCTGGAGTTCCAACACAACCTGGTCCAAGTGGTAGTTATTGGTGTGCTGGCGGCGGTGGCGGCGCTGATAATGGATCTGGAGGAAATTCCCCAAATGCAGCTAGTCCTTATGCAGGTGGTGGTAGAGCTGGATCCCACCCAGCAAATGGAGGTGCTACTGCAGGAGCAACTAATTCTGGAGGTGGTGGAGGAGCGTATGCACCCGGAAGAGGAGGTGCTCAAGGCGGACCTGGATTTATTTTAATCTACTATCCATCATCATAAAAACTACACCCACATAGCGGAAGTTTCAGAAGGAGGGTGAAAACCCTCCTTTTATGCTATAATATATAATAAGACTGAAGACATTATAGGAGAATAGCCTTGAGTTTTTTGACTACGTGGTATGAAACCCAACTTCCCACAGACATTATCGAAATTCTAGAAGAAGATATCAAGAAGTTCGATCCCATCGCACAAGAGTCCAGACTTCACGGAGACGCAGTAGATAAAGTCATTCGTGATAGTAAAAATGCTTGGATTCCCACCTCACACTGGGTCGGTGGTTTCATCTGGCATTATATTCAGAGAACTAACAGAGAGAACTTCTGTTACGACCTGACTGCGATTGATGGAGAAAGTATTCAATATACTCAATATGGTGCTGGGCAGTTTTATGACTGGCATATTGACGCTGGTATTGATACTTCTTACAAGCCCCAACAAATCGTCAGTTCAGGCACCAATATCGCACAAGACCTGATGACGGTTCAAGGTGAGTATGTGAGAAAACTGTCCTTCTCACTTCAACTCTCTGACCCAGAAGACTACACAGGCGGTGAAGTTCAGTTTATGGATAACAGTCGCAAGACTTACTTTGCTCCGAAGCAGCGTGGAACTCTCATTATGTTTGACTCACGCACTCCTCACCGTGTTCGTAAGGTCAAGTCTGGTATGCGTAAGAGTCTTGTAGGCTGGGTATGTGGTCCCAGATGGAAATAGTTGGAGGTATTATGAAAGAAAAAGAATACAAATCAACTGGTGGCGTCTATGAGCAAGGGTATCAGCGTTGTGCGATGCCTACTCGTAAGATGTCCAAGAATGAGTTCTTTGAGAAGAATGGATACCTATTCATTCCTGGTCTGATTGCCGACCCAGAAAACCTCAAAGTTCCTGTGCCTGAAGAGCGTGGTCAGATTACTTACTATCGTAACCGAATGGATAAGTATGACTATGTTCCAGAAGAGAAACAAGTTCACGGTTCTCTTGCTCGTTATAATATTCCGACCTATCGTGACCTTCACTTTTTAGTCAAGAAGGAAATTGAGAAGCGTCTTGAAATGGACCTTCACCCCACTTACTTCTATGACCGTTTCTATTTCGTCGGTCAGCAGTTGAAGCGTCATAGTGACCGTCCTGCTTGTGAAGTGAGTGTGACTCTTCAAATTAGTTCCAACCATCCTGATGATCCTTGGCCCATTTGGTTTGAGCGTCCTGATGGTAGTGAGTCTTATGTGCTGATGAACGACGGTGATGCTGCCGTATATAAAGGTTGTGAGCGTGAGCACTGGCGTGACCCACTTCCTTCACGATACAATAAGGCACAAAGACTGTGGAGAAAGGTCAGAAAGGTAGCAGACGACACGTACCATCATCAGATATTCCTTCACTATGTTGATGCGAATGGTCCATTTTGTCATTGTGCTTTTGATGCTGTTCGATGATACATCCACTTTTCTTTGTTCCCATCTACCGCTATGAGGTAGAAGACTGGTCCAGAAAAAAGAAGGCACTCTATAAGAAAATGGAACGGAAGAACTTCGTCAAAGAAGGTCTTCAACATTTTTATACTGATAGGCAGAAAGATGGTAAGAGTTATGCCCTTGACTTTGACCATCTTTTTTCTGATGAGTTGAACCAGTTTAAACAAGAGTGTGGTGTAGAAGAACTTCGTATCACCGATATCTGGACCATTAAGTATCATAAAGAAAACTACCAGACCGTTCATAACCATCGTTCATTTGGTTATAGTGGTCTGCTTTATGTCGATTATGATGAGAAGATCCATAAACCAACCGTCTTCGTTGGTCCCTGGAACGACCCTATCAGCGACACAACACAACTTGCCTTTGCTCCCGAAGCAAAAGAAGGAGTGATGTATATTTTCCCAAGTGTACTGTTACATTATGCTCAGTCAAACGCAAGTGGGAAAGAAAGGGTTGTGACTTCTTGGGATATGTTAGTGCGATAAATAAAAGAAAAAGTCATCATAAATGGCGTTTACCAAGATTGCCGCTGCTGGTATTGGAAGCACGGGAACAGTCACACTAGAAAACCTGACGATCACAGGAGTTCTAAATGTTCCTACCATTACTGGTGCCGCATCAACCGCAAATGTAAGAACCAATAGTTTAGTCGTTTCTGGCGTTAGCACATTAGGTGTGACGACGGTAACGACTTTAACTGTAACTGGAAACGCTGGGTTTACCACTACATCACACATTCAAATTCCATCAGGGACCTCCGCACAAAGACCTGGAACACCCACTGCTGGAATGATTCGTTATAACTCCGAGAACCAACAGTTTGAGGGTTATGCCGCTGCTTGGGGTGGGTTTGGTGGTGCTGCTGGCGCAAGTGGTAATGCGGTGTTTTATGAGAACGATACGAATGTGACTGCCTCGTATAGTATTACGTCGGGGAAAAATGCTATGAGTGCCGGACCAATCACTTTGAACGCTGGTGTCGTGGTCACGATTCCATCTGGTTCTGTTTGGACAGTCGTATAAGGAGATAAGAAAATGTCTGTATCTATTAGTGGAGACGGTTCATTAAGTGGTATTGACCAAGGATTAAATGTCGTTGGTGTTGTGACTGCTACACAAGTAAAAGTTGGATCAGCAGTTACGATTCATACCGGAGGATTTCAGGTAGGTTCTTCTGATATTCATTCCACTGGTATTACAGTTAATGCTGTTAATTCATCGGGAGTCTCAACGTTTTCTGGTGGTATCAACGTAGGTAATACTTTTATAAGATCTACAAGTGTTGGTATAGGATCTACAACAACCACGGGTAGAAATGCTGGTGTTGGAACTGCTACCGGAACTTTAATCTATAACGCAACTACAAATGCTGTAGAAGCTTATGGTGGACCTGCTGGATGGATTACCATAAAAACATTAGAAGCTATTCAGGCAACAGGTGGGACCGAAAGCACAACAGCAAGAACTGGATATAAAGTTCACACTTATACATCAACAAACCCATTTGTTGTATCTTCGGGAAGTCAAAACGTAGAAATTCTTGTCGTAGCAGGTGGAGGTTCTGGAGGAACTGCTGGCGGCGGAGGAGGTGCTGGTGGTGTATCTTATATTTCTTCATATCGTGTGAATCCAGGAACATATACTATTACCGTTGGTGGTGGTGGTGCTGGTGCTCCGCCAGGATGGGCGCCCGATGGAACGACACCTGGACAAAATTCAAGTTTTTACGCTGTAGGTATTACTTCAATTACTTCTAATGGTGGTGGTCCTGGAAGACACGGCGGCAATGGATTTCCAGGAGGTTCTGGTGGTGGTGGTGGATATGGTGGATCGGGTGGAACTGCGACTCAAACCGCCCCCGTAAATCCAGGTTTACCAACTTTAATAAATTCTGGAAATACTGGTGGAAATGGAAATCCTAGTGGTCCTCAATTTGCTGGCGGCGGCGGGGGCGGTGCCGGAGGGGTTGGTAATAATGCTCCACCTACGGCAGGTGGTCCTGGAGGTCCTGGAATAACCTACAGTATTAATGGAACGTCTACTACTTATGGTGGTGGAGGTGGAGGAGGATGTCGTTCTCCTGGAACAGGAGGATCTGGTGGTCCTGGTGGAGGTGGAGACGGTAGATCTTCAGACACTCCTGGTGGAACAGGTGGAACAAATACTGGTGGTGGAGGAGGAGGATCTGGTGCTCCTAATGGTGGGGCAGGAGGAAGCCCTGGTGGAGCTGGAGGTTCTGGTATTGTTATTATTGCTTATCCAACAACCTAAATACCTAAAAAGTTTAATGATATTCAATGGCTAAAATCCGTATTGTTGGTGATTCAAGTGGATATGTAGAACTCGCTGCTCCGAACGCGGCAGGGAACAACACGCTTGAACTACCATCAAATGCGACAAAGTTAGTTGGTGCCGACGCAAGTAATAGTTTAAATGTAACTGGTATTGCTACGTTTTCTGGTGGTATTGTTGGTAATGTAACAGGCAATGTGAATGCTACTGGACTCTCTACATTCACAAGTGGTATCAATGTAGGAACAGGAGCATCTATTAGTTCTCCCGCGACTAATGTATTAACTCTGGGAACTAACAATGTTGAGAGAGTTAGAATAAATTCAACCGGACACGTTGGTATATTAAGTACTTTAAGTATAGGAACAAATACTCAAGTAACTTCAAGTACAGGATTAAACCCAGTTATTACAGTTGGAAGTGCCACTACTTCAAGATTGGTGTGGGGCACACCTGGCAGTGACAATTACCGTCTCAATCTTTCTGGTGGTGGTGCTCTCGTATTTGGTGTTGATGGAGATAGTGAAAACTTTGGAATTGAAGGGCATCAAACGGGAGTTCAACACGTAAGATACTTGACGATTGATAATTATGGTAGAATGTCCATACCATATCAACCAGCATTTAGTGCTTCTGGAGCTAATACGAATGTTAATTATTCTGGTGGAGCTATTTTTCAATTTAATGTTGCTGATTTAAATGTTGGAAATCACTTTGATACCTCCAATTATAGATTTACAGCTCCAGTGACTGGTTTTTATTTATTTGGTGCCGCTATATATGTAAATGGAAATTTAAGTGCTTGTTTTACTGTAAATGGATCACAAGTATATGGTGGTGGAGACCCACAACCATTACTTTATACAACCGCAGCTGGAATTACAATATCTGGGCAAATTCAATTATCATTAGCAGCAGGTGATATTGTAGATTTTAGAAGCAGAGATGGAGCTGCAAGTAACACTATTTACATGGGACATAGTAATTTTTGGGGAAGACTAGTAGGATAATAAATAAAGAAAAAAGAACTATATAAATGTCGATACTCCGCACTTATAATGTCCAGAACCCAGACTCAGCATCAGTCAATGTTGAGTTAAGTGCTGATGGTGGTGTAAGAGTCGCTGGTCTCTCTACGTTTTCTGGCGAACTTCGAGTAGGAACAGGAGTTACGATTAGTTCTGGTTCTTTAAGTGCTACTGGACTCTCTACATTCTCTGGTGGTATTCAAGTTGGTGCTACGACAAGTATAGTTGTTGGGTCATCTTTTGTAAGAAATAATGCTATCGGTATAGGATCTACAACCACCGCAGGTAGAGATGCTGGTATTGGAACTGCTATAGGAACTTTAATTTATAATACAACAAACGGAGCAGTAGAAATATATGATAATGGTTGGCTTACTGTTAAATCATTTTTCTCTGCAACTGGTGGAACAATAACTAATCCAAGTCCCGCAATAACAATTCATACTTTTACTACATCTGGAAGTTTTATAGTTTCCAAAGGGTCCGCATATGCTTCAGTTTTAATAGTTGCGGGTGGGGGTGGAGGTGGAGGATCTCCTGGAAACGGTGGAGGTGGAGGAGGTGCTGGCGGATTAGTTTATACTGCTTCTACTCTATTATCTCCTGGAACTTATACGGTAACAGTTGGACTTGGGGGCGCATCAGGTACAAATGGTTCAAATGGACAGAATTCTGTTTTTGGTTCGTTAACTACCGCAGTTGGTGGTGGGGGTGGTGGGGGTAATGGAAATGCTGGATCTCCTGGTGGATCTGGTGGAGGAAGAGGAAGAGATGCTCCGGGACCGAATCCATCTGGAACTGCAGGTCAAGGAAATAACGGAGGCAATGCAGGAGGACCAACTTGTGCTTCTGCCGGTGGTGGAGGTGGTGCTGGTGCTGCAGGAAATGCTGGATCTACTCCAGATTGTCCCGGTAATAGCAGACCACCCACAGCATCCATTGGTGGCGATGGTCTTCCTTATAGTATCTCAGGGACTCCAACATTTTATGCTGGAGGTGGAGGTGGTGCATTTGAAAGCACCGGCGGATCAAATGCTCCAGGCGGAGCAGGAGGTGGTGGTAGAGGATCGGGTGGAGGATCTGGTCCTGCACTTCCTGGAACTAGTAATACGGGTGGTGGCGGTGGTGGTGGTCAATCTACTGCTTCTAGAAGCGCCGGAAACGGAGGACCAGGTATTGTTATAGTATCTTATACAACATAAGGAGTAAAATATGAGACACTATGTAAAAGTTGTAGATGATATTGTGGTTAATGGTATTGTTGCCGAACCAGAATTTTTTGATACATTTATAGATTCATCACCAGGAAAATGGATTGAAACTTGTTATAATACTCGTGGTGGAAAATGGATTAACCCCGAAACAAATACTCCAGATCCAGAAGGTGGAGTTCCTTTAAGAGGCAACTATGCTGGGGTAGGATACATTTATGATGAGGAAAATGATGTATTTTATCCACCAAAACCATATCCTTCCTGGACTATTTCTGCTCCCGATTGGACTTGGACTGCTCCAGTTCCATATCCATCTGATGAAAATTTTTATGAGTGGAATGAGGAAGAACAAGTTTGGGAGCAAATGACGAACTATGAATAAAACAATTTTTTTAAATAAAGAAGAAAGGGAGTATAGAAAAAATCTATGCGATTCTTGTGAAAAGAAAAATGGATTTAGATGTGAAGTTTGTGGTTGCTTTTTAATTGCTCTTCAAAAAGTAAGACGCTTTGAGTGTCCATTGGAAAAATGGAATACAGACTAATATCTATCACTAACCACAATACATAAATAAAAACATACCATTCATTTATTATATTCCGAAAAACAATTATGGCTCATTTCGCAAAGATTGACGAGAACAACGTCGTCACACAAGTCATCGTAGTAGACAACAAAGACATCACCGATCCTCATACCGGTCAAGAGGATGAGATTCTCGGTATTGCTTTCTGTAAGAAACTTCTGGGCGGTAACTGGGTCCAGACTTCTTACAACAATAACCTGAGAGTCCGTTACGCAGGTATCGGTTACACCTATAACAGAGCAATTGATGCTTTCGTTCCACCTAAGCCTTTTGAGTCTTGGGTTCTCAACACCGAAACTGCTGACTGGGAATCACCTGTTGGACCTGCTCCTGCTCTGACCGAAGCAGAAACCGCAGCATTCTCCCGCTATGAGTGGGACGAAGAGAACGGTGCCTGGAAACTTGTAACCCCAGAACCTGCTGCTGAATAATTAATTTTTTGGAGGACAACTGAAATGAACATTCGTCTGCCTGGCGTTGATACTGCTATTAAATATCTTCGTCCCGATGCTAAATGGGACCTTTATAATCGAACCTTCACAAGATGGGAATGTCCTAATGGGTCTGAACCGCCCGAATGGTCTGAAATTGAAAATCAGGTTCAAAAGGATGTGGAGACTTATAACTATTATCTCTATGCCCGCAACCGTGAAGCGGATTATGGGGACTGGAAAGACCAACTGAACCTTTTATATGATGATATTAAGTCTGGGAACTTGGAGAATGGTAAGTGGGTTCAGATGGTCGAAGCAGTTAAAGAGAAGCATCCAAAACCAGAAGGTCAACCACCGCAGTAAAAATAAATGGCACTTGATCGCTTAACACAGATTACCGAAGTTGGTATTAAGAGTGGTATCACACTCACAAATACAAACGTAGTTGGTGTAATTACGGCAACGCGATTAAGTGTCTCAGAGGGATTTACAGTTACTGGTGTAGTAACCGCAACTAATTTTGGATCGGTCAATGCCAATACACTAAACGTATCGGGTGTTTCCACATTTAACGCAAATATCTTTTTAGGTGATGGAGATATCGCCTACTTTGGAGACGGTCAAGATCTTTTAATTTGGCACAATAGTACAGATAGTATCATAAGAGATAATGGTACTGGTGATCTTAATATCGAAGGTGGTAATAGAATTAAACTGACTAACCCAACTGGTATTGAGACTTATGCGGTCTTCAACCAAGATGGTGCATCAGAACTTTGGTATGATAACGCCAAGAAGTTTGAGACCACTGGTGCTGGTGTAACTGCTTATGGAACTATTTCTGTTGGTAGTAACTTTATTGGAAACAACGCAGTTGGTTTAGGACAAACAACAACGACTGGTAGAAACGCTGGTGTTGGAACTGCTGTTGGAACTATCATTTATAACTCAACAACAAGTAATGTAGAAGTTTGGAATGGAGGTAGATGGGCGACAATTGGCGAAGCATTTATTCAAGCAACTGGTGGAACTATAAGTGACTACACAGAAAGTGGAACCATTTATAGAGCACACGTCTTCACATCATCAGGAACGTTTAGTGTAACTACTGCGCCAGCAACTAATAATACTGTCGAATATCTTGTAGTTGCTGGCGGTGGTGCTGGCGGAGATGGACCAGCTGGTGGTGGCGGCGGCGGTGGCGCAGGTGGTTATAGAGCTGGAACTGGTCTTCCTGTAAGTGCTACTCCTGGTTCTTATACAATTACTGTTGGTTCTGGTGGTGCTTATACTCCATCATCTGTTGGTGGAAATGGAACACCATCAATTTTTTCAACAATAACTTCTACAGGCGGTGGAGGAGGAGGAGGTTTCAACCAACCTGGACCAGGATCTGTTGGTTTAGATGGTGGATCTGGTGGTGGAGGAGGAGGAACGGCTAGTAATTCTCCAGTATCTGGTGGCGCTGGAAATACACCACCAGTATCTCCACCACAAGGAAATCCAGGTGGTCTTGGAGTTCATAATCCAGGAAGTCATGCAGCATTCGGCGGCGGCGGCGGAGCTGGTGCTGCAGGTGGGAATTTTGTTTTTCCAGCACCACCAGGACCTGCAACAAAATCTGATGGTGGTGTAGGTGGAACGGGTTCTTTATCTTCAATAACTGGTATTTCAACATATTATGCTGGCGGCGGTGGCGGTGGCGGACACGCTAATCAAAATGGTCTTGGTGGTGAAGGTGGTCTCGGTGGTGGTGGTAGGGGAGCTACTGCACCTGGAGGAACAAAAACTGTAGCAGTTGCAGGTGTCTATGCGACTGGCGGCGGCGGCGGAGGTGCTTCACACTCTGGACCAAATAATTATGGTGCTCCAGGTGGTCCAGGTATCGTAGTCGTTCGTTACGCAATAGGAAACCTAACAGCAACCGCAAAAGCAACTGGTGGTTTAATTTCTTATGCTTCCGGTAAGACCATTCATACCTTTACCGGATCAGGAACTTTTACAGTCACTAATCCAGCATTAACATCGGTTGATTACCTTGTAGTCGCAGGCGGTGGTGGTGGTGGATTTGGATCAATTAACGCAGGAACCGTGGCTTCTGGAGGTGGTGGAGCAGGTGGATATAGAACTGGAACTGGATTTCCTGTAAATGCTACTCCTGGTTCTTATGCAATTACTGTTGGCGCTGGTGGACGTGGTGGTTATACAAATATTGGAGATGGAACAACTTATGGTGCTATTGGATCTAATTCAATATTTGCAACTGGTTATGTTGGAGTTATAACTTCTACCGGTGGTGGTGGAGGTGGGTCTCAATCAAGACCTGGACTTGACGGTGGTTCTGGCGGCGGTGCTGGAAGTAATTGTGGACCTGGAGGTGGAGGAGCAGGAAATACTCCAGCAACCACACCATCACAAGGAAATCCTGGTGGAGCAGCAGGTGGAACTGGGAGTGCTCCATTTGCATTTGGTGGTAGTGGCGGCGGCGGCGCTGGATCTGCTGGTTCTGTTGGGACTCCAACAGGTGGTGGAGCAGGTGGTAATGGAACAGCATCTTCCATTTCTGGAACATCAGTAACTTATGCTGGCGGCGGTGGTGGTGGTGGTAATCCTGGTGGATCTGCTCCTGCTGCTGGCGCTGGAGGTCCTGGAGGAGGAGCACCTGGAGCTTCTAGTGGACCAGCTCCACACGCAACTTCTAATACAGGTGGTGGAGGAGGTGGAACATCAGGAACATCAGCTCCAAATACAGGAGGCAATGGTGGTTCCGGTATCGTCATCATCGCTTATCCTTCATAAATACCTAAAAAACCATAATGGCATATCTTGGTAGACAGTTATCTGCTGGAAACTACTTAAAACTTGATGATATAAGTTCTCAGTTCAACGGAACCACAAGAACTTTTGACTTACGTTCTGGTGGAAACCTGTTCTATCCTGGGTCGTCATTTTCCATCCTTGTGGTTTTGGGTGGTGTCATACAAGAACCAGAGTCTGCTTATACGATTGATCAGTATCAGATCACCTTCGCATCAGCACCAGGAGTATCAGACGACTTCTTCTGTATTGCTCTCGGAGTCGCATTAGGTATTGGAGTTCCTGGTGAAGGTACAGTCTCAACAGCAAAACTTCAAGATAGTTCCGTAACTTTTGACAAGATAGCACCATCTGCGAGAGGTGTTGGTATTCAGTCTGGTGGTGTCACCATCGGCACAGCAGTCACCGCACTTAACTTTGTTGGCACTGGAAACACGTTTAAGTACAATGTCTCCACAAACACCTTAGACATTAGCATTACTAGTGGCGCTGCTAATACGATCTTTGCCGTCAATAACGTTGGACTTCACACCACAAAACTTGTTGGCATCAATACCACAACCATTGCTGGTGCGGCAAACTCCGAAGGCGCAGTACAAGTTGTAGGTAACGTTGCTCTTGTGGACGGAACTGTGCTGACAGATCAGAATATTGACGCAAACGTCTTTATTCCATCAGGTAAGAATGGACTTTTAATTGGTCCGGTGACGGTTGGTGTTGGCATCACAGTTGACATCGCCTCTGGATCAACTCTTGTTATAGTCTAAATATTCTAAAAGTGATATAAGGAATGAGTACTCTCCGCGTTAGTAATATAGAAGCAAAGGCAGACGCTTCAAGCCCTACCGTTGATGAGAAGGTAAAGGTTACTAGTTCTCAGGGAAGAGTTCTGGTACAGATTGATGGTAAGACCGCTGGTATTACAAGTATCGGAATCAATACCACAAGCACCTCATTCACGATTGATGGAAATCAAAATGTTCAGTTTGTAGGCGTCATTACTGCTGCGAATGTTAATACGACTGGTGTTTCTACTTTTACTTCTTTAAGTGTTACCGGACAGTCAACCTCAACCAATGTAAATGTAAGTGGGGTTTCTACAAGTGCTCGTTTAAATGTTGGAACTGGTGGAACTATTATTACAACAACTGCCAGTGGTTTGGTTGGTATAGGAACCACAAATCCGGCAGTTGCTTTATCAATTTCGGGAACTGGTGGTGGTTCGTATTTGGATATTTACAATGGTGGAGATATAAGATTATTTCCAGCAGGACAACATACTGGAAGTGCCCAAAATGTATCAATTTATTGTGATACTTCTTCAACCTTAGCTGTTGGGGGAACAGTTAATTACACTGGAACTCTACAACAAAATGGGTCAAATGTTATTCAATGGGTTGAACTTACACCAGGAGTAACGGAATGGTCTTGGAGTGGTGGCGTGACTTCGCAAGCAATTACATTAAATCCATCAACTATACCATCAACTGCTCGTTATGTTCTTGCTGATGTTTTTGTAACCGCAAATAGTAGTGATCATCAAAACATTGTTTTGGGTAGAGATGTTTTAACTAATCAAAAAAATTGGGTTGATACGAGAGGTCAGCAACCATCTGGACAGTTTGGAACATTAACTCGCCAAGCAGTTACTCTTACTTATAATGGTGAGTCCGATGGATATACTCCAAACTATGGTGTGTGGTATTCGAGTCAACATGTTCCTTGCTCAGGTAGAACAATTTATTTCAACAATTATGGTCAGTCTGGAAGTAGTGGATGGGTTTATGTTCTTGTAAAGGCATATTCTCTCTAATAAATACCTAAAAAACTCCAATGAGTATCCTGAACGTCAATACAATTCAACCAGTTGGAAGTGCCCAAACAGTCACGGTAAGTGCTACTGACTTAAAGATTGGTACAACTACATTACAATCTGGTTCAATAATATTAGGGAACTCAGTATTAAGTTCTACTAGTACAGGTATTTCAACTTCCACAACATCAACAAGAAATACTGGAGTATCAACTGCTATTGGGTCTTTGATTTATAATTCAACAGCATCTGCGTTACAAGTTTATAACGGAACACAGTGGTTAACTCTTCTCACTACAACTGCTGCTAGTTCTGCCTTTACTGCTACGGGAGGAACGATATTAACTCCTGGTAATGGGTCAAAGTATCACGTTTATACTTCTACTAATCCATTTGTTGTTTCATCAGGAACTATCACCGCAGAAGTATTAGTTGTTGGTGGCGGCGGCGGTGCAGGAACTGGTGGAGGTGGTGCTGGTGGTATCATTTATAGTGCGGAAGTTCCATTAAGTCCAGGAACTTATGTTGCGACCGTTGGTAGTGCTGGTGCCGCATCTGGTGCTCAACCATCTGCTGGTGGCGATGGTGGAAATAGTTCTTTTGCTAATCCAGGTGGTCCATGGACAATGAGTGGATACGGTGGTGGTGGAGGAGCTGCTCGTTCTGCTGTCGGTAGAGCAGGAGGTTCTAGTGGTGGTGATGGTGCGGATGGAAATGCTGGTTTGTTCGGTAATGCTACTTGTACTCAACCAAGTCATCCAGCACTACCATTTACCGTAGCAAATTATGGGCACGATGGCGGCGGTTGTTGGCCAGGAGTATCATATAATGGCGGCGGTGGTGGCGGTGGTGCTGGTGATGTTGGAAGATTTTCAGATGTTCCAGGAGAACCAGGAAACGGTGGAAATGGTGGTATGGGAGCAGCATTTCCAAACTTTAATAGAACTAATATTGGTCCAGCAGTTCCAGCACCATTTGCGAATGCTATGGGAGATGCTGGATATTATGGCGGTGGAGGAGGTGGTGGAACAAATATAGATAGCGGAACAGGAACTGGTCTTCCACAAGCTGGACTAGGAAATCTTGGTGGTCTTGGGGCAAGAACTGGAAATGTAAATGGAACTGCCGCTATCGGATATGGTGGTGGAGGTGGTGGAGCAGACTATCAAGGAGGTCCAGGAAGCACTGCTACTGGAGCACCTGGTATTGTTATTATCAGATACAAACTATAAATATTTAAAAACCTCCGATGAGCACACTCAAGGCTAACATCATTGATTCAACATCCGCAACAACGGAGTTTAAAGATACTATCACCGCAAATGGTGATAAGCAGTGGGTAGATACTTATGGAGTCATTAAGACTGGTCGTGATACAATTTCTGAAAATGTGACGGTTCCAGTGGGAACCAATGGACTTTCTTCTGGTCCAATAACAATTCAACCAGGTTATGAAGTCACAGTCAACGGTGAGTGGGTGATTGTATGACTCGCATCTACGTTCAAAACATTCGTTCACAAACTGGAAGCACTGTTGATTTTAAAGATCCCATCAGTGCTAATGGTGCTACGCAATGGGTTGATAGTTATGGGGTTATCAAAACAAATAAAAATAGAATTGATGAGAATGTGACGATACCATTAGGAACCAACGGAGTCACTGCCGGAACAGTCACAGTCGGTGTTGGTTACACCGTCACAGTACAAGGAGTTTGGACAATCGTATGACTAGCAGAATTATAGTTAATAATATTCAGTCTGATACTGGAGTTTCTACCGTTACTTTTAATAGTAATATTTCATCTTCATCTGCTACAATTACAGATATTAACACAACTCGTATTAGTGGTGTTTCGACTGCTGGTATTACGACTGCTTATATTGGTTCTGTTAATGATGGTCCTATTTCTGGATTTCGAAATCTGATAACCAATGGAGAGATGGTACTGGACCAGAGAAATTCTGGATCTTCAGTAACTATCAATAGTGATGGTTTTGGAGGAAGATTATTTCCTGTTGATAGATTTCCAGTTCAAAGAGCAGGAACTATTGTTATTACTGCTCAACAAGATACAGTTGCTCCTCCCAATTTTCAAAATTCTGTAAAGTTAACTGTAACAACCGCAGATAGTAGCGTCGCTGCTACAGACTATGCGTTTATCAATCATAGACTAGAAGGATATACGGCATCACCATTAAGATATGGAACTTCTGCCGCCAAACAAGCGACCTTATCATTTTGGGTTAGGTCCAGTGTAACTGGAACATATTGTATAGGTATTTCAAATTATGCTGATAATAGAGCACATGTAAAAGAATATACAATAAATTCTGCAGATACTTGGGAATATAAAACTATTACCATTACGGGAGACACTACTGGAACTTGGGAAAAGACTAACTCGGGTGGAATGAATATTTCATGGACACTTTTAGCTGGGTCTGACTATCAAGCAACTGCTAATACTTGGCACACTAGTGTTAAGCTCGCTACATCAAGTCAAACTCAGTGGGGTTCGACATCTTCTGCTACTTTCTATCTTACGGGAGTTCAATTGGAATTGGGGACCACTGCGTCTACTTTTGAGAGAAGGTCTTATGGTCAAGAGCTATCTTTGTGCGAAAGATATTATCAAATAAAAGAATATAATGGGGGAACAGTTAATATGTATCCTGGTTCAACAAATGGTTATTTTACCATACCTCTTTCTCCATTAATGAGAACTGCTCCATCCGTAATTACTTACGATACAGCATATCAAGCTTCTGGATTTATATATTATAATGGAGGCAGTACTGCTGTAACCTATGGTAATAACCAACCTCCAACAATAAGTGCTGTTTCATCTGTAGCTTCTAGAACATCTGGAAACTTTTCTGCTGGTGAAGTGTGTGGTCATACTTATGTTCGTATTAGAGCTTCTGCTGAATTATAAGGAGATAAGGATATGAATTTCAAATTAAATCAAGATAGATCATCTGCAAATAAAATAGGAACCAATGAATGGCATAATGTTGAAAACTCAACAGAATATCTTGCCTGGTTAGAAGAAGGTAACGAACCTCTACCACCAGACCCAACACCAGAACCAGAACCTCTCACTCCTCAACAAAAACTTGAGGCAGCAGGTCTCAGCATAGAAGAACTCAAAGGTCTTTTTGGACTATAAATACTTCTAAATACACAAAGAAACTTATAAACTATTATGAATTATACTGTTATTTTAACTGAGGCAGAAACCAAAGCAATGGAATATATTGCTGCTGATGTTCAAGAGTGGATTGATAACGCAGCACACAACCGTGCTCGTATTGCGATTGATGAGATTTGTGATCTCTATGTAAAGCATAAGCTTGATAACAACGAAGCAATCACGGCAACTAACAAGCCAGATATGGTTCTTGCCGCTTATGAAGAAGGTCTAGTCAAGACAGCAGCACAAAGAAACGAAGAAGCAGCAGCACTCGCTGGTTGATAATTACACGGAGTTTATAAATGGCTAGCAGTCTCAGGGTTAACTCTATTATCCCCTCAAGTGGAACTAATGTCGCCATTGGGACTGCTGGTGGAACTGTTACTTATGCTGCGAGTGTCTCTGGGATTTCTACTTTTAGTAATGGTATTATAGTATCTGCTGGGTCTGCAAGTGCTCCATCTATAAGTCCATCAGGAGACTCAAACACCGGTATTTTCTTTCCGAGTGCTGATACTATTGCGTTCGCAGAAGGTGGTGTAGAGGCAGCTAGGTTTGATAGCTCTGGTAATCTTCAACTTCCAACAGCAGGAACTTCTATATTAAATAGTTCTGGAAGAAAAATACTTAATCAAACTGGAAGTATTTTACAGGTTGTCCAGACAGTAAAGACTGATACATTTACTGGAGTTGCAAATGGAACAGCACTTTCTGTTACAGGGATGTCTGCAAGTATTACACCCTCATCAACATCAAATAAAATTTTGATAATCGCCCATATAATGTATAGTTCAACTGGAACTACTTATGGTGGTTGGTTTAGGAGAAGTGGTGTTGATATTGGAATTGGAGATGCTTCTGGTAGTAAACAAAGAGTGGCTACAGGTATGGCTTTGGCTACAGATACTAACCAATCAAATACATTCATTTACTCTTTTCTTGATACTCCCAGTACAACGTCATCATTAACTTATCAACTTTTTGTAAATAATGATAATGGACAAACTTTTTATTTAAATAGAAGTGTTGCCGATCAAGATAATTCCACTGGCAAAAGAGGAATTTCAACAATAACTTTATTAGAGGTATCTGGATAATGGATATTACTAAAGCAATTATAAGTTTGAGACCTGGGGCAAGTTGGTCTATTTCTGGTGAGGATTATGAAGGTCTTAAATGGATAGATGAGGTTCAAACAAAACCCACGGAAGAAGAAATACAAGAAGAACTCAAACGACTCCAAACAGAGTATGAAGCAAAAGAATATCAGAGACAAAGAGCACCAGAGTATCCAGACATCAAAGACCAACTTGATGCGATTTGGAAAGGTGGAGATGCTTATGAAGAAATGCTTGCGAAAGTGATGGAAGTCAAGGCAAAGTATCCCAAACCAGAATAAATACACAAAACACCTCAATATAAATGTCTGATATAAGGTTCAATCGTTGGTTACATCAATCTGGTACTGGCGGTGTCTACCAAGACGGAAATGGTAGAGTTGGTATCGGAACGTCTGTACCAACAAGCGCCTTAGATGTTCAAAACGGAACAATTAAGATTGGCAATAATACTTTAAGTTCTTCTGGGGTTTCTACATTTTCTGGTGGTATTTTAGTTGGAACAGGAGCATCTATTAGTTCTCCTGCGACTAATGTATTAACTCTGGGGACTAATAATGTAGAAAGAGTTCGTGTAAGTGCTGCTGGTAGTTTTGGTTTTAATACCACATCACCTCAATCACTCATAGATATTGGAGCTGGTTCTGCCTCAGCACCTACTTATAAAGGAACGATTAGAATACAACCAAATGATGCTCAGTCTACAAATTCCAATGGTGGTATTGAATTTTTATCGTCATCATTTTCTAATGGTTATGGATTTAGACTAAGTAATCCGGATTTAACTGGAGGACAAACTCCATTCATTATTGAAAGTCGTTCAGATTCTGTTACTTGGACAGAAAGACTTCGTATTGATTCAAGTGGTAATCTTCTTTTTAACTCTGGATATGGTTCAGCAGCAACTGCTTATGGAGTACGTGCTTGGGTAAGATTTAATGGAACTGGAACAGTATCAACCAACCAAACTATTAATGGTTCAGGTAACGTTTCCACAGTATTTAAAAACGCAACAGGTGATTATACTGTAAATTTCACAAACGCATTTGTTGATGCAAACTATGCAGTAACTCATGCTGGAGGAATACAAGCTGTTGAGTGGGGATTTCACTTAAGACATAATTCAGTCGCCCCCACAACATCAGCATATCGGTTTAAAAATGTTACTCCCGCTGATGCAGACAGAGATGTTGCTTTCATTAATGTAGCATTTTATCGTTAATTTTAATAAATACAAATAAAATATTATGGCTCAACTAATTTTATTAGATAATGGTAATGGTGGAGTATCCATAGGATATCCAACACAAGAAGCATTACAAACTTATACTATTACTGAAATTGCTCTCAAAGACACTCCAACTGGAGAACCATTTTGGATTGTTGATGAAGAATATGTTTCCAATGACCACACATTCTTTAATGCTTGGGAACTTGATACTGAAGCACTTGGAGAACCTACTGGATATGGAATGGACTATGAAGACTGGGCAAAGGAGTATAAAAAATGATTAAAATTAACGTAGATAAAGCAAAAGAAATTCAAAAAGATAAAATAAGAGAAGTAAGAAAACCTCTTCTTGAAAAACTTGACGTTGAGTTTGTACGTGCTCTTGAACTTGGCGGAGATACTTCCACTATCTCAACACAAAAGCAAGCACTTAGAGACGTAACAAACCTTGTTACAGAAGCAGAAATAACTGGAACAACTGTTGATGAAGTTACAATAGAACTCAAAGAAATTTGGGATGAAAGTCTTTTAGGTCCTAAACCTTTATAAGATATAATTTATCTTCAACGGCAACAAACCTAGTCTAGTCATAAAACCAACATCCGTCAAGCCCCTTGACGGTTTTTTATTTTTACCTTATAATAACAAGGTCTTCAACATCCTTGTAACTTTGGGAATGAAGACCACTTCTCTGTGGTGGGAGAGGTGAGTTGGTGGTTCTAAGGAGGGTGTTTATACCCTCCTTTTTTCTCTTATAAATTACTATAAATCATATAAGTCTTATGAACTTTGTCGTCTACTCAAAAGAGGATTGCCCATATTGCTATAAAGTTAAACAAGTTCTGGAGTTGACTGGAAGTAACTTTGTAGTGTATAATTTGGGGGAACATTTTACTAGAGAAGAATTCTATGCCGAGTTTGGTGAGGGTTCTACTTTCCCACAGGTTGTTTGTAATGATCAAAAACTAGGAGGATCCGTTGACACAATCAAATTCCTCAAAGAACAACAAATCATCAAGTCCTGACCTAAATAAAAAAGAAGACCACTTTAATCGTGGCGTTGAACTCATTCTTAATGGAGGTAAAAGAAAGCAAACTCAACCGTTCCATATCATCTTTGAGAAGATGGTTTGCTTTCTGAATCGGGAAGTAACCATCTATTTTGAATTTTCCTTTAAGTCTAGGAAAAGAAAAGTAGTCTCCCGGAGAAAAAGAAATGCTCGCAGTTAGTTTAGTTTTTGGTTCCTTTTTAACCGTCTTGTTTCTGATTGTGGGATTAATGGTAGGTTGGGTGGCACGAGAATATATGATGAACTATCGGGAAATTCCAAGACCTCATCCCGAAATGTTTGACAACCAGGGTAATTTAATTCCAGATGAAGTAATCGCATTTAACTTTGAAAACTATCATGACTACAACGACGCAGAAGAAGACGACAACATCGAAGACTAAGACAACTCCAAAGACTGTCAAGGTCACTCCGATTCCAGAACTACCTACAAATCCTTTTGCTTTTGAGGTTTTGGATCTTGTATCAAAACAAAGATCTAATGCTAAGAAAGTAGAAGTTCTCAAAAAGTATGAGCACATCTCACTGAAAGTGATCCTTTTGTGGAACTTTGATGAGTCTGTAATCTCAATGCTTCCATCAGGTCCAGTTCCTTATTCTGGATACGCTGATCAAACTTCTTATAATGGTAACTTGTCTACGAAGATCACTGAAGATGTTCGTAGAATGCATGAGACTGGATCATTCTCTCTTGGAGCAACTGATAAACAGGGACATACCACGCTTCGTAGAGAGTATGTCAATCTATATCACTTTGTCAAAGGTGGTAATGATTCTCTGAACAACATTCGTCGTGAGACAATGTTCATCAACATTCTAGAAGGTCTTCATCCTCTAGAAGCAGAAATCGTTTGTTTGATTAAGGATAAGAAACTTTCGGACAAGTATAACATTACCAAAGAAGTCGTGATGGAAGCATATCCTGATATTCAGTGGGGTAATCGTTCGTGAGTCGTGAGGTGATTGAAACAAATCAAAACACAGAAAAGCATATGGACCACTGGACATCATCAGAAAAAGAAACTTGTAAATCACGTTACGGTTGTGAAATTCTCGTTGAGAACAGTTCGTATGCTGATGTCTGTATCAAAGAAGCACCCAGAGATGCTTATATTGTGAAGTATATGGTAGATGGTCAGGTCTGTTTTGATCTGACCCGTGGTGGTAGAATGCGTATCTTTGATATGTATTGGGACAAGTTTCGTGACAACCTTAAGTCCATTGATTTTGGTTATGGTACAATCAATCCAAAGACGTGGGGTTATCAAGCACCCAAAACCAAAAAGCGTAAGTGATTTCCTAGATCGGGGGAAATTTTTCCGGCAAAATTTTGAGTTCTTAAGGTTTTTTAAAATCGTATCGCATTATACAAAAAAACTTGTATAAATTATCATAACGAGGTATAATTCCTCTAACGTTCATCCCTTTGGGACGGAAGTAAGCCGACTCGGAACGGATCGTTCATCTATGGAAGCAATCATTCTCACTTGCCTACAAGCACAATTAATGGCTGGAAGAGTCCTTAAACACGACATTCCTAAACAAGCAAAGAATGACATTATTTGGGAAATCAAACAGGTTACCCCAAAGACCTGCCCCATAGACGCAAAAGCCGACTGAAGGAACGCTCTTTAACCTAAAAAACTAAGGAGAACCCTAATGTCTAAAGTCGTATACCGTGGTGTTGAGTACGATACCCAAAAGCGTATCGAGTACCAACAGCAAATGATGCAACAACCTCAACAATACAACGAAACCTATCGTGGTGTTAAGTTTGTAAAGGAGGGGCACAAATGAATACTTACTTCGTTCGTTACCTCAAGAGAAAAGCAAAGAAGGAAAACCTTCTTAAAGAGGCACAACTGAATATGGCGAAGCAACCACAAGTTGCTTAATGATAAGGAGGGTTGATTCCCTCCTTTTTTTATGGTAAAATACCTGAAGAGAATAGTATCTTATGGACAAAGACAAACTCAAATTGATTGTTCGTAATCTAGAACTCTTGGTTGATTCTCTGAAAGCCGAAATCTATTCGGATGTTTCTGCATATAGTAAGTACACAGAACCAGAAGTGAGAAAAAGACCTATTTTAGATTATGATGAAATCTTTGAAGACAGTGATTTAGATGACTGAAACCACCAAAGCGAAAGAACTCTTGAAGTTGATGAAGCGACTTGTCGCTCAAAATCATATGTATTCCGAAGAAGAACTTCACCAAATGAAAAAGCGTCTTCGTGAAGCAGAAGAGGAAATCGCCAAACTAGAAGCACATACATCAAAAGGATTTGGAAAGAAATGAAACCTATTAAAGCAAAAGATCTTCTTGAACTTGATAAGAGACTTCAAGTTGTAAAACTCCAATGCTATCCAATTCCAGAGCAGGTTATTTGGCAAGCAGGAAAGGGTGATTACTCGGAGATTCCTATTCACGAAGTTAAAGTTCCATCATCAACAGAATGTGGTGAATGGATTGTTGAACAACTTTTAGCAAATGAGCGAGGGCATTGGGGTCCAATTGAACATCCTGGTATTACCTTTTCAGTTTCTGGATTTGTTCATAATGTAATTGTTCAGGCAAGAACTCATCGTATTGGAACTTCTTGGGATGTTCAATCGCAACGATATACTGGAAAAAGAGTTGTGAAGGTTGCTAATCGTGAACTTGATGTTGAAGAAGTCTTCTATGTGCGCCCTGAGGGGTTCTATACCAACCGTAAAGGTAAAAAGTATGAATGGACCCAAGAGCATCGTCAACGCAAGTTAGAGCGCATTCTGAGTGAGTGTGGGGAGTATGCCAAGTATTATATGGAAGGTATGTGTGAAGAGCATATTCGTGATTATCTCCCCCAGGCAATTCGTCAGAACTTTGTAGTTTCTTTCAATCTGCGTTCTGTTCTTCACTTTATGGATCTTCGTTCTAAACTTGATGCTCAGATTGAAATTCAAGCACTTTGTGACGCGATGGTTCCAGAACTTCAAAAATGGGCACCTAATGTTTGGAAGTATTATGAAGAAAAAAGATTACATCGTGCTCGTTTGAGTCCTTAAATTATATCTATCCTGTTATAAATAATATTGTTAATAACAGGATAGAATGAAACATAAACATCACATAATTCCAAGATATGAAGGGGGAAGTAATTTACAAGAAAACCTTGTTGAATTAACCACAACTCAACACGCTATGTGGCATTATGCTGAATGGACTAGAAAAAAAGATGATAGGGACTATCTTGCCTGGAAATGTCTTTCTGGTCAAATAGGTAAAGAAGAAATTCAAAAAATTAAATCTAGGATAGGTTATGACAAAATGAAAGAAATTATAAAGCACCAACCCCATCCTGGAAGTAAATTGAAAGGTAGAAAACAAAGTGAAGAACATAAAAAAAATAGAAGTAAAGCATTAAAAGGAAGAATATGCTGTTCGCCAGAAGCAATAGAAAGAATGAAAAAAACTAAAAGAAAATTGACAGATGATCAAGTAAAAGAAATTAAGAATAGTTTTGAAAAAGGTATTTTACTTGCTTCTAAATACAACATAACCCCTTCTTTGGTTTCTCAAATTAGAAACGGAAAAGCAAAGGGATATGAACACATAATTTAGGAGGTGACAATTTTGGCAACATATCCGATCATTAACAAAACCACTGGTGAACAAAAAGAAGTGACGATGAGCGTTCACGAATGGGACCAGTGGAAAACCGATAATCCAGACTGGGACAGAGATTGGTCTGATCCATCGACTTGTCCTGGTTCTGGAGAGGTTGGTGAGTGGAAAGACAAACTCATCAGTCGCAATCCTGGATGGAATGATGTCCTTCATAAGGCATCCAAAGCACCTGGTTCTTACGTAAAGAAAATCTAATGGCAAGAAGAAAAAGGGGTAATGTAGAGCAACCTATTGGAGTTGGTCTGACGGCAAAACAAATGAAGAGGAGAAAACCTCTGAGTTCTGAGTATTTGGTTGACATTGATCCCCTTACGGACAATCAGAGACAACTGTTTACTTCCTATGCCAATGGTAAGCATGTTGTTGCCTATGGTTGTGCTGGAACGGGAAAGACTTTCATCACACTTTATAATGCTCTGGCAGATGTTCTTGACGAATCAACGCCTTATGAAAGAATCTATCTTGTTCGTTCATTAGTTGCCACAAGAGAAATTGGATTTCTACCAGGCAGTCATGATGATAAGGCAGATATTTACCAGATTCCTTATAAGAATATGGTGAAGTATATGTTTCAGATGCCTTCTGATGCAGATTTTGAGATGCTTTACGGTAATCTCAAGTCACAAGAGACCATTAAGTTCTGGAGCACTTCATTTCTCCGTGGAACGACTCTTGACAATGCGATTGTGATTGTGGACGAATTTCAAAACTTGAATTTTCACGAATTAGATAGTATAATTACAAGAGTTGGTGAAAATACCAAAATTTGTTTCTGTGGTGATGCTACACAGTCTGATTTACAGAAAACAAATGAAAGAAACGGTATTATTGATTTTATGAAGATTCTGCGAGCAATGCCATCCTTTGATCTGATTGAGTTCGGTGTAGATGATATTGTTCGTTCTGGACTTGTTAAAGAATACATCATGGCAAAAATGGAAGCAGGTTTTTAATGTTTAAACATATTGATGTGACACTCCCCAAACTTGAGCGGGAGACTATAGATGGTGTTCGTTATTATTCTGTTCCCGATGAACAAGAACTTTTAAGACTTGTTTCTATCACTTCTGTTACTAGTCACTTTAATCGTGAAATTTTCATTAATTGGCGTAAAAAAGTCGGTGAGGAAGAAGCGGAGAAGATTACTAAGGCGGCTACTTCTCGTGGCACGGATATGCATTCTCTCGTGGAAAATTATCTGGATAATAAGGATCTCCCGCCAGTTGCGCCGATGGCGGATTTTCTTTTTAAGATTGCGAAAACGAATCTAAATCGCATAAATAATATTTACGCCCTTGAAGGGTCCCTATATAGTAAGCAACTAGGTATTGCTGGGACTGTTGACTGTATCGCTGAATATGATGGCGAGTTAGCAATAATCGACTTTAAGACTTCTAAAAAACCAAAACCACGGGAGTGGATCGAACATTATTTTGTTCAATGTATGGCATACGGATGTATGCTCTACGAACTGACTGGTATTTCAGTCAAAAAACTTGTAATCATTATGGCTTGTGAAAATGGAGAATGCGTCGTTTATGAAGAAAGAGACAAATCAAAGTACATCAAACTGCTCGGCAAATACATTAGAAAGTTTGTTGGAGATAAACTGGAACTCTATGGAACCAAATAAAGAACTAGAACAGGCAATTGAAAATAAGTTTCTAACACCTTCCAAGTTTGCTCTTGAGATTGAGAAGATTGTGGCAGAAGAAAACTTCAACTACATCGACGCCATTTGTCACTATTGCGAAATCAATAGTCTTGAGGTAGAATCAGTTACGAAACTCATTTCAAAACCTTTGAAAGAGCGACTGAAGTGGGACGCAACTCGTCTTAACTTTATGAAAAAAACTTCGAGAGCACGACTGCCTTTATGACCGTGACACCTTTTGAAACTTATCAACATTATTTGTCACTTAAAAATCATTTCACAAATCCAAAATACGACTTCTTTAAGTACGGTGCGAAGACTCGTGCTAGTATGACATCCTTCAATAAACGCAAGGACAAATACTGGTTCGAAAAGACAAGTCGCAAGTATAATGATAAAGAAGTCGTAGATTTTTTGGTATCAAACTTTATATCCGCAGACAACCCACAGAATCTATGGATTGGCGAAATTATCAATTCTGGAGAAAGGACTTACGCAGATTGGATGCGAAGACAACAGAGTTTGACTTACTTATTCAAAGAACAAAGCAGCGAATTGTTCTCGGAGACCAAATTAGACGATGCCTTGAACTGTTCCAAAGGTCATCCACCCGTTCTTAAGAAGTTCCTGAGCGGGAAAATTTCACTAGAAACCCTAGTGATATACGATAAAATATTCCTGTTCGGGAATGCGTTTGATAAGAAACTTTTAGACCCAGTGTGGGAAACCGTCAGTCTAAAAATCAAAAAGTATTCTCCTTTTCTAAATATTGACGTATTCCAGTTTAAACGCATTTTACGGGAAATTATAGATGAGTAGCTTTTTTGACTCCGACATTATTCAAGATGAACTGAGAGAAATCAACAAGTTACAAGAAGAAATCTACGGAAGCATTCTGACTTTCGGTATGATGCCCCGTGAGTCCAAACTGGAACACATTGAGAAACTTGAGCTCTTGCTAGAAAAGCAGAGAGTGATGTATACTAGGTTGTCCCTTTCAGATGATCCAGAAGCGGTTGAAATGAAAGAGAACCTACGCAAGTCAGTTGCCCTGATGGGTTTCCCACCAGAGACTGATATGCAAGTTTTATTCAGTAGTATGAACAAGACCATTGAATCACTCAAACAATTCATTGACAGGTGATTCAATTTTCGCTATACTATCCGAGTAATCCCCCGAATCCAAACTATCCGAGGTAATCCAAATGTCGTTTTCCGACCTTAAAAAGCAGTCCAAACTTGGCAATCTTACTGCCAAACTGGTCAAAGAAGTAGAAAAAATGAATAATAACAGCGGTTCGTCTGACGACCGTGTGTGGAAACTGGATGTAGATAAGAGCGGCAATGGTTATGCCGTGATCCGTTTCCTGCCTGCCCCCAACGGTGAAGACCTGCCGTTCGTGAAACTCTACAGTCACGCATTCCAAGGTCCTGGTGGTTGGTATATTGAGAACAGTCTCACCACTCTGGGTCAGAAGGATCCTGTGTCCGAACTGAACTCCGAACTGTGGAACAATGGTACTGATGCTGGTAAGGAACTGGCACGTAAGCAGAAGCGTAAACTGACCTATGTTTCCAACATCTATGTGGTGAAGGATCCTGCCAATCCTGCCAACGAAGGTAAGGTGTTCCTGTTTAAGTACGGTAAGAAGATCTTTGACAAACTCACTGCTGCGATGCAACCCGAGTTTGAAGATGAGGAAGCGATTGATCCGTTTGACTTTTGGCAGGGTGCCAACTTCAAACTGAAAGCAAAGAACGTTGCTGGTTATCGTAACTATGATTCCTCTGAGTTCGCTGCTCCTGCTCCTCTGCTGGATGATGATGACGCAATGGAAGCAGTGTGGAAGAAGCAATATTCTCTTGCCGAACTGACCGCTGCTGACCAGTTCAAGACCTATGACGAACTCAAAAAGCGTCTGGACTATGTGCTTGGTAACAAAGGCACTCCTCGCTATCAGGATCCTGAAGAGTTTGATGAAGAAGATAATACTCGTGGTTCTGTGAAGGAACTGGATAGTGATCTTCGTGAAGAACTCAATAATCTTCAACCCACTCGCCGTGCTGCTGTGGAAGAAGATGAAGATGATGATGCTCTCTCCTACTTCGCACGTCTTGCCGAAGAGTGAAGTCTGATTACTACATTGACCGTGTAAGTAAATCCGAAGCCGCAGAGTTACTTCTGCGGTTTCATTATCTTAAGGACTTTTCTAAAGGATTTAGATCTGGATACAACTACGGTCTGTATAGGGGCAACGACTTTTGCCCATTGAATATTGGTGGTATTCAGGGAGTCTGTGTCTTCACAGGTCTCCCTGTTCCTGAAATCGCACAAGGAGCATTTGGACTAGAACGGAATGAGCAAGAAGGATTATTTGAACTTTCACGACTTTGTATCCACCCTGAAACCCAAGGAACCGAGTATAATATCACTTCTTGGTTTGTTTCAAGAGCGATTAGACAGTTACGGAAGGATACAAAAGTTAGGGCAATCATCTCTTACGCTGATAGTGATTTCCATTTTGGTACAATCTATCGCGCTTGTAATTTTAAATATTGCGGACTTTCAGACCCAAAGAAGGATTTCTACTATGCAGATGGAACTAAACACTCTAGAGGCAAAATTAAAGGTGCTGAAGGAGAATGGAAAGACCGCTCCCGCAAGCACCGATATGTGATGACTTTTGATAAGAATCTAGAGTTATTGTGGTAGTGTAACGTTAGTATTCTGAGTCTGAATTAATGTATCCGTGACGTATTCTGAAGACTCAGAGTACAGCATTTCTCTTCTCATATCGTTTAAGAATTGCTGAAGATAGACTGGTTTTAAGAGATAGATTGATCTCTTCCCATCATTTTTTCTGGTTTCATATTCATAGTTTGTGATTCCAGTTACGGGATTCAGTGTTGATGTTGGGTCTGCTGGATTTGGAATTGTAAATGTTCTATCAACAACTTTACCAGCGGGAAGAATTAAACGATTAGAAGAGTCTACAACTTTCGTAGTTTCATAGAATCTAATTTTGGTCAGATCATTGCCATACTTGTTTTCTGCGTAATTATAAAGTTGATAGTCTGATAAAGGCCACTGATCTCTGACATTTGTGATATTGGCAGTGACTAGAACAACCCAGTCCAATTGAGGACTGCCATACATCTCATCAGCAACAGTGTCTGGACGAGCACCATCCGTAATTTGATATTTGTCAAAGATGGTGAATACGTTGTATAAGTCGTCACGAAGTTTGACTCTACGGAAAAGATTCTTCGCAATCACATAATCTTGTGATGAGTTCTTATTTGGTAAGAACGATTGATATGCGAGGTCTGGTAGTTCTCTGAAGTATCCCATTAGTATCCTGTTCCGATTGTTCCTTCACCAGAATCATAATCTGATGCGTAGATTGGTTCAAGTTCTTTAAATGTAAGATCCATTACTGTAGATACTGGTTGTCCATCTGAATATGTAGCGTATACATTTTCACCAGTATAATTAACAGACATATTTTCAAGAGCACAACGTTTAAATCTATTTAAATATTGATGATTGCGTGTTCCATTTTTGTATCTCAACTCAAAAATATTTGGAGCAGATAAAAAGATATTGTCTTCCGTAGAATTATCTCTTGGGGACATATGCTTTTTAAGACTTCTTATAATAAATTTTATCTGATTTGCTTCCTCTTCACTTCTTGGTGTCATTTTGAATGAAAATCTAAAATTACGAATTGTTGGTCCATTAAATAATAATTCAACATTAGGATTGATGATTTGTCCAGAAGATCTTGCCAGAGCTTGATTAAGTGATAAATTTCCAGTTCCTGCTAAAGACGCTGCTTGTGCTGATAGGTTTAAATTTATTAAATTTTTTACCATAGATAAATTATTGTCAGTAAAAAGTGGTCCAAATTGTTTTTGTATTTCTTGTAAAATTTTTCCACCCTGATATTCTCCGGTAGAACTGAAAAGAGGAACACTTCCTACTTTAGAAACTTTACCCGCTAAAGTAGCAGTAATCGCATCTAAACTATCGTCAGAATAACTAACTTGATTTGTATCATTAATACTGGAGGGCATTGGTAATAATATAATATCACCTATTGATAGAGTTTCTCTTACTAAACCTCTATTTGTTGCTTTCTGATTAGGAACATCAAATTTACCATTTCCAGTATTATTAAATGATCCTCTATTCCTTAATGATAAAGATTCTAAATATTCATTGGATGAAGGATTACTAATTTTTTTGCTTACCAGATTTATCTGCAGATAATCTGTGTTATCTGTTAATGCTTCGTATGGATATCTTAATACGTTCGCCATTTGGCTATTTTTTAACTATTTAGACGGATGTTGGCAAAAGGGATCTCCCTTAAGTCGGCAAGTTCATCAGCATAAACTTCATATAATTGCCCAGCAACCTCATCATAAGTATATTGTCTTAAGTCTCCCCAGTGGAAATTAATACCTTTAAATCCCCATCGGAAAACTTCAGTGACTGCTACTAAAGGATTTTGATCATAAGTTATATTTGGTGTCTTTGGTTGGTAAACAAAGGTATAATATCTTCCTGCTCTTGGAACTCGCCCACTTTCTTGTAAAACATTTAGAATCTCAAGCATCAAATCATCAGGATCTTCATTACCAATAACACCATCAACGACAGAGCGAACCCGATTGTCATTATCATCAGTTGGATTTCTTTCTTGTCTTTGCTTGAGGGTCTTTCTAGGCATATCAAATACCTAATTCGTTTTCTGTGAGAACTTTGAACTCATAACCACGATCAGCACACCATTCTTCTGCTGCTTTCCACTTTGCCTGATTCTTGGCATACTCATACGCTTCATACAAGTATGCTCTAGTTTGTCTTTTTGGTTTTGGTGGGGGAGCAGTTTGTTTTTTTGGTTTAATCTCAATCAAATATTTTTTAATTTGTCCAGTTGATTCCTGAACTTTGATATAAAAATCTGGAAAATATCTGTGAGGTTTTCCATCTACTGGAGATCTATACCACACAAACATTTCTTCTGATCCCCATTCTAATATCTTTTCATTCAAGTCACAATAAACCATAAATTTGCGTTCCCATAGAGATCTGTAAATGATATTTGTTGGATCTCCTTTGTACTTTTGGGGGAACGATGGTTGGTATTTTCCTTTATATGACATCTAAATACTTAATAATGTAGACTCCATAAGAGATATTTAGATGACGGCACCTTTATTTTCTTTAAAACCTCCGAGTGGTGCTGAATTAAAATTACTTGGTGATCTAGCACTTTCGAATCAATATGCTATTGAAATTGTTTTACCACAAACTTTAGAAGAGTTTTTAAGTGCAGAAAAATATGGCATAACAAGAGATAATTATGCTAATTTGGGATTTTTGTGTTCAGATGTAAGTTTACCTGGATCAACTTTTGCCACTTCTGAAGTAAAAGATAACTTTATAGGTGTAACGCAAGAATTTGCTCACACTAGATTATATAATGACATTGATTTTACTTTTTATGTTGATAGAAAATATTTTATTTTAAATCTTTTTGAAGGTTGGATGGATTATATTTCTGGAACTAGTCAGGTAGCGGCTGATAGAAATGAAAAAGGATATTTTAGAAGATTTAATTTTCCAAATAATTATAAAACATCCTATCTTAGGATTATAAAATTTGAGAGAGATGTTGATTACTATAATAAAGGAAAACCATATATCTTCAAAGCATTTCAATTGATTAATGCATTTCCAAAATCATTGATATCTGTTCCCGTTTCTTATGGTCCAGCAGATATATTAAAAGTAACCATAACAATGACTTACGATAGATATGTGACCGAATATGGTCCTCAATATGGGCGTCCAAAAGATTCAAGATTTTTAAGTAGAGGTGGGCCACCAGAAACACAGGAAGATATAAAAGCATTGGCAGCAACTCAATTAGGTTTATCTACCGAAGATCTATTAAGACTGGGATTTAAGGTTTCTCCTCCACCGTCTAAATAATCATAACTGAATTTCTATAGGTTATTATGCCTTTACCAAAGATCTCTACGCCAACATATGAGTTGGATTTGCCCTCTACTGGAAAAAAAGTTAGATACAGACCATTTCTAGTTAGAGAAGAAAAAATTCTGATCATGGCACTGGAATCAGAAGATATGAAGCAAATTTCAAGTGCCATTGTTCAGATTTTGTCAGATTGCCTTCTGACTAAGAATGTAAAAATTTCTGAATTATCTACATTTGATATTGAATATCTGTTTCTTAATGTTCGTGCCAAGTCAGTTGGTGAGACTGTTGAAGTGAATGTGACTTGTCCTGATGATGGTGAAACGCAAGTTCAGATGGAAATTAACATTGATGATATCAAAGTTCAGAAAGATCCAAAACATAGTAACATTATTAAGTTAGATGATACTCTTTCAATGAAACTCAAGTATCCATCACTGGAACAGTTTGTTGAAAACAATTTTGAAATCAATGAATCTGGTGGTGACGTTGATAAGTCATTAGCGATGATCACGTCTTGTATTGATACAGTTTATGATGAAGAAGAGTCGTGGAGTGCTGCTGATTGTACAAAGAAAGAACTTCAAGAATTCATTGAGCAGATGAATACCAAGCAGTTTAAAGAGATTGAAACTTTCTTTACAACGATGCCTAAACTCTCTCATACGATCAAAGTTAAGAATCCAAATACTAAAGTTGAGAGTGATGTAGTCCTGGAGGGTCTGGCAAGTTTTTTCACTTGAGTATGGCTCATACTAGTCTTGAGTCATACTATAATATCAATTTTCAGTTGATGCAGCACCATAAATATTCATTAACTGAGCTTGAAAATATGATGCCTTGGGAGCGTGAAGTTTATGTCTCATTACTTCAGACTTATATTGAAGAAGAAAACCTAAAGGCAAAGCAATCTAGTGGCATTTGAAAGTCCCATCTATAAGGCACCATCAATACCGAAGATTAGTAGTAGAAATATTTCATCTTCGGTAATTCGTGGTGCTCAGGCTGCTTCAACTGCTGCTACACCAAGACTCAGAAGATCTAGTTTTAGTTTCTTACAAAGACCAAAACTACAAGGAACTCAAGGATCTTTAAAATTAGAGACAAATCAAGTAGACGCATTACAAGAAACAAATAGAATTCTTGTAGAAATTCAGAATCAACTAGCGATAGATTTTGCCACAAGAATCGCAGAGAGAAAGCAAGCAATTCATGGTATCAAAAAGCAGACTGAAAAAGAAAGAGTAAGTAGAAAAGAAGCATCAATTGAATCAGTAAACAAGTTCAATCAAAGAGTTGGTAATTTCTTTGATAAAGTAACTGCTCCTGCCAAAAATATATTTCAGAAACTAATTGACTTTTTTGGAATTATCGTATCTGGTATTGCGATTAATACAGCATTTACTTGGTTATCTGATAAAAACAATAGAAAGAAATTATCAGATACTCTTAGTTTTGTAGGAAAATATTGGAAAGAAATAGTTGGAGTATTGATTGGACTTCAACTGATTTCTGCTGTTGCCAAGTTAATAGCGGCTATTAAAGTAGTTTCTGCAGTTTTATTAAATCCCGTTCTGTTAGGAGTATTAACAACTATTATTGGTTTTGCAGCAAGAAATAGAGAAATAGAAAGAATTAAACCTTATGTAAGAAAAGATTTAAAAACGGCTGAAGAAACTTTAAATAAAAAAGACTCTCCCTTTTATGAAAAACTTGGAGCATATTTTGCCAAAGAACAATTAACTAAACCTGGAGGACCACAAGATCCATTAACATTGCCAATTCCAGGTGCAATGTATTCTTCCGGTGGAACAATTCCTAAAATTTCATCATACAATTTTAAAACAAGTGTAATTAATCAATATCCAAACATCGTTCAGAGATTTTCTACTGGCGGCACTGTCGGTGGTAGAGGATCTGGAAATGTTGATAGCGTACCAGCAAGATTGGCGCCTGGTGAAGAAGTCATTAGATCATCAATGTCGATGCTTTTCAGACCATTGTTGAAAGATATTAATGACGCTGGCGGTAGAATGTGGTATACATTTAGCACTGGTGTCCGTGAGATGCTCGATGGTAATAAGATTTTAAGGACTGTTGTTTTTGATCTCCAACAACAACTAACTAAATTTAAAGATCAACTAGATGAATTTGTCAATGATGTTAAGTTTAAGAAAGTTGACGACGCTACTGGCGGTGGATTTTCTATAACAAACAAAACAAAACAAATACAAGTATCTTCATTTGATCAAAGTGGTCCAAAAAAGCCAACTGATATATTGCGTCCTGTAAGAAAAGAGATCAAAACACAAAGCATTAGAAAACCGAAGAGAACTCCAAAAACACCAATTGTGATTCCAATGACTGCTCCACCAATAGTTCAAGGTGGGGGTGATGAATTAGTTCAACCTTCTGGTGGAACAGCGACTGAAGAACCATCTATTGGATCTGTTAATATGATGAATCCTTATATGAGAATAACCTCAAAAATATATGGAATTTTTGTGTAACGTATGGAAACTCAACAGTTACAGCAATTAAAAATAAATTCTACAAATATCAAAAGCTCTTTAATTAGTTACAATAAACAATTAAGGAAACTAAGACTTGATGAAAATAAGTTACTGGTTGATAGAGAAAAAAGATCGCAACTGTCTGATAAAGAAAAAAGACTGGAAGCACCAGGTAAAGGACTTATTGAAAACATAAAGTCTAGAATTATTGCTGGTCCGATGAGTTTCTTTGATAAAGTCAAAGAATTTTTTGGAATCATTTTAATTGGTGTAGCGATTAATAATCTACCTGCGATTGTTAGTAAAGTTTCGGAAGTTGGAAAAACTCTGATTGATGTTGCAAATTCAGTTGTAGGAGTCATTACCACAACGGTAAATGGTATTAACGGATTCATTAGCATTATTCAAAGTTTACCTGAAACAACAAAAAACAAATTAATTGAAGGGAAAAATCAATTAGAGCAATTGATCTTGGATATGAATAAAATTATTGATCCTTTGAACGAGCAGTATACAAAATTCAATAAAGATCTAAATTCTAAGGGTACACCCAGTCCAAATCAACCAAATCAATCTAATCCTCAACCACAAGAACAACCACAAGGAAAGGCAAAGGGTGGGACAATTTCAAATATTCCACCAAAAAAAGGTATGGGTAGAGGAAGTCCAACAGACAAAGCAAATGTTTCAAGAGGAATTGTTAGTGCAAAAGTTACTTCTTCCCCATATGCTAGACCTGGTGGATCTCCAAAACTGAGACAAGCAAGACAATCATATAATGCTTTTGGAGAGTTCCTTAATTTATCAAAAGAAAATAAAGAAAATTATCTACTACTTGAATCATCCAGTGATACTTTTGGTGGAGTAAATAAGTCTTTTGAAACTTTTTTAACACAGTTAAGAGATTTACAACTGACTAAACCATTTAAAACGACACCAATGAGCTCTCCAGCATCACAGCAACCAATATCAACAACGGGTCAAACAGGAACGGTTGCTATCAATACAAACGAGGTTATTGGAACAGTTGGATATACTGGATATACTGATCCTGTAGGTCCAGATGGATCACACATTCACATTGAAAGAGTTGGTGATTATAATTTAGGTATACCAGCCGATGTGAAAAAGAATATCTTAGTAGAAGGTGTTCCAATGACAAGTAGATTGAGATTTACTTCTGGAATTGGACTTAGGTGGGGAAGACCTCACAAAGGTGAAGATTATGCTGGAGATCCTGATCAGAGAATTACTCTAACCGGTGGATTGAAATTCTTGAAATTTATGCCAGATTCTGGTAGTGGTTATGGTAATCAAGTTTATATCCAAGCGCCAGATGGATCACAATACACTTTGAATCATTTAAATGCTGGGCCTGCAAACTTACAACAACTTTTACAGCAGCAGAAAAAACAACAACAAATTCAACAAGCACCAGTATCACCTTATCAAGTCCAACCTGGACAACAAGGTCCTGTAATTTCGCCACAAACATCTTTTCTCTTAGAGGAGGAAGAAGATATTCAGATTGTGATGGTCAATACAACTCAACAAATCATTCAGCAAGGCAAGACCAGGACTGTCGTGGTAAATAGTGGTAGAAAAGATCCATTCCCATCAGAATCTTCAAATCTTGCTCCTCTACCAGGTATCTGGAATCCAACAACGTAAATGTCAGCACTAAAAAGAGCTCAAGTAGAAGCACTCACGATTGTAAAAGATAATCAGAGGGTTGAAATAGGACCACCAAAGGCGATTGCTTTTCAATATTATGAGAGTCTATTATCACCAATCGTTACTGGAAACATGTTGGTTGTTGATACTGGTGTTCCTTCTGGTAATTCAGTTTCATCTGATCAAAATAAACAGAATATTCCTGGTACACTTTTGAGCTCTCTACCAATTACTGGAAATGAAGAAATAGAATTCAAAATAACCAATAGTCTTGGAACTTTAGATTTTCAAAAGTTTCCATTACGTGTTGATGGAGCACCTGGATTTGCCAAAGAGTCAAATAGAGAATCCTATATGATATCTTTGGTTTCACCATACTCTTTTGAAAACGAGAAATCTCAAATTTATAAAAAGTATGGATATAAAATTTCAGAATCAGTACAAAAAATTTTAAAAGAATATTTTAACGTTCCACAAACTCGTATTGATGTAGATCAAACTGAGAATAACTATAATTTCATAGGTAATACTGAAGATCCATTTTTTGTTTTACTCAATTTAGCATCAAAATCTGTTCCAGCAGAATCACCAGGAGGACAAAAAACGAATGGTGATCCTGGATATTTTTTCTATGAGACTAAAAATGGATTTAATTTCAAATCAATCTCAAATTTGATTTCTAAACAAGCAAAGTATGTCTACAGACAAACTTCGGTTTTAAGAGATGATGATCCATTAGCAGACTTTAAGATTCTGTCAATGACTCAATCAAAAAACCAAAGTGTTTTGAATGCTCTAAGGTCTGGAGTCTACTCTTCTAGAAATATCTTTTTTGATCCAAGAACGTTTAAGTATGATGAAATCGTTATAAAATTAAGAGAAAAAAATCTTAATAATTATTTGGGCAAAAAACCAAGTGTTCCAGAGGAATTTGACAATTTCACAAGAACTCATTATCATATTCTAGATGTAGGTGCTTTAGATGATGGAATTTCCATCAAAACAAATAATGATCCAAAGAGATGGCAAGCAGAAGCGACGACAAGATACAATTTACTGTTCAATCAAGTTGTTCAAATTAACGTCCCTTGTAATCCAGATCTAGTCGCTGGTGATGTAATTGAATGTCAGTTTCAATATGTGACTCTGGGTAATAAGAACGAATCACCATTTGATCAGCATTTGAGTGGTAAATACTTAATATTACATTTGTGCCATAGTTTTGACTTTAGTGCTGGTGGAAAGTCAATTACATCATTAACTTTAGTAAGAGATACCTACGGATTGTATACAAAGTAATGGAAAATATAGGCTTTGCTGGTATTAATTATCAATGGTTTATTGGGCAAGTTCCTCCTAACCAAACTCTAGATAAGACTGATCCAGATGGATGGGGTGATAGAGTTAAAGTGAGAATTGTTGGAATGCATAATAAATCTGGAGCAATCACACCAGATGAACAATTGCCATGGGCAATCGTAGAAAGACCAACGTCTCAAGGAAATGCCAGTCGAGGATCAACAGGTCTCACTGGCGGGGAGTGGGTACGTGGATACTTTTTAGATCCATTTAATCAAGTTCCTGTAATCACTGCGGTATTGGGTAGAGGAACTTATGAAAATAATGTATCACTGGAAATTGTAAAAACAAGAAAGTCAACCGAATTTGAAAACATTACGCGATATAATTCCTTCCCCCCTTATAGTGGTCAGACGCGAGGTGGTAATAAACCAACAGCACCAGCACAACCAACTAAGCAAGAATTTGAACAAGCAAAAGATTCAATGTCACTTGATACTAGTAAATTATCAACTTCAACAGAGATAGCAAGAGATTATACTCCACAAGATAGAGCAGAGGATAAGTTACTTCTCCGATCTATTCAAAGAGGGGAACTCGGTCCGGTTCCAAGAGAGCAAATTGATGCCATTATCAATCGCATCAATGGCGTTGGTGGACAAGTTCGTGGTGCCTAATAAATATCAGAACAAGGAGGCAAATTGATAAATGGCAGATGTAAGACCAAGAGGTGTTGCCAGTTGGTATGGTCCTGGATTTTATGGTAATAAAACAGCGGATGGAACTGTCTTACAAAGAGATAGTCTTTGGGTAGCACATAAAACTCTACCATTTGGAACAAAAATAAGATTTACCAATCCTCAGAATGGTAAATCAATCGTTCTTACTGTAAAAGATAGGGGTCCTTATATATCTGGCAGAGATTATGATCTAACTGAAAAGGCGGCGGAATTGATTGGTCTTAAAACTGGACCAAGATCAGGAACAGGAAGTCTTTTAACTACGGAAGTTGCTAAAAATACAAGAACTGGTGCTGTAAGACAACTTGATAGACCACAATTAAATGAATTACAAGAAAGAGCAATTGCGAAAGAAGTTCAAACTCCACCGGAGACAACGACTACTGAAAGTTCGCTTACAGAAGATAGTACAATAACGTCACCTGGAAGAACGGAACCAACAACAACTTATGATGTTGACTATTCCGAATTTACGTTTAATGAACTTCAAGATCAACTTAAGTTTTTAGAAGATCAATACGCACAGTTAGAAAAAGAATTTCAACAAAGAGAAGCAGAAAATCTAGAATTAACTCCCGAAGAACTTGAAAAACTCAAAAAGATAAAGACCTATCAGGCAGAATTACTGGCAGAAATAAGAAAGAGGCAAGACTGGGCAAGAGAAGATTGTCCAGTAGCTTCAGAAACGACCACATCCTGGTCTCCAGAAGAAAAGAAGTGTAGAGATGGATACAACTATACAGCACTGAGAGCACTTGAAGCAGAACTTGAAAAGCAAATTCAAGAACTACCAGATCCTTGTGGTAAAAGCACTCTCTCTGGAATCAATAATGCTTTGTTAAACTTCTTTAAAACATTGAAGTCAATTAAGAAGTATTATAATGTCTATGTCAACGGAGCAATTAACAAAATACAAAACGTAACCAATCTTGTTGCCAGGACAAGTCAAATCATCGCATCAATCTTAAAACTACTTGTTCAGAGGATGCGTAACTACATTATGAATCTTCTTCGTAAGTTGATTGAAAAAACGATTGATAGAATCCTAGGTAAATTATCAAAGGCACTTAAGAATACATTCATCAAGGCAATTATTGATGCTATCATTTGTAAGTTTAATGAAATCATCAAGGGGTTATCAAATCTCGTCGTTGATTTCTTATATGCGATGATCGGTAATGTAATCAATGCTCCCATCTGTGCCGTAGAGCAATTCACAAATGCCTTGATCAATAATCTATCTGCTAAAATTGATGATGCGCTTCAACCAATTATTTCTGCGATTAATGATGTATTGGGTGGAGTTGCTCAAATTGCTGGAAAAGTATTTGAGGCAATTGATTTTATTCTTGGATTTGAAGCATTCCTTTGTGCCAAACCAAAATGTCCAGAAATCAAATCCTGGATTCCTGGAACAGGAGTTACACCATCAGCAATAGAAGACTTTAGTAATAACTTCTTCCCAATTCCAGATGCCGCCAGCCTTGAAGAAACTATATTAGGTGGAGTTGATTCTGGAATTGGTGGACTTCTTCCAGGAGTTAGTATTTTTGGAGATGAAAGAATCGAAGGGAATGATCTTGCGAGTGGCACTCCACCATCAGGCGTTCAGTGTTTTCCGGGTGCTTTCCGTTGTGGTCCACCAAAAGTTGAATTCTTTGGTGGTGGAGGAGTAGGAGCAGTCGGAAATGCTGTTATCAATTCTATTGGTGAAGTTGTTGGAGTAGACTTATCATACGGTGGACAAGGATATACTTCACCACCATTTGTGACCTTTAAGGATACCTGTTCGGATGGAAATCCTTCTGGTAGCGGTGGATACGGAGCATCTGGATATACAGTCATTAATAATGATGGCGAAGTCGTTCAAGTTGTAATGGTCAATAGTGGATTTAACTATTTGAATAGTCCTTCAGGTATTACTGAGTTTGGACAACCAACAGAAGAACTTCTACCAAGCGAACAAGTTGTCACAAGAGAATATGTAACCTGCCTGGATGAGATTCAGATTCTAGATACTGGCATTGGATACTTGCCAACCGATACCGTTTCAATCACTCCTGATGTCGCAGGACTACAAGTTAAAGTTCAGATTACAGAAATCGGACAGATTGTTGCGATGGAAGTCCTTTCTTCTGGGTGTGGATTTGGTGAAGTTCCAGAGATCACAATAAATAGTGATACTGGAGCAGGATTAAAAGTTCGTCCTGTGATGAGATTTGTTAATAGAGATCAATATCTCCAAGAGCAACCTGATTTTGATCCCACAAGACTCATCAAAGTTATTGACTGTGTATTAAAGTAATGGCAAAGAAAAGACCACCAGAGTATATTGTTTATGATGGCGCCCATGGTTCAATGTTCTTTGGACCTGGTGGACCTAAAGAAGTTGACGACGGAACAGAGTTTAGAATCGCAGTTCCTTCCAATTCAACATGTAAGTATACAGATGATGGTGGAAAGACTGAACATATTCAAGGTAGCAATATCATTACTTGTGGGCATAATGCTCTAAAGGGTCGTGATAAGGCAGAGGAAGAAGCAGTAGGATACGGTGTCTATTGTGAGAATGGAGATCTAGTCCTATGTGCCCCATCAGGAAACGTTAAGATACTTGCCAGAAATATCTACATTGAATCTCGTGGTTTTGATACTGATGATGGTGCTTTCTTACTTAAGGCAAATGGTGGAATCACGATTGATAGTGGTGAACAACTGACTCTATCGGGAACTAAAGTTTGTGTTAGGGGACAAGCAGAAATCAATCTCACCACCGATCACTTTATCAATATCGTTGGTGAGATTCAACAGGGAGGATCACCACTTTCAGATTTGCTCAGTGCTTTTATTCCCTCCGTGTTTGCTGATTTACTCAAAGGTGTAGGACAGAGTTGTAAGTAAGATGGCATTTGCTAATTCAGATTCGTTTAATCTATCCGTTATTCATCCAGTTTTTGATACGGCTCTGGCGATTCCAGATTCCATTCGGAGTTTGTTTCCAGGGACAGCATCTATTTACGCTGGATATTTTGGTACAGGATCTCTAGTTACTCTTGGAACTACAGTCATCGGTGCTGGACCAGCTCCAGATAAACCATTGACAATGAATACTCTTGGATTCAACTTACATGATGGAGTTACCACACAACTTGGTGCTCATATTACAAATGGTGAAAATGTCACACTTGGCATTGAATTGAGATCTGCCGTTGTTTCCAATTCACTGAAGGCAAAAGAAAGTTCTCTCATTGGAAAAAACACCAATATCGTTGGTAAGAACGTTAATATTGGTGGAAAAGATATTTACATGGGAGCTCCATCAATCACAATCACTGCCTTTGGTGGATCTATTTCTGGAGTAGATATTTCTGGATGTACTGGAAAAAAATCATTTGATATTCAGCATCCAAGTAAAGAAAATCATAGACTAAGATATGTTTGTCTTGAAGGTCCGGGGGCGGATGTTTTTGTAAGAGGAAAATTAAAAGGTTCTTCGGTTATTGAACTCCCAGATTATTGGAAAGATTTGGTAGATGAGGAATCTATCACCGTTAACCTGACACCAATTGGACAATATCAAGAATTATTTGTTGAAAAAATTGTTTCTGGAAATAGAATACATATAAAGAATAATTCTGGAACACCTATACAATGCTTCTATACTGTATATGGAGAAAGAAAAGATACGACTAAAAATATTTCAGAATACTTCGGAACATCTTCATTAGATTATCCAGGTAATAATGCTGAATATGTGATTAATGGAGGTAGATAATCATGACAACAGGAGCACCTAAAGAAGTTCTTAAGTATCTTCAAGAAGATCTAGATTCTCTGAATACTTACAATACAAATCAAATTGAAGAGACTCCTACAGAAACTCTGACTTACAAAGAGATTAGTCAAAATACTGATGGAACTTGGACACAAAATGATAGTATTGTAGAAAATCCCGTCAAACTTCCTCTTGATCAAAAAAGAGCAGACATACTTGATTTAGAAAACAAAATTGCCAGTTTTAAGGAAAGTGCTGCGATTCTTGACAGAAAAATTCTAGACCTAAACAATCAGATTAATTTTAAGAAATCTCAAATTGTAAGTCTAGTGGCTTCTGCTGTTGGTCTTGGATGCTCTGTCGGACTGACAACCACGAGTTCTGCTGCTCTTATTGTTAATAGTGTTCAGATTGGATTCGGAAGCACTGTTTATCAGGATCAAGCAAAAAATAAAGTTTACAGTGGTCTTACCGACTACACTGCCAGAAATCCATTTACATCGGACTCTACAGTTACATTATCAGCATCTAATGTTGGTGATGGATATGGATCAATAACCTCTAATAACGATGGGTCTAATGTGGGAATCTATAGAACAGTATTTACAGTAGGGCATCCAGGCGGAATTAGTGCGACTTGTGTTGGATATGCTAGTTCTATTGATAGCATTGCCGCAGAACTAACGGCACTAAGATCTCAACGAGATTCATATTTAACTAATATAAACACAGTAAAGGATGGGAAGTTGGGTGAGGAAATTATCTTATGGGGAGAAAAATCCGCTGATGGGAGAATAGATGCTCTCAAAACCAGCACCACTTCCTTAATGAATTCTATCAATACGATTCCCGATTTCCAGTGACCCCTTGACAGGGGGGTCTGGATGCCCTATAATATGTGGGTAATCAACGGAACACCACATGAGCACCGCACAAGAAACCGTTCAAGGTATTGTGATTGATGTCTGTAGTAAATCTTTTCTTCTTCTGAGTGATCAAGGAAACACCAAAGAAGTTCAGTGTGACACCACCGAAGAGTTTATGAACGTTCTGGAAGTTGTCACCGCCCAACTAGATCCTGAACAGATTGAGTATGCTGACTTGGCAGTCTATGGTCAGAATAAAAACTAAATAAAAAACAAAAATGGAAGTTTTCACTGTGGAAGAGTTTCAGGAACGATGGGATGAACTTATGTCGCGTGTAGAGAACGGCGAGAACATAGGAATCATCAACGATGATGGACAAGCAGCAGTGATGATACCCGCAGATGAAGATTTGATACGAATACACACCGAGTTAAACAACGAGGCTCAGTAATATTTGTATTGCGAGTGAGACTTGGTAGTCAGAGGAGTCTTATAAACTCTTTCCGCCAGATTAGCGGCTTTGACCTGGTTCGAATCCAGGCACTCGTATCTGCTTATCCATTTTGTAGTGGGTTTTAAAAGATAAGCAACAGGAAACCTACTTGAAAAAAGGAGAGTGAAAAACCCTGCCTGTAAGTCGGAATGAAACAGTCCTATGACTTATTGTGCGCTTCTGTTTCATTGTATGGATCTCTCCTCCCGCTCCTTTAGCAATCTGGTGAATGCAGCGAACTCATAATTCGCCTGAGGCGTGTTCGATCCACGCAAGGAGCACCTACGCCCGCATAATCCAACAGGCAGAGATAGGGAGCTTAAAACTCCTCCAGTGTCGGTTCGAATCCGACTGCGGGTACTGAAAATAAATATAAGATATGGGATTTTTCCTATGTCTTATCGCATAGATCACGCATACTGTTGGTATGATAATGGTAGTATGATCGTGAAGATGTACTTCATCAATCAAGTCCCCTTTACGTTTGATGAAATGCCTGATGGACATTTGTATGATCAAGATCTTTGTAGAGCAGCAGACCAAAACAGATCTTTTGAACCAGAGGATTTATACCGAACTTCTTTCTATCTGATAGATGAGGAAGCACACCCCTGCTTCTTTCCAGTTGAGTTAGAAAACCCTGAAGATATGCCAGATGACATTGAATACGAGTATAATGGGGAGGATTTAATGGGATAAATAAAAGATAGAAATATTTTGGCGAATATAATCCGATGCCTCTCAACAAGTTAGAGAATTTTGTTAAGAACACAGAGGGAAGAATTCTCTATGTTAACCCAAATGATATTGATGCTACTGATAGTATTTCAAACCAGGGAAACTCCCTAACCCAACCTTTTAAAACAATTCAAAGAGCTCTTCTTGAGTCAGCGAGATTCTCATACTTAAGAGGCAGTAACAACGATATTACCGAAAAAACAACCATTCTTCTGTTTCCTGGCGAACACGTTATTGACAACAGACCTGGTTTTGCTATCAAAGATGTAGGTGGTGTTGCGACTGCGGTATCACCATCAGGAGCAGAAACAGCAGCACAAGATGTGCTCTCGCTTACGTTATCCTCTAACTTCGATCTAACCCAGAACGACAATATTCTTTATAAGTTCAACAGTATCAATGGTGGTGTTGTTGTTCCTAGAGGTACATCCATTGTTGGTCTTGACCTAAGAAAGACCAAACTACGTCCAAAATATGTTCCAAACCCAACTGATATCAGTGTAGCAAAGTCAGCAATCTTTAGAATCACTGGTGCTTGTTACTTCTGGCAGTTCTCTCTGTTTGATGGTGATGAAACTGGTCTAGTTTATACTGATGATGCTGACTTCTCATCAAATAATCAGTCAAAACCAACATTCTCTCACCATAAACTGACTTGCTTTGAGTATGCTGATGGTGTCAATATCCCACAAGGATATGCGATCACCGATCTTGACATGTACTACAGCAAACTATCAAACGCATTTAACAGTGCGTCTGGTAGGGATATTGATCAAAAGTATCCATCAGATACTCTTGGATTTGCAAAACAGCGTCCAGAGTGGGAAATTGTAGGTGCTTTTGCTCCTGATCCAGTCAATATCTCTGCGATTATTTCTGGAGATGGATCAACACCAGGAACTGTTATTACCGTAACAACCAGTTCAGCACACGGATTTACTGCTGGAACTCCAATCAAGATCAATGGAATCAGCACTCTTGATTACAACGTATCGACAAAAGTTCAGAATGTAATCAGTGCCACCCAGTTTACATATCTTCTCCCATTTGTTAGAGACAATCTTCCAGCATCTCCAGGCGTTGCCTCTGGAACTGCAACCATCGAAACTGATACCGTTTCTGGTGCTTCTCCTTATATCTTCAACGTATCTCTAAGATCCGTATGGGGAATGAACGGAATGCACGCAGATGGCAGCAAGGCATCTGGTTTCCGTTCAATGGTTGTAGCACAGTTTACCGCTGTTTCGCTACAAAAAGATGACCGTTCCTTTGTCAAATATAACAAAACATCTAGACTTTATGAAGGTCTAACCGTTAATCTGGCAAAAGGGTCTGCTCTATCTTCGGCGGCATCATCTCTTGATCCAGCAACAGTCTATCACTTAGATGCTGATGCGATTTATAGACATGGTTGGGAAACCAGTCACATCAAGATCACGAACGATGCTTTTATTCAGATCGTTTCGGTGTTTGCGATTGGTTTCAACAAACACTTTGATGCTCAGTCTGGTGGTGACGGATCTATTACTAACTCCAACTCCAACTTCGGTCAGATCTCACTGGCAGCAGATGGATTTAAGAAAGAAGCATTTGCCAAAGATAATAACGCTTATGTGACTTCTGTCATCACTCCAAGAGCAAATGTAGAAGAAGAAGTTAATATTGACTGGATCTCGCTTGACGTTGGACTGACGACTTCTGTTGGTATTTCAAGTCACCTGTATCTGTTTGGTTATAATGATCAGGACGATGCTCCACCGATCATCATTCAGGGTTATCGTATTGGCGCCAAACAGAACGATAAACTGTTTGTAAATATCGGATCTGGAACAAGTGAAGCATCAATCTGTATGCTTGACAATGTTCTTGGATCTGGAACAACAATTGCTCAAGGAACAAGCATATCAGAAAAGAACTATCCCGTTCTTTCTGGTCCTTCATCAAATATCTTTACACTAGGAACACACCAGATTCAGACTGGTGAAACTGTCAGAATCTTTAGTGATGATGGCGATTTACCAGAGAATGTTCTGGACAATACTCTATATTATGCGATTCGTCAGTCATCCACTGAGATCAAACTTGCTTCATCGCAAACAAACGCAGAAAATGGTTCTGCCATTACGGTTTATGGCGGATCAAAACTTACAATTGTCAGTAGAGTTTCTGATAAGAGTGCTGGAGATATTGGATCTCCAGTTCAGTGGGACTCACTACGTTCTAATTGGTTCGTAAAAGCACAATCAAACAACCAAATTTACTCTGCGATTGCCTCTCAGGGAGTCGCAAATCTAACCTCAAGAACAAACGTATCTTTCGTTAAGAGAAGAGACGATCCAAGATCTCTGGATGAAAAACTTTACAAGGTTCGTGTTGTAGTTCCTAAGGAGTCTATCAACGCAAAAGATCCTAACGAAGGATTTGTCATTCAAGAATCTAGCAGCACTGGCGCTAGAACCAATAGTGACTTTACCCTGACAACAATCGGTGAGACTGATTATGCTTATAATAGAAATCCAAGATTCATCAGCACCTGTTCTGTTTCTACAAATACGGTCACAGTTCTTGCTGAACTTCCACATAACTTAAATGTTGGCGATCAAGTCATTATTCGCAATGTAACCAGTACAACAAATACTGCTGGTACAATCGACATTGGATACAATGGAACATTTGAAGTCACCGCAATTCTAGATGATAAGAGGTTCCAGTATTCAACCACAGATGTCAATGGAACCACTCATAGCGTAGGATCATTTACTAATAACGTATCTACAAGAAGCACAGCACTACCAAGATTTGAGAGAAACGATCTTAAGTCCAACTACTATGTCTACAGAAGTGAGGTCATCAGTCCTTATATCTACAATACTCAAGACGGTATCTATCACCTGTATGTCTTAAAGGCAGATAATGCTATCACAACTGAGTTCACTGCTCTCAAATATAGTCAGAACGTTGTAGATCTCTATCCACAACTTGATAAGGATAATGTAGATGATAACCCAAGATCAGCAAAGACATTTGCGAAGAGAAGTCCTCTTGGTGATGTTTCAACGAATGATCTGAAGAAGAGCATTACCAGAGAAGCAGCTGATCAGTTCATTAAAGACTTTGGTATAGGTCTTAAGATCTCTGGTGTTTCTACTTCATTCACCAGCGCGACTGCTGGTATTGCTACAATTACATTTGAAAGAGAGCACGGATTCAGTGGTATTGTTACTTACAGTGCCCTGACTGGTGGTTCTGGATATACAAATGGAACCTTCTATAATGTCAAACTGTTTAATGATGGAACCAGCAACTGGGATGGAGCAACTGCGAAAGTCACTATTGCTGGTGGATCTATTGTATCTGCGGACATCATTGATGGTGGTTCAGGATACACAAACAATGAGCAACTCGACTTCGATACATCACTAATCGGTGCTGGAGCTGGTGCTGGACTGACCGTTACAACTGCTGGTATCTCCACAAATATTGGTGATGTTCTTCAAATCACAGGTATTGGAACCACTTCTGATGGTTACTACAGAATCTCGTCGGTCCCTTCAACCACAACAGTTGCGATTGCGATTACCAATGGTGACCCAAGAATCACGACAAATCAATATGCGATTGACCTTGGACCATCAATCAGAGTCTCAACAAGCTCTTATGATTCTGTAAGTGGTGTCACAACCTTTAACTGTTCATCTGGTCATGCTCTTGTATCTGGTAACCGTTTTAGAGTTCTAGACAGTTCTAATAACAATCTTGGAGACTTCCTGGTCAAAGAAAGAGTTGGTGTCAATACATTCTCGGCAACAACGAGTCGTTCTCTATCCCCTCTCTATATCTTAAGACATGGATTGTCTGCAAATGAAGGAACATCTGATTCTTCAACAGAAAGTCTGGGTGCTCGTGGCATTTCATTCTATGGTGGAGAAACTCTAACTCTACTCTCAAACGTCACAAACGACACCACATTCCACGTTCAGGCAACTAATTCTGGAATTGGTACGATAGCAAGATTCCCACTTGGGTCTTATATTCAGATTGATAATGAGATTATGAGAATCACCAGCTCCGCATTATCGGGTGCTGGTCTTAATGAAGTTACAGTTATTCGTGGTGCTCTCGGAACCACAAAACAGAATCACTCTGGTGGATCACTGATTAAGAAGATCAAACCAGTTGCGATTGAATTCCGTCGTCCATCTATCATTCGTGCTTCTGGACATACATTTGAATATCTTGGTTATGGTCCTGGTAACTATTCGACAGGTTTACCACAGGTTCAAGTCAAGACTCTGACAGAAAGAGAAGACTTCCTCGTTCAGGCACAAGAAAGATCTTGTGGAACCGTTGTTTATACTGGTATGAACAATGATGGAGACTTCTTCATCGGTAATACTAAGTATTCATCATCTTCTGGAGAACAGAAGACCTTTGATATTCCAACTCCAACAATCACTGGACAAGATCCTTCGAGATTGTCTGTCGTATTTGATGAGATTGTTGTTAAGGAGAGACTGATTGTTGAAGGTGGAAACTCTGGTACGGTTCTTTCTCAATTTGATGGACCTGTTACATTTAACCAGGAAATCAAAATTAACGATGACACCATCATCAACGGAACTCTAAAAGTCAATAACACTGTTGAGATTACCAATACAACAAACTCAACCAGCAAAGATACTGGTGCTCTGATTGTTGATGGTGGTCTCGGTCTTGAGAAGAATCTGAATGTTGGTGGAAATGTTGCCGTAGCAGGAACATTTGGTGTTATTGGAAATAGCACCTTTACTGGAAGAATTATACCTTCGCCAGGGAGTGCCACCGATAATGGTATTGAATGGATTTCTGATCCTGGTGGTGGAGGAGGAGACAGGGCGTTTATTAAGTATTATGTTGATGGTGGTGGAGAAAATACAAGACTCCACATTGGAATTCTTAATGATTCCAATGATGATCTGTATCTAGAATCTTCGGCAACAACAATTACTGGAACTTTAGCAGTTAATTCAACAACACAAATCAATGCTGATCTGAACGTAACGGGCGATGTTACTGCATTCTACAGTTCTGATGAAAGATTGAAGGACAATATCACTCCAATTAAAGATCCACTTGCGAAGGTTCTTTCTATCAGTGGAAACAGTTTTGATTGGAATGATCAGTCTTCACACAATGGTAGAGACATTGGTGTTATCGCACAAGAAATTGAGAAGGTTCTTCCAGAGATTGTTACGACAAGAGAGAATGGATTCAAGGCAGTCCAATATGAAAAGATTACACCACTTCTGATTGAAGCGATCAAGGAACTTTCCCATAAAGTTGATGATCTTCAGCAAAAACTGAACGATAAATAACTAAAAAACCAAGATGTCTAATATTAGAAAGACTTTTAATTTTAGGGATGGTGTCCAAGTTGATGATGATGATCTCGTCGTTCGTGGTGGTTTGGTCGGAATTGGAAGCACAGTTCCGACTCAAAAATTAGATGTAAACGGAAATATTCGCGCTGTTGGAGTTGTTACCTCATCCGATCTTTTTGTAACTGGAGTATCAACAACCACTGAACTTAGAGTTGGTAATAATATCAGTGCTTCGGCAAGCAGTGGCGTCATTACAGCCACTGCTTTTTATGGTAATGGTGCGACTCTTTCTAATCTTCCAACATCACAATGGGTTGATATTGACGTAGGTCTTGGTTTTACATCAATTTATGCTGCTGGTAATGTTGGTGTGGGAACCACAGATCCCCGTAGCACCTTCCAGGTTGGTGCGAATCCAAACGCTGGTGGTAGAGGAGTGGGATTCAATTCAACAGGCGATATAAGGGCATCTGGAGTTGTTACAGCGTATGCTTTTGCTGGGTTTGGAACCAATATCACCAATCTAAACGCAGATAATATTACAAACGGAACGATTCTTAACACGTTCCTGCCAACGATTGATAATGCTAAACTTCCAGCAAATATCAGTGTATCGGGAATCATCACTGCGACTGGTGGATTCATTGGATCAGTCACTGGAAATGTAACTGGAAATTTAACTGGTATAGCACAAAGCGCATCATCACTTTCTGGTTCTCCAAACATTAATGTTGGTGTCATTACTGCGACGAGAATTGTCACTGATACGATTGAAGTTATTCAGTCTCCAGTTGGTGTTACCACAATCGCAAACACCCTGAATGTTGGCACTGGTGGAACAGGATTCACTGCGACTGGTGCTGGTCTGATTGGTGTCGGAACGGCAAATCCAACATCAGAAATCCAAGTTCGTAAGAATGGAACCACAACAGTTGAAGTCTTAAGCAATACTGGTGAAGCAAGAATTAGCATCGGTCAGTCCGTTGGTCTTGGCAATAGTTCTACGGTATTAAGATTTGGTAATGCTCTTGGAACATTTGATGTTCTGAACAGATCAACTGGATCATTCAATCAGTATCTACACGCTGGAGGTGCTGGTGTAGGAACTGGAAACTTTAACTGGATTTATGGTCAGACCAACGCAGAGTTAATGACTCTGACCTATGGTGGTAGATTGGGTCTGGGCAAAACAAATCCAGATAATACTCTACATGTTGTAGGAACTTCTACCGTCACAGGGACCGCTTACTTCGGTGGCGGTGCTGAGGTACTTGGTACTCTAACAATCGGTTCAGGGGCAACCAAAGCGATCCTAGGGGGTGCTGGTGGAGTTCTTGCGAACGTAAACCTTAACAATACCTCAGGAATCACCACACTTTCTCAGTTGAATGTAATTGGTGTTTCTTCGGTTGGTATTGGACTCACAACTCCAGCTGTTGGTCTAGACGCAAGAAGTCAAACTGGATTCTTTAGCAGAATCGGTATTCTCACCACAAGTCCTAACTTTGACCCAAGACTTTATGTTGGTGGTACTGTAGGTATTACTGAGAAGGTGGGTATCGGAACCACAGCACCATTAGGAGAAATTATTGATCCAGCAAATGGTAGTCTCAATGCTGGTGCTCTTCAAGTCTTTGGTCAGGCAAATCTGTATAATGGAAACTTAATCATTCGTGGAATCGGTGCCGTTGGTATTAACTCCGACTTACCAATTGGTCCAATTGACTTACGTTTTGCGAATCTTACATCTTCATTGAGAGGTGTATTCTATCCTCCAGTTCTGACAACAGCACAAAGAAACGCAATCACTCCAGCGTCTGTTGCTGCTGGTGCGATTATCTTTAACTCCAGCACTGGAAAGCATCAGGGTTATGATGGATCCTCTTGGAATGATTTCTATTGATACTTGACATAATCCTCAAATACCACTAGACTACCTTTGTCTGGGTTGAAGATCAGAGTCTAAGCCACTTTAAGAACCGTCCACTGAGTCGCATCAGGGGCGGTTTTCTGCTATAATAGTCCTATACGCGATGAGATCTGTGTTCGAACTTCGTCCCCACCAGCAGCGTGGTCTTGATGCCATGGAACAGCATCAACTCGGTCAACTGATCATGCCGACTGGCGCTGGGAAGACTCCTACGATGATCTTTGATGCGATCCGTGAGTTTCTGAAAGATACTCCTCAGACCATTGTAGTGTGCTGCCCGCGCATCTTGCTGGCAGAGCAACTGTCTAGTGAGTTTCTTGAGTTTATCACCAACGCACAAGTTCTTCACGTTCACAGTGGTGAGACTCATCACTTCAGCAGCACTCGCCCTAACGTGATTCGTGCTTGGTATGAACAAGCACAGGGTCACAAACTGATCTTCACCACTTATAATTCTCTTCAGCGTCTTCAGCAGGCATATATTCCTATCAATACCATTTACTTTGATGAGGCACACAACTCTGTTCAGCGTAACTTCTTTCCTGCCACTGAGCATTTCTCTGCTGTTGCTGACCGCTGCTATTTCTTCACTGCGACTCCAAAGCATTCTGCGACTATTTCTAAACCTGGTATGAATATGCCTGAGGTTTATGGCAATGTCATCTGTAATGTACCTGCCCCTGAACTGGTGGATCAAGGCTACATATTGCCCCCTAAAGTTGTCGTGAAGCAACTTGAGATGGTTCAAGACAAGCAGATGATTGCTGACCGTGACTCTGCTAACCTGCTGGAGACGATTGATGACAATGGTCTGGATAAGATTCTGATCTGTGCTCGTTCTACCAAACAGATCATCAACCTTGTTTCACAGTCTGATTTCTGCTCTGATCTTAAGGAGCGTGGTTATTCTTGGATGTATATTACTTCCAAGACTGGTGCTGTGATTGATGGTCAGAAGGTCAACCGTGAGGTGTTCTTTGACACTCTGAATGCCTGGGGTAAAGATTCCTCCAAGAAATTTGTGGTTCTTCATCACAGCATTCTGTCTGAGGGAATCAATGTGTCTGGTCTGGAGGCAGTCCTGTTTATGCGGAATATGGACTACATCGGGATCAGTCAGTCTATCGGGCGTGTGATCCGTCTGGGAGGCGCCCAGAAGACCTTTGGACTGGTCTGTGTGCCCGTCTATGACAAGGTGGGCATCAGCACCGCCAAGAGCGTCCAGGCGGTCGTAGACACCGTGTTCCAACAGGGTCAACCTGCCATCAGCATTGTCAGGCGCTGACTTTTCTGCTACAATACTCATACACATAAGGAGAAATCCCCCCATGAAGTACGTTGTTCAACTCTACGTTGCTGGTAAAGTCTTCAATGAAGAAGTTCAGGCATCAAATCCTCAAGATGCCCGTCAGACTGCTCTGGCACGAAATCCTAAAGCACAAGTTGTTGGTGTGAACGTTAAGTTCTGATGAATACTCAAAACGAAGGTATTCTCAATCCAAAACCAGGAGATCCTAATGGTTATGTTACTAAAGATGGTCTCTGGGCAGCGGTTCCTTGGGGCAAAAAATTTGTAATCATTCATAACGGACAGCAGGTTCATGTGGTAAATAACTACAAGGCTGCTAAAACGTACATCACAAAGCAGGTGAAAGCATCTAAAACCAAAACCACAACATTGGAAAAGTTCTTATGAACGCTTCATACATTTACTTCATCATATTCTTTTGTGTCGGGTATTTGATTGTTACGGATCAATCTGTAGCGACGGCAGTTTATCTGATGACTCGACTTGTAAAGATTGAATATGAGAAGATTAAATGGTGGATGCTTCATAACCCAGCAAATCCAGTGGTAAAATATTTGATGTGGAGAAGAGCATATAAGATTGCCAAAGAACTTCAAGATGAGTTAAAAAATAAATGAATATTTCTGAAAAGGCACAGATATACAAGAATGTCTGGTGCTGCGCCTTTCAAAGACGATACAATGCTAAGTGTAATGGTGATTGGGAATTGTATGATAGAGAACATCAGACTTTACTGATGTGTCTTAAAATGGCAAAGTGGGTAACCTTTGATTCTGAAAAACCGCATTATTTGAAATGAAACCTAATTTTCGTAAAGTTCTAGGAATGGCTCTTGAAGAAGGTGTCCGTTTCGGTTATAATAGAGCACATAAACATGTAGAGAATCCACACCCAGATGCTGTGGTTGATTGTATTGTTGAGAATGCGATGAACTCTTTATATGAATGGTTTGAGTTTCCTGAGGAGAAGTATCAAGAATGAAACTGTTTCAAGTCGCAAAATGGGGTGTCAGAGAAGATTATGGGAAAGAGTTTTATCTAGCACTCTTTCTTACAGAACGATATTCACTTCTTCAAGTTGAATTTGATATTGGTGAATATGGATCTTGGATAGAATGGCCTTATCTACAAATCTGTATGGGATATGGTAGATTGTTCTCATTTCTATTCACTTTAGGTAAACTAGGTTTTAGTTTTGATATTGCTGGTCGTAACTGGCGGGATGAATTGTTCTATGTCCAAAAAACTGAATTGGATTGAGTATTATATCGGTCACTGCCTTCAAACTGGATGGCGTGAGATGTGGAATAACTTTAAGATGTGGCGTGATCTATTGAGTGGAAACTATGAGGGTTATGCCCTCTTAGATGATGATGATCCTTATGAGGAGTGTTACAATTGGTTCTGGACCTCCATTAACTTAGATGAAACATATCCGAAAGAGTTTCTTGAGTATCTGATGGAAATGTGTGATCGTATTGATCGTGGTGAAGAAAAACTGATTCCATTGACTGAAGATTTTATGGATGATTTAAAAGATCTTGTGGGAGACACTTCCGAAACTGGCACAATGGACTCCACAGAGGACTCCTGATACACTATAATACTTTCATACGCAACAGATCAATGACTTACAAGGCAACTCTCAAAGTTTCTTTTGATACTAAATGGACCTCTACCCATTACAGCAGCGGTTTTGATGATACCGTGCTCCCCGAAGAGCATTACACCTTTCAAATTCCTGCTGAAGATCTTAATGTCTATCAACTGTTTCGTTTCTTTGCGACTGTTGCCCGTGCGATGGGTCATAGTGAAATCAACATTATGAAAGGTGGTTGTGGTCTTGCATTTGCTGAAGAGAAAAGTGTAGAAGATATGCGTAAGGTTGCCGATGAGTTTGAACTGACTTTGGGTGAAGACCTAAGGACAAAGTTTGATGATATGCTAGAGGCAGAAAAGGAGTGGGAGCGTATCAAGAAAGGTCCTATGGGAACTGTCCTGACTGATGAGGAAGAACAATGCGAAGAGTAACCGTAAAACCGAAGAGCAGTAAAGCAAAGAACCGTCTTGCTAATATGATGGACGGCAACGCCATTTGTATTGTGGAGCAGGACAAAGGTGATGGTATGCTGTTTCTCGCATCAGAGAACCAGAAATACTTCTTTTGGGTCAATGTAAGCAACGATTGTCATTGGGAATGTGATTGGGAGGTATTGTGACTAACCTTAACTACCTTTGTTTTGTTGATGGTCTGCTAGAATATGCTAGTTCAGACCCCTCTTCTTTCGCACACTACCAGTTAGTGTATGCCGAAGAGCACAAGAATGCTAATGTTCAGTATCTTACTCTCACCGATGAAGAGTATGATGAAATGTTCCCTTATGAGGAGGATGAAGAATGAGCCTAATTGATACACTAGAATACTACATTGATGATACACGAGCACGATGTTCTGATATTGAATGGGAAATCCGTGAGGAGATGAACTATGCTGATGATGAAGAGCACACATCACGCTATGATTACTTCTGTGAAGAGTATGATGAAGCAAAGCAACGGTTAGATGATCTTCTGAAAATTCAGTCTGAACTTGACCGTCTCCAACGCTACGATAATGAACTCTCATCTGTGATGCCTGAGGACTACAAAGATTGGTGGCAGAACTCTAAAGAAGAATGGCCTGAGGTTGCTAAAGGTTCTATTCAGAGCCTGCGTGAACGTGAAGAACTTGCTTGGAAACAACTGGAGGAACAACGATGAGTGGCGGACATTTTGGTGGATGTGGTTACGATTACTACAAGGTAGCACAGTTTGCTGATGAGTTAGAAGAGGAGATTTGGAACAATGACAAAGAAGATGAGTATGGTTGGAAGCCTAACCATGATCCTGAAGTGCTTGAGTATCTGAAAGAGCAACTGCCGAAGATGCGTAAGATGGCAGAGATTATGCGTCACATTGACTATCTGTATAGTGGTGATCACGGAGACGATAGTTTCTTGGAGCGTGTGAAAGAAGTGGAGGAGAAGTATGCCGTTTTTTCCTGACTGTTATGATGAATGGGGTCTTTATAAGATTACCTATGATGGAGACCACAAACTATATGAAATGCTATTTGAGGGCACAGAAGAAGAATGCCGTCAGTATGCTTATGAGAACTATACCGACAAAGAATATTATGAAATGTGCCTTATGGATTGGGAAGCAAGGGAGTGGGATGTATGAACGATGATATGCCTTGGCTCAATCTATCGCCAGAAGAAATCCAACAACTCCGCACCAAGAAACAAGAACTCACAGAATACGGCAAACAGAAACTCCGAGAACTTATGAACAAATCTAATCCTATCACAGCAAAAGTATCCGAAGAAGACCTTGAAAAGGTTATGGATGCCGCAGCACGACAAGAACTCATCAACGAAGCACTTGAAGAACTCAACGCAATCGTATTGGGAGGACAGAATACCCGTGAGTTTTATCTTTCAATATCTCATATTCGTAATGTATTGGAGAGATTAAAATGACATACAAAGTTAGATACACTGGTTTCGGTCCATACAAGGATAAATTTGAGACAAACCAAATTCTAACAGTAAAAGAGATGTTGCCTTATGCTTGGCACGAAAACTTCACCTTTGAGGAAGTAGAAGGTGAATACCACACAATTTTCTTTGAGGATGTGGTAGAATAATATCAGGATTCCGAATAAACGCCATTTATCAGGAAAACAACTAAAATGAACTTCACAAAACGCCAACTGGTTTTATTGACGACTGCCCTTACTCTGTTCTATGATGAGATCGCAAAGACCGCAAAACCAGAGTTCAAAGCAGAAGTAATGGAAATCGCAGAGATGGTTCAGGATGCTTATGAAAAATCCGAGTGATAGAGACACCTATTATGGTATGAGTAAGTGGGAATGGTTCGTTGAGGGCTTTCTCAACATTAGTTACATTATGAGTTGTTATGGAGATAATGACTTCTGGGAGGCACTATCGTGGGGTTGGTGTTGCGAATACATTTATCCTTATGATGACCCTTACAACCCTTATATTTCACCTGAACGCAAACTGAGGTTAGGAAAATGGTAAATGAATGGAAACCAACAGAACAAAATATAGGACAACCAGTATCGGATACTTATATTCCACCAGTAGGAACTTTACACATTTATAGTAAGTGGTATGATATAGATACAAATAAAATAACTTCTATTGAAGATGTAAGAGCATTATTTGATGCTATGGGTATAAGAGTATCTGAAACCAATGAAAACTTTGATAAAGTAAAACATCTCCTCATTATCCCAGAAGAAACTAATGACTGAAATTGAAAAAGTAAAAGCACAAATCAAAGTGCTTCAATCCAAACTCTCATTCCTTGAAGAACTGGAAAAAACAAAAACTCCTTGTGAAGAAGCATTCAAAGATTGGATGGGTCTGTATCCTCCAACTAATCCAAGTGTTGATAATATTTTTGATATTAGGTGGAGAGCATTTCAAAAGGGATATGATGCTGCTTATGAAGAAAAAGTAAATGAATGGAAACCAACACCACAAACACCAGAACAAGTTGCTGATGGATTGAAAGAAGCATTCCGTGAAGCAGTCAAGCAAGGTGTTGTTTCATCTACCAAATCACCAACTCTTTATGATGTGATTGAAGATTGGTGGGATAGGGTCTTTGGCGATACTGATGATGCTGAAACTTGTATTGATAATTTGGTAGATGAAATTAGTTTGTGGTTGCCGAAATATCAATCTGCTGCTGGTTCTCAAAATGCTTATGTTGAAAGTGCTGTAGAAGGTTTCAACGATTGCCTTGATAAAATTAGGGGGAAACTGCGATGACTAACAAAAATAACTACAAGCAGGGTGTTGGTATTTTTGAACTTCTTACAATCATCTTTGTTGTTCTCAAACTGACTGAAACGATTGATTGGACTTGGTGGCAGGTATTTTCTCCTTCTATTATTGCTCTCTCTGCTGGTTTTATTGAAGGTATTATTGAAGTTATTGTTGAGTATAGTCAAAAGAAAAAGGAGAAACTGCGATGACCAACTGGACTGAAAACCCAGACGAAATTGTGCTGGAAGATGTGAAGATGTTTCACCTGGAAAGTATGAACGAACGAACCTTATGGGTCGGGGTTTATACTGAAAGTGGTAAAACCTATCACTTGAATATTTCTGCGGATGGTGATAAACTGAAGTATTGGTGGAGTGATGAAAGCCCTGAGAGTTGAGGTAAAAACCAAAGTCAACATTCTTGTAGAGGATGATACTGACTATTGGGCAATCAAACAAGAGGTTCTTAACGCAATCCACGATAAAATCCATTTTCTTGAGAAGGATTCCTTCTATTTGACTTATGACCACTAGAGCACTACAAATCCTAGAATCAACGATGGAACTGTCTATGCGTCCTAAAAGTGGCGATAGACAAAAGTTGATTGCTCGTGTGATTCGTGAGGTTGCTGATCGTTTATGCACCGATTGGGGAGAACTTGAAGACCCTATTGAGATTTTGCGTGAAATTGCTGATGAGGTAGAAGCATTATGAGAAGTTTATTCACTGGTATTGTGTGGGGATTTGCGTTGATTGGCGTATCTGCATCAATCACTTATCTTTATGCAGTTAATCAAGATATGAAGACCCCACAACACACTTCTACGGTTGTTGGTGGTTCTGGTGACTTGAAATGCACTCTAACTTCTTGTGTGGTAAAAGAACAATGAGAAACATTGATTCATTTGATTATATGCGAGCAGTTGTACTTGGCGTAGTGTTGGGTATGGCATCTCTCTCACTGTTCTATATGGTGGGTGTAGCATTGGATGTCAAAGAACCAGAAACAAAGGTACAACAACCTGAACCTGATCATGGCACTTACACTGTTGTAAGTAAGTATAAGGGTTGTGATGTGGTACAATGGCACTATGGTGCTCTTGCCGAATACAAGTACTTTCTTCACTGCCCCAAATGAAAGAGTTTGATTATGAACTTGATTACAAGGATCTGGATTTTACAGAACCCAACAATAGAAGAAAGTATCGCATTGGCAGAGGGGAACAGGGTGTTCTTATTGTTCGCCCTTATACAGACATTATTGGAAAGCATTGGCGATTTAAGAATGTAGAGACTGCTCAAAAGTCTTCATCTAAAATCTATTCACTTTTTGAAAACTATCTCCAACAAGGTGACTTCATCGGTGCAGATATGTGCCGTAAGTTTCTGGAAATGGGATTTACCCGTGCTCGTCGTTATGCAAACCACAAAACTGGTAGAAAATACGTTACTAAGCCTCCTTATTATCATACTGGTAATCGTGGAGGTGTCGCAGTATTACCACAGGAACCTGATGCACTTACTAATGAAAAAGCACAGGCAGCACAAGTATTCAAAACTGTAAGGGATGCTGCTGCAAAGCACCCAAACTATGTTAAAATGCGTAAAGAATGGAGAGCGTCCGAATGACCGCCGAACTACCCGAACTGTTTAAACAAACCTGCGACAAACCTTATGATCGCCACCACTACAAGTTAGTGTATAGTAATGAGAAGTCCATCATTTTAGAAGATTATATGGATGTTCAGGCACATTGGTTTCAAACACCAGAACAGTTTTTAAGTCACGTTGAAGTTCTTGATATTCCACAAAAATCGAAAGGATTCAAATGAATAATTTTGATGATTGGTTCTATGAAATGGAAGGTTATGGTTTTCGTGCTGAAAGATTTTGGGATGATTATAATGCGAAAGATCAAGTTGCTATGATGGAATGGTTGAAAACTGCCTATAAAATGGGTTATGAAGAGGGGCAACGACTTTATGGAGGAACAGAATGAACTTCACATCTGAACAATATAAACTCATTTACACCGCAGTTCGTCGCTATCAGTATGATAAAACCATATTGAACAGTAAAGAGTATCATACCTGTAGTGAGGTGCTTGACGAACTGTTCGATACCGTGTATACTCAAAGAGTTGAACAACCTACCTGATGGACTACACCGAAGAATTTCCCTTTGATCAGTTTCCCTGGAAACTTGTTTATAAAGAAGGGAATGAAACCCGTAAGTGTTATTTTGAAAGCGAAGCACATCGTCAAAAGCACATTGATCGCTACAAACTAAAGAAAAAGGACATCAAACTAAGTTACAAATATGAGGATATGAAATGACCACAAGAACTTTTGTTGATAAGAATGGAAACTCTTGGGAGTGGGAAGAAACTCCAGAAGTTTTGAAAGCAGTCGAAAATGCTACTAAGTTTGCTGGTAATTATCCTGGTCCTCTTTATGCTCCCCATCCCGATATCAAAAAAGATGGAAAAGAAACTAATTGATGATGCCTTCTACGTTGAACAGAAAAAGTATGGACTCTGGTATTCAACAGACAAAGATGGTGAGGGATTGGTCACGTCTCTCACTGAAGAGCAATGTGTATCAGCGACCCGTTTTATACTTAAAGGACGGCAGGAAGGTTTCTCTACGACCAGAACTTATGAGGGTGAAGTAGGTGGAAAACTCTGATTATCCATATCATGAGTTAGATCCTACCACGCCCTGGTATGAGTGGTTGTGTTATTGTGAAATCTGCCATCAATTAGATGTTAAAGATCAACCAAGTATAAGACGATACATGGGTTATCGTAACTATCTTAAATCTGTAGGTGTATTATGAGTTGGTTTAAAAAGTGGTCTTTTGTTGAGGAAGTTCCAATGGATGATGTCTACAAAAGACTTTATGAATTGGAACAACGTGTTAAGATTCTTGAAGAAGAAAATGTAGAAACTACAAACTCAATATATGAAGTTGCTAACAGTCTTGAAGCACGTATTGACATTTTAGCATCAGAACCTTATAATCTTGATAGATTTTCACTTGACAAATAATGTACGAAACTCTCACACAATTTGAAAGAGCTCTTGCTCGCTTTGGTGATAAAGTTGCTCTGATTGCTGGTCTTGAAATCAGCGATAAAATGAGTCCTGAGGATGCTTATAAAGAAATTAAAGAACTTTATAAAGAACTCAAAACTCTTCGTAAGATTGAAAAGCATAAATGGGAAACCGCTAATTTAAGTGATGTCTAATGATTCTCTCAAGATCCACGAAAATGAAGATGGATCTTTTTCTATGGAATGGGACAAAGAAGATCCTAATTGGTCATGGTTGAATGGATTGACAAGTAAAGAGATTCAAGTTATAGTAGAGCAAGCAATCAAGGAACACCTCAATGACTGTTGAGTATCAAAAAGTTTGGCGCACGATGAATGACCTTGAAATGGTCACATCCAAAATTTGTTCTGCCCGTGAAATTATTGATGCCGCAATAGATAAAATTCAGGAGCATCAGTATGATAAGGCAGAGATGATGATGTCTGCTGCCTATGAATATCTTGAGTATTATCTACAAGAGTTTGATGAGAAGTTCAAACTGGCATGGCAGGCAACTGTAAGTGATCTGCGTGATGGCGATGTATCAACCTTTTCTTGCGATAAAGATGATCCTTCGCCAGAGTGTAAAGGTGCTTGGAATAGTTTCTGGGATAGTTATCAAGGATCGACCGTGAGTAGTGTTCAATACACTGATGAAGAACTGAACGCGATGTGTGACAAGGCAGAACTTGATGATGAAATAGAACGAATTCGTCAAGAAGGTGGATATGATTGGACACCTAGTACAAAAACTGATAAGGTAACAAAGTGGGTTCTTCCTGTTGAAGAATCAAAAGATGTTGATACTGACGAAACGGAATATTTTGTATCATTCCCAGATGATCTTCTTGAAGCAGCAAATCTGAAAGAAGGTGATCAAATCGAATGGGTAGATCAGAAAAATGGTTCATATCTTCTCCGTAAAGTATAATGTATACTCTACAAATGTTACAGGCACTCGCACCATTTGTTGGAGCAGTTTGCCTTGATAATTTCATTCATAGGCAAGGAGATCTATGTAATGTTAGAGATTATCCCCAACATGTGGTAAAATATGATCCACGAAGTCCAGAAAATGCTTGTTATCGTGACGGTATTTTCTACCCCCGTTGTAAAGACCTGGAGAACCCTGAAGTATGGCATTATCATCAACTGTTGAAGAATCGCTAAAAGAAGCAGAAGCATCTCTGCGAAACGCATTATCTTATGCTGCTCGTCAAGAACGCCCAATGGTATGTTCAGTGATTGCTGATCTTATCAGTCGTATTGAATCTCTACAAACGACCGATTCCCTGCTTGATAAACTTGAAAATCGTAGACCAGGTGACTCTGGTTTCTTTGGCACTATTTTTGGAAAAGATGACTGAAGAAAGTAGGAAAAAACTATCAGAATGGTGGGACTCTGATAGTTTCAGGCAAATACAAGAAGCAAATAGAAAAGCAACCGAACGCGCTATAAAGAAGTATCATAAGTTGTCTGAAGAAGACAAACTTGATATGGTGGAAGCAATCACCAACATTATGTGTAAAGCAGAAAGTGAAGGTTGCTCTCATCGTGGTGTGATGGATGCTCTGGGAATCTATCCCGCTGGTTTTTGGGTAGATCATTTGATGGATGTTCATAATGCTCTCTGGACTTATTACCACGATAAGAAACGTGACAGAGAACTCCTAAGTGATCTAGATACACTTGACTCTTTCTTGGAGAAAGATAATGAAACGACTAATGAGTCGGGAGATGCTACAAGAACTGATTAGTCTTGTAGAACCTCACAAACAAGAGCACTCCGATCTTTATGACTATCTGATGCTCACTTGGACATCCTGCCATCATAATTCTACTCTATATGCCTGTAATGTGGATGGAATGACAATCTGCCAACGACATCTAAGTGAATTTGATGAGCAAGATTGGCGGTTATATCATAAAGAAATGACTAAGTAATGTAACACGATCCCAAAGAAAACATTAAGTTTCTAGATAGTAGTGTATTGAAATGCTAACATTGGGTCACACCGCAAAAAACCTATGACTCTGGAAAAAACTGGAACCAAAACCCTCACACAAGAAGAATGGAATGAACTTGTAGCACTTAAAGATGCCATAACCTATCGTCCACAGTCAGTTTCTGCTCAAAAAATGGAAAAATTTACAGAATTGATGGTGCGCTCTCTGGAAGGTAAGGGAGATAGCACTCCACGTTAAAATAAATATTGTCAACCCGATACAAAACCATGGAAAACATCGACCAACACATTCAGAAGGATGAGGATCTTCTGGGTGATCCCCTAATTTCTCCACAATCACGGAGACACACTGAAGAAGAACTGGAAGCACTGAAGGCATATAAAGTACATCACCCTGAGGATTCACATGATCCAACACCACTTGAACTTTACTGTGATGCTCATCCTGATGCTCCGGAGTGTAGGATTTACGATAATTGATCAAATGGGGGGTTGACAACCCTCCTTTTTTATGGTATTCTTTTAATTATTTATTGTTCCTCAAAGTATAGGAACAATAAATAGTAGTGAGATTTTTAAACTATTACTATGGCAGGAATACCAGGAAGTAAAAATATAAAAGAAATAGGAAATGCTGAATATCGCAGGCAAATGCGACAAGAAGCAATAGATTGTTTGGGTGGTAAGTGTT
>SXGQ01084303.1_pt1 | contig 78059 bp, 129 predicted proteins | sample 3178371 | NCBI WGS metagenome assembly SXGQ01 (sample SAMN11356859, study PRJNA531348) | freshwater metagenome | isolation source: freshwater sample F1-20 | place: China: Fuxian Lake, Yuxi | collected 2017-12-25 | reverse complement strand
GAGAGTGAGGGATTCGAACCCTCGATACAGGTTTTAGCCCGTATGTCTTCTTAGCAGGAAGGTGGTTTCAGCCAGCTCACCCAACTCTCCAATAACAATATTATACATGTTAGTAACAATGCAGTCAACAATTACATAACAGGACCGTTACCATTACGCATTTCAATCGTACCACCTTCCTCTTTTATACGTTTGATCATGTCCTCGAGCAAGATAGGTGCAAAGTCATTTTGTTCTACGCAAACACAATGATAGCGTGGATCAATCCAACTACGCTCACCACGCTCCATGAATTCCACTGTAGACTCTGCACGTCGCATCACACGATTAGCATGCAGGTGACCGTGTACATTTACACCAAAGCGTCCCAGGCTTTCTTCATGTACCGGTATATGACTCAGTATCATACCACTCATGACATGATAACCACGAATGTCTCTGAAGTAAGGTGTGTAATCCTCTAGTTTAAAGATATCGTGATTGCCTCGTATCAACACCTTGTCTCCGTTAAGACGCCCAAGTGTTGTTAGGTGCTTGCGATTGATTACAACATCGCCAAGGTGATACACCTTGTCTCGAGGTCTAACACGCTCGTTCCAGGCCTTGACCATGTACTCGTCCATTTCCTCAGGGTCGTCCCAAGGACGCAGTTTGGTAACACCGTCGTTGCGTAGAAATCTGCAGACGCCGGCGTGACCAAAATGCGTGTCACTTATTAAAAAAGTTGCCGGCATCTTGTTCTCCTTAACTATATTTTACAGGTGTTAGTCTATCAGCATGAACCCAAGTATACCATCCAAGACCCAACACACCAACCTTGACATATTTTAGTCTTTTGCGTAACACTTCGCCGATTAAAAATCCGTGAGCGCGGTGCTTAAAAGTTACATGTTCGCCTTTGTTGTATATTCTCATAAATTTTCCTTTCTATGCTACAAGCCATTTGGTGTTGGCTTTTAATTCAATTGATTCCGCACCATCAAATTCGTCAATTCTAAACTCGGTGCCTTGATCTATCCATTCCACAGTTAAATCATCTAATCCACCAAAATATTCATTGGGATATTTCAATGTTAAATAGTGTTCTATTTTGTCTAGTTCTTTTGCCTCAAGCCATAATACTATGCTCGGATCATAAAGCAGTTCTTCTATTTGGTGCCACGAATACCAACCGGCACCATGTTCTGGGCTGTAAAGAACTGCTACCTTACCATCACGAACAAGTTTATTCATTATATCTCAACAAAAGTAACTAACAAGGACCGTCGTTAGTTAAGTTTAGGGTCCGCCATTGCCATCCTGCGCTTTTCCTTGCCGGGATGCCATGGTCAAGCTACGGCTCTCTAACGCTAGGCGCTTGCTTTCTGCGCCTGCTCACTGTCGCTAGTGTCACAGGGCACTATAGAGTCAGCCTGTGCTCTGACTTAAGACATTACAAGTTCACGAGCAGGGTAGGTAATGCTGCCATCAAACTCAAGTTGGTCACGCTCAAACTCAGTAATATAGTCGTCGGCCACAATATTGAAGTCCACAATGTGCTCACGAAAGTACACACTGTCTTGTTCAATTTGATCACGCAGGGCCATAACTGCTATAGTCACATCTTTGCCTTTAAAATTTTTGACCACATAGTCGTGGCCGCCTTTGGCCTTCCAATACTCAGGGCACTCACCCTTGCCGTCCCATGCATGGGCGCCGTAGTTTTCGTAAACTTGGGTAGTGATTACTAGTTTCATAACAGCTCCTTTTCTTTACTATACCTAAATTATAGCAAAATGGATCATTATGGTCTACCATTTTATTTTGTTGCTAGAATTGCAACACGAGTTGTTAAATTAGCAACGATGTAATGGAGCGGAGTAGGAGAATCGAACTCCTCGCTTTAGCTTGGAAGGCTAAGGTATTACCACTATACGAACTCCGCATAAAACTTGGCGGTCGGTACGGGAGTCGACCCGTGACTACGGCGTGACAGGCCATTATTATCACCGTTTAACTAACCGACCTCGAACTGGCTGTCCACCTTGGATTCGAACCAAGCTTCACGGATTAACAGTCCGCTGCCTTCACCTAGATTGCTCGTGGACAAAAAACTGGTGGACGGTGAGAGATTCGAACTCCCGACCCGTTCCTTGTAAGGGAACTCTTCTACCGCTGAAATAACCGTCCTATATATATCTATCAATGTTTAGTCCTACTGCACTTGCACGTTGAACTAATCTTTGCTCTTTAACACTTTCACCAAAAGCATACAGTCGCAAAAATTCTGTTTGTTTGTTGTAATCATAATTTCTTTGTAATCTGGCTGCTTCTTGTAATGCCAAGAGATTAGCCATTTCTCTAATCTTTTGCTCTTCGTTGTCATTACGCTTATAGTCCATTAGGACCTGCAACCGCTGACCTACCATTTGGTAATCAGTGAGATAAGCTGATGGCACTCGGTATATAACCATGATTGATCTCCACGTTGGTGGGGGCTGATGGTAACGCTCCACGGGCCTTGACTTCCGTACCTCGAGGAATGGTTTTACAGACCACCGTACGGGGCAACCCCCTAAAAAATCCTTGCTGTTATACTCCAGCGGAATTTATCTGCTTCGATGCCTTCAACAGAATGATATGTATCTGCTTTTAAAATATGCCAGCGAAATGGTTCTATTACATACTCATCTAGCAAATTAAAATCGTCGTCCCAAAATCTTGTTAAAACATTGGAACCACCAGTGTCTAAAATATAAACAAATTTTGTTTTTGTGTCAATATCTTTGTGACAGGGTATATCACCGGTCATCATTTGAAAAGCATAATATATTTCACCACAAATATTTTCTTGTGCCCAAACATTTAATTTATCGTTAAAACTGTCCGTCCAGTGATAATTTTGTAGTGTTTGTTTTTTGTAAACGTTGATATCTGTAGGAAGATCTTTTAACACTTCTTCTGGTACAGTTGGTAAGTTAACGTACTGAATGTATCTTGATTTATACATAAATTTTGGTGGAGGATGAGAGAATCGAACTCTCAATCTTGGCTTGCAAAGCCAATGTTATCCCATTTAACTAATCCCCCAATATATATTTTCTGCACTCCTCTAGTTCCGGAATGTAATCACCAAGTCTGCTGTTTCTTGCTCTGTCCAACTGATCATTATATAAAAAAAACTGTTTTAAAGCCACCAAATTACATTTTGGCTCCTGACTGTAATAATCATATAAAGAATCAATCGCTGTTTTGTTTGATTTACCATCTGTATAATACATTTTTGTTTTTTTACATCTATCCATAGATTGTATTACCATGTCATGATTTGGATGATTGTATGCAGATTGCCATTCATTATGATTTATCTGCAAATAAATACCGGCGTGTGGAAATTCTGTATCTAAAAATTCAAACAAATAATGCAAATTTGTAACATTGTAAATACCAGGCACACAGTTTATTGAAATATTGTGGCCACAAGACTGTAAAAGTTTTGTATTTTGAACAACAGTTTTCCAACTGCTGCCCCAACGCCAATAATCATTTACTTTATCGTATCCATCAAGACTCACTGAAAAATTCAAGTTGCTAAAATTATTTGCTAATTTCAAAAACTTGTCAGAAATTTTTACAGCATTTGTGCCTAAAGTAAAATCAAAATCAGTTTTTCCTGCTCTAATGCATTTACGCATGAATTCGTATACTTCTGTCATGACAGTAGGTTCACCGCCAGTTAAGTACACCCTTACTTTTTTTGATAGAGTGTCTATGTTAATTCTGTCAAGTTTTGAGTAATCAAAAGTTTGATGTTCAGGAAAAACAATGTTATATTTTTTAAACTCGCGCTCAATCAAATGACTATGTTCGGGTTTACATCCTCGACACATGATGTTGCACTTATTGCTTAATCTAATCTCGTAATAGTAAGGATGCGTAATGTTTTCTAAATCCTCAATTGAGTTTATTTCTAATTTAGCCAGCCATTCTTGCGTTTCAAACTGACGATAACTTTCTATATTTTTTTCTTCGTAATAGTAGCATGTTTCACAATTTCTTTCTAATCTTTCACCTCTAAGCATTTTGTTTCTCACCGATGTAAAATCAGGATCTGTTTTCCAGTCTTGTAGTTTATCAAAAGTTGTGATATGGTCCTTACCCCTGGCGCAAGTAATCATATGTCCGCGTTCTTCCACTAACGTAATCCATGGATAAATGCAAAAACTTTTGTTAGAAGAGATTTTATTAAAAAAATTTAGATAACTTTGAACGTTTAGATTATTTTTGTATTCAACATTATGTCCAAGTTTTTCTAATTCTACCATAATTTTGTAACTTGATAACAACGGTTTCCAATGTGGCCAAATTTCTCTTGTTTGATCCAATAAAATAATTTTATCAAAACATTTTGCAATGTTAATTATTTCTCCAAAAGTCAAATCTAAAATACTTGTATGATAGTATCCGTATTTTTCAGGAACAAATGTTCCCGAAGTTATTAAACCGTTATTTGTTGTTTTGTTTTTTTTGGCAAAATTTGTAGCACAAATGTCTGTATCTTGAGAATTACTTCCCAAACACAGGATTTTTTGTTTTGACATTATTCCTCTCTTACAACTTTGGCATCAACACAAGTTTCGCCTCTAAACACGTACACATCAGAGTCAACTCGTATTTGTTCAAATACTTGATTGTTTACACAAATATATGGATCTTGATGATTTTCCATATAATAAAAAACACCATAACCTATACCCGCTAATACCATTAATATAGGAATATATTTTAAATACTTAACAATTTCAGGCATAGAGCCTAAAATTTGTGGAAGGAATTTGAGCAGGTCTTTCATGCTATTATTTATTTGGCACACCGTAGGGGTTACGATCCCCTCTAGCCACCTTGAAAGGGTGGTGACCTCACCAGATGTCTAACGGTGCATAACTTTGGCGTCTCTGGATGGAATCGAACCACCATCACAAGTTTCGTAGACTCGTATCCTATCCGTTGAACGACAGAGACAATATATCAGTAAGTGCTATAGGACCAATTTGGGCGTACACCGCTAAGTGTGCCAAAGCCGCTGTCGGTTATGTTAGGACCCGTCCCCGGCCAGGAGTGCCCGCATAGTGCGCACGTCTGCTCACTATACCCGTTTTTCATCTATAACACTTACTGATACACTGAAAAATATATTGAAACACACTAGGGGATTCGAACCACCTCACTGTCGGCATCGGACAGCATTACCACCCGTCGTGCGCCCTTCGGCTTAGTGTGCTTCAATATAATTGCTCGGGCCACGCTTTTCCACGGTCGCCCCCAAGCTGGAGTTGTTGCCCTGTCCGAACACTAAAGGACTTTGCCGCGTAGTGTCCACGCTGCTATGTCGTCTGAGGGGTCTCCTCGCTAGCGGTGCCATAGCCACCGGGCCTTGTCGTGTGCCATACGCTACTTTCAGGAAAGTAGTAACCGGAACCTTAACGAGCCCAGACTAGTGTAAAAGCAACTGCTAGTCCGTTGTTAGCGAATCTATAAGTATCGCCTGAATCAAAGTAATCATTACCGCAGCGATATCCGTGATCTGTAAACCATTTTACGATTGCACGATCTCTTTCTAAAATTTTGTCGCGAACTTTTAATCGCGCGGCACCAAATTCTGCCGCTTCTGCTTCTTCTACTAGATCGGCAAAAAATGGTTCGCGATCTAACAAAACATTCAAATGCGGATATACTTGTTTCACATGTACTCCCTGATCTAATTAAAAGAGTATAGCAAAATAGATCTTTTTGGTCTACCATAATGAAACACACTACCCTAGACAGCTACTTTGGGGCGGGCTGACCGTAATCGGAACACCGCTCGAAATGTGCTTCAATATGGTGCCCATGGACGGACTCGAACCGCCACGCCTTGCGACACTTGCTCCTAAGGCAAGCGTGTCTACCATTTCACCACATGGGCACTTACTACTTGAGTTGTTAATGAACGTTTACTGCACTATTTCATTATAATAGCTATTGACTCATTTTATGTCTACCACTAAATTCTGTTGTTGTTTTGCAACAGGTATTATATGTTAATATTTTCATATGATTATTTATTTGGCCGGTCCTGACAGATTCGAACTGCCGACAGCTGGTTTCGAAGACCAGAACTCTTCCGCTGAGCTAAGGACCGTTAAATACCTAATATGACGAATACAAGTAATTATTGTGCATTACCTTTTAGAGGAATGCAAATTTACACAGATGGTACTCTAAAACCTTGTTGTATGTATAGCCAACATGATCATGTAGGCAAATTGTACGACATAAGCGAATATACCGAATGGTGGACTGCAGGACTCACAAACCTGAGAAACAACTTTGTCAATCAAAAGATTCCAAAAAGTTGTAGTCTCTGTTTTAATAAAGAATTTCAAAATTCTGGTGTACGTGTAAATGTTAATAATTGGTTAGTTAACAATCAAGTTGACTACAGTACTAGTCAAACTCCAGAGCATCTTGATATTACATTTGGTAATGTTTGTAATCTTAAATGTATTATGTGTAGCAGTTTGTCAAGTAGTAGAGTAGAAACAGAATATCAACAACACAAATCAAAATACAATCAAATTGGAATCACTCAACCAATCATGCCAAAATTACATAAATGGTGGGAAGATCCAAAAATTTTAGACAATGTATTACAAATTATCAGCAAGGCAAGATACGTGAACTTTTCGGGTGGTGAACCGTTACTGACCACTCAATTAATTGATATGCTCAAAGTTATCCCTAAAAATTGCCAAGTAGAAATAAACACCAATTTAACCAAGCTGTCGGATGAACATATAGATTGTCTCAACAAATTTGATTTAGCAAGAATAAGTATCAGTCTAGACGGTATCGGTCAACATCATGAATATATACGTCACGAGTCAAACTGGAACGTCATCAAGAACAACATTGATAGACTATTTTCGGCCAAAATTAAAAATTTGGAAATCGCCTTTAGTTATATTTTACAGCACACTTCAATCTATACTTTTCCTGATTTTTGGCACTACATGAAAAATTTTGATAACGTAATAAGAATATCCGAAGTTGTACCAAATACAATTAAAAAGAATTTAATGACGATAAATTCAGTGCATCCCGACGATGTTCGTAAATTTAAAAAATGGCTAATTTCAAATCCCAATAGATACTCGCAAACACTGGAAACATGGCTTGATAACTACAAATTTGATTCTAACTCTTTGGAGGAATTTAAACAATATGTGGCTACTCTTGATCAAATCCGTGGATGTAATTTTAAAGAAACCTTTCAACCATGTTGGTAACTGGTGCCTACCCCTGGTTACGCTCCAGGCCATTCTGTTCTTCAGACAGACGCTTCCACTAGGTTAGCTTGGACGGCATTGGGGTGTCTGACCGGTATCGATCCGGTACTATCGCTTTCACAGAGCAATGTGCAGGCCACTACACTACAGACACCACTGGCAGGGATACTAGGATTTGAACCTAGACTAACAGAGTCAAAGTCTGCGGTGCTGCCTTTACACTATATCCCAACTAACTTGGTATAACTTTAGGAATATATGGAACGTTCCTAGGACCATGGCGCTGTTCAAACAGCATGCGAGCTTCTTGCAAATCCTTGGCATATACACGATCTTTGGTATCACCTGACGTTGTACGCACTGTGGTTTCATACATTGGCATTTTATTTTCTCCTACCATATAGAAACACACTCTGCTGAATCGAACAGCTGGTAGAAGTGTGTTTTTGTATGGTGAGGGTGGAGAATTACGATATCTCGGCCTACTGGTTAAAAGTCAGTTGCTCTTCCTCTGAGCTACACCCCCTTGCGTTTAGGACCGCCGTCTGATTTATCACTGTCCATATGTTTCCTAAAAAAAGATAATAATTATTAGTTGTACTGCTCGATTAGCAGCATAAATAATTAATTGTTCCATTATATTACTCCCTTGTGTTACAGTCAAGCCATAACAATAAAATTACTACTCCAACAATAACGCTCACAGCCCCATTTTGATTTCTCCTTTTATATGTTGGTAGTAGGCCAGGGATTTGAACCCTGTCGTTCCAGCCCGTCCGGCCAGTCTCCACGGTTTATAAAACCGCGCCGCATACCAATGCTGCCTACCATCGAGCACACTCTATCACTAAAGTGTATGATTGAGCAGACTAGTGGCTACGGTGATAGCACGACTGCTGTCCAAGCAGCTGGGATTACAAGGCCCCTAATACTCTTCTAATCTGTTCAATCATTCCCGTTTTACTCTGCCGTTATCGCCAGCATTTCACTCAGGGGCTCCGCCCGTTTGGCAAGTTATAGTGTTGCCGCGGCCTCGTTCCGCATCGCACTTTTAGCGTCGTTTAATTAGACGGCGCATTCGTTCTGCGTCTTCATTTTGTTGACGCAGTCTTTCCATTTTACCTTTAACTAATTGCTCAAGTAACCTATCGTTAAAAACAAAATCGCGCTCTTCTAATTTTTTTTGAAACGACAGTATATCTTGTTCACTTGTCATCGCTTCCTTTATAAAAATAAAAACCCCAGGGTTTTGAGTCCTGGGGTTTTATAGAATTTAGTATAATACACTTAGGTTCTATAATCCCCCAGAATACGATTACTATCACGTGTAATCATACCCCAATAGGCTGTTAGCCCTGATTCGGGTTGTGATATAAACGATTTATGTAACTGTACTGTATTCATCATAGTCTCTATTGTATACTTATTTATCTTTTATGTCAAGTAGTTTCAAAATTAAAATTAATTATATTAGTAAATTCTTCAAAAGTACAGTTTGGATGATAAATTTCATAAACTTTGTAACACTTTTTAATAAAAATAGTATTATACTGTTGTTGCCAATTATGTCCAAAAATAGTCTTAATCCACCAGCTACTTTTTTTGGTATTGTTATCCTCAAATTGAAACATATTTTGTAAATATCCTAAATGTAAATACCGTAAACATCTTACCCTGTGAATGTAATATTTTTTGTTAAATGTAAGCCTAGTTTTTATTTTCTTAAAAATTTTATAAAAATTATTATTATGATGTGATTCATCAACTATTAATTTGTGAAAGATTTTATTTAAAACAGGATTATTGTTATTTTTATACAGTAAATAAAACCCTGTCCATATACAGCATTCTCCTACATAATAATAGGTCAACATGTGAGAAAGATCAAAATTACTTAATCTATAAGACATGTCTTCGTCACAAATTTTAAAATCATTTTGATTTGGTGTTTTACTGAAAGTTTTTTCCAAAACTGTTTCTAGCAATGCGGTGTGATCATTCTCATCTTTAATCATTTTGTCAAAATATCTAGTAATGTCTTGAATGTCAATATCATTTAAAATTCCAATTTGATTTTGATAAGAATTTGTAACAAAATTTTTCAAAATTTGTGGATAAACAATAGTTGTGTCATATTCGCCAATATACATGGCATAAACCCAATCACTTATGTAATCTTTACTAAATTTGGAAGATGGTAACAATTTTTCAGTCAATTTTGTAAAATTATCTGAAAAAATCGCAGCACCTAAATCAAGTTGATAATTTTTATCCATAGTGAATGTAAATCAATTACTTATCTTTAAGTTTAAACACCTGCACACTTCTAATTTCTTCCTGCGCATTATTAATATAGTCATATACATCATACTTGTATACTACTTGACTGAATATTTCATACCCAAGGTTTTGCATGCATAATACAAGCCAGGCCAAATTTGGATAGCCAACAAATACATTATCTTGGTTATTATACCAACCCCCGATGGTATCAACTTTACCTTCGTCTTCAAGACACCAATAAATCAACGGTGTAGATGAATAAACAATGTCATTGTAATGTTTGGTATCTATAATAATTGCGTCGACTTTAGCATTTGCTACTGATTCTAAAATATTATAATGATCATGCACATGATACAAAATGCCCGCAATTATAACTGTATCTTTGTTTCTACAAATATCTGTATTTTGTGTGTAATTGTGAATATCTGCTTGATATCCTTGATATTTTGTGGTCGGATAGTTCATTATAGATAAATGTTCTATCGCTAAATCATAATTTTTTTTTCTAATTTCTGTAAACACCACATGATTGGCATTATTAAACAAACACACACTTGATGTAAAACACACTGCTGCACCAAAGTCAACAATATTTTTATTTTTGATAATATCTAAGTTGTCTAATATTAGATGTTTTGTTCTCGTTATTGTTGCAATATTGTAATTCCAATCCGTGTATTCTTGCCAGGTATGATAGTTTAAATCGGGGTCATACCAGATATCTGGATGAAATTTATGGGTATGATTACATTCATCTATAATTTCTTTTGGTAAATTTAGAAAATCATCAATACTGTTTATGTCCGGCCAAGCATCTGCTTTAATTAAGTTATAACATTGGATGAAACGGCTGTGATCAATGATGTGTGTTTTTGATCCTAACTTGGCTTGTATAATTTTCCACTTATGTGAAATATATTCAAAAACTCTTTTAGGCGGGCATTTTTCTAATACAGACTTGATTTCCTCGCTATTCAAATTTTGAACTGGTAAGTTATTGTCGGCCTGAGAAGGAAAATTATGCATATTTTGTAGATTCTATAAAGTATGTATCTAACTTTGCTTGCCCCAATTAATTTTAAGCCATAATCTCTCATGAATGTAATGTGCTAGGGTCATAAAAATGTTTATCAGTATAGCACCACTTATTCCTGTCCATACTGCTGTCACTAAAGTGGCCACCATACGCCACGTGATTGCTCTTATTATAGTTCTTTTATGTGTTTCTGACATTTATATTCTCAATAAAAAAGCCCCTTACGGGGCAAATTAATTTGCAAGTACTCGAGATACCGCCGTTATCACAGCTGATATTCTACCTATGTCTCGCAACTGCTCTATAGAATAACCCATAGTTTTTAAATTATCATAATGTGCTTTCACACAGAAATGACATTTGCCAACTATACTTGCAGCCAAACTATACGCTTCAAACCTCTCTTTAGTAGTACCACCATGGGTAGTAATGGCATTCATTCTTAATTGTGCCGGTAACCCTTTAAGATTACTGTCTTCTGCCATTTCAACAAATGGGTACCAAACATTATTCATAGCCATTAAACTAGCTGCCGTTAATGCTGCATCAGCTTCAACACGATTACTTAATTGACTATGTATCCAGGTCCACATTTTACTATTACCTGTAGCAAAAGCCGCTGCTAGAGCAACTGCTTCTGCTTCCTCAACTGGTAATGAACTACGCTTGATTACAGCGTCAACGTTTAACTTGGTGTCCTTGGCATATTCAGGAATACTTTGTTCCTTTAATGCATCTACCCAGGCTGTCATTGTAGAGTTTCTCCACCAATGCTACGATTACATGCACATAGTTCACCGGTCTGTAGTGCATCTAAAACTCGAAGTGTTTCTTCTGGGCTGCGACCTACATTTAAGTTATTGACTGTGACATGTTGTATAACATTGTCTGGATCAACAATAAAGGTGGCACGTAGAGCTGCTCCGGCTGGTACGTAGAATACTCCCAATTGATCAATTAAACTACGTTCATCACGAGCAGTATCTGCGAACTGTACGTGTTTTATCTTTTTAAGATCTTCATGTGCTGCCTGCCAGGCCAGTTTGCAGAATTCATTATCAGTACTGCCTGTCAGCAATACTGCGTCGCGATCTGCAAAATCTTGGAATAATTTATCGTATGCTACGATTTCTGTTGGGCATACGAATGTGAAATCTTTTGGATAGTAAACAATCACTTTCCACTTACCAGCATAACTTTCCTCGGTAATACTAAAAAAATCATCCTTACCTGGATTGACGCCGGTTACGACAAACTTCTCAATTTTATCGCCTACTGTTTTCATTTGATTTTCTCCTATTAAAAATTGTTGCATTGCATTATATTATATATGCCAGTAAGGCCTATTGTCAATGCATTTTTAATAGATTTTTTATGAATATTTTTTTATTGACGCAATAGAAAAAATCTAAGCCGGCACTGCTCAATAAATATTTGTGTTTAAGGCTTTCAATTATGGGTGGATAATGAATCGATATGATGAACTTGAAATATTAATTAAAAAATTTACACGAACAATACCAGACACCGAAGAATACAATAATAGACTCGAAGAAGAATTAGAAATTATTGCAAAATTAGGTTTTGCAAAACATTTTCTTCGTGTTAGAGAAATACTAGATTTAACTCGAGACATCCCACACATTACTAGAGGATCAGCAGGCTCAAGCTTGATATGCTACCTTATGGGTATCAGTGATGTGGATCCTATTCTAGAACGTATACCTTTATCACGCTTTATGAATCCTAGGCGGGATGACCTACCAGATATTGATCTAGACTTTCCACACTGGCAGCAGGAAACTGTGATGAATAGAATCTTTCGACGTTGGCCCGGACAGAGTGCTAGAGTATCAAACTATGTGACTTACAAAGAAAAATCAGCTGTTCGTGAAGCAGCTAAACGATATGGTGCCAAGGGTAGGCTTAAACGCAACTTTCGACTAGAAGATGTTGTCCCAGCAGAATATGTAGGAGAAGCAGAACGTCTAGCAGAAAAGTTATTGGGTAAGAAACGCTGCATCAGCAAACATTGCGGTGGCATACTAATATTTGATCGTAGTGTTCCAAAAAGTTTGATCAATGGTGAAAATCAAATTCTATTAGACAAGTATGAAATTGAAGATCTTGAACACTTCAAAATAGACATTTTGGCCAATCGCGGACTTAGTCAACTGTGGGAAATAGAACAGCGTGATTTATTAGACTATCCTGAGGAGGATGAGGCCACTGCTGCACTGCTCAGTAGAGGTGACGTACTAGGTGTCACACAGGCAGAATCACCAGCCATGAAACGACTGTTCAGAGCCATACGCCCCCAAAGTCGTGCGGACTGTGTGTTAGGTACGGCGCTGATTCGACCTGTGGCCACACAAGGCCGTCGTAGAGCAAGTGCTTTTCAAGACTGGAGCAAAGACAACCTGAGTGAAACCATTGTGTTTGAAGATGATGCCATAGAACTGATTGGGGAGATACTGGGCTGTGATCAATACGAAGCCGACATGTGGCGCAGAGCATTTGCCAAGAAGAATGAAGAAAAGATGTTTGAATTCATGCAAAAGGTCGGGGATCACCCTCGACGAGATGATGTGTTATTGGCCTTACGTGAATTAAGCCATTTTGGCCTGTGTCGTGCTCATGCTATCAATCTTGGTAGATTGATTTGGGCATTGGCCTATCAAAAGGCACACAATCCCACAAGGTTCTGGCAGGCAGCACTCAAGCATTGCCAAGGCTCCTATGCGCATTGGGTCTACTGGCAAGAAGCCAAACTGGCAGGTGCTGTGCCTGCAGCCGGCGAAGGTGGCGAAGTGGAAGACTTGATACAGGATGGGCGTTGGCGTAGTGGCAGATTTATTCCGGTATGCCAAGAGATTCGTCGACCTGGTCAAGTTGAGTTCTGCGGACTAGTAGCTAACTATCGTGTGTTCAAAAGTGGTCCTAAGGAGTACATTACCTTTGCTACACTAGGCACAGGCAATGGTCGTTACCTTGATGTTGTGCTGCCACATGCTACTAGTTTTCAGGAACAGCCTATCTTGTGGGGAACGGGCAAGTTGGGGTATAAAAATAATTCAGAATATGTTACAGTATATCGTAGTAAGAAGATGAAACTCTCTGATATTGCACACATAACATGAAATCAAGAATACACCTTTACCCACACACAGGACCAGGTAGTCGCGGATATATTGTAGCCGAACGAACCGCATTAAGATCACTTGCTAGACATCTTGAAGATGCTGCTCGCGGTCTAGCCGGACTCGAAACTGTTAAGTGTTATAGCTCCGATGGTCACGAATACGAATTGGTAATAGTATGCGATGTAAGCGAGGATGAATGGCAAAACTTACCGGCTCCATATGAAAAAAGTTCAGATCCCGGCAAGTTAGCCATTGTTCAAACCTGGAATGAATTTAGAAAATCCGACTAGTTAGTTTTTCTTGTACGAACTACACATCATTTCAAATTCAGCCTGTTTAGAATTGATTTGTCCATAACTGGCGTTTGGGTTGCGTTCTCTATATGTGGCTTTTTCTCTTTCAATACAAGCATCATATTCATTGGAACATCCTGCCAGGCTCATCAAAACCAACAACACAATAACAAAAACTTGTAACATTTTTAGCTCCTATATTCTCCAAAGTTCATTGGAATAAATTCTGTACTGGGTTTAAATACTGGCTTATTGATTTCAGGATCAAATTTAATATAGAATCCCGCCAGTTCCCCATCTTCGATATTAACTTCTATATCAGTAACCTGTTTACCTGTTTCCTGCTCAACTGCGGCAATGATAATATTTTTTGCTACATCTGTGTCAATAGTGGCTGTCATAGATACATCAATCTTAAAGTTATATGGCATACTTGCTCCTTGTTTATAATTTACTATCTACGCATTAAATTGTCAACAAAATCTAACAAATAACTGTGATTTGGTGCTCGCCATCTCTTACGCATCCAGGTATAATCTTGATACCAACGTTCTTCGGCTTCGGGGTGACACCCAATCAGTCCTATTCTATCTTGCATGATAGCCATTGGAGCTCCATTTGGATAAGTTGCTACAGTATCAAATCCTGTGCCATAATATGTACATCCATCGTAAAAATACATACTGGTTTTAGTGCCTTGCCAGTCAACTGCCATTTCCTTAGCGTGTGGTCTACGAGTACAGGCGGTAGGATGTCTTATATACTGTTGTACTCTAACACCGTTCATAAGTCCAAAATAATCTGTATCTGCCCAATATGCACCCATACAAATGCCTAGATAGTGACCACCAGCTGCTACATAATTTCTAATCGCTTGTTGATGAATACGCATTAGATAATCATAACTATCAGCTTCGCCTACTCCGCCCGGTATAACGATCAAATCTACATCCGCAAAAAAATCCTGTTCTAGTTCGTGTCGTGTGAAGATTTTGAAGTTGTAATGCTGCCCCAACGCTCTCATGATACCATTAGCAGACTGTACAGAGCATTTTGGTTGATGAATAAACAGAGCAATAGTGGCTCGTGGCATGATTGATATAATTTACTTTGTATTTAGCGTTAAAAAAAGCCCTTTCGGGCTATGCCGGTTACGAGTTCCGGCAGCACTCTATCGTTGTGCCCGATTTAACTCCAATATTTGTTGTCTAATTTATTCCAATAACTAGGGTTATTACGATTAAGAAAATTTTTAATTAAAAACCATGCCATTCCAAAATAACCCATTTTTTTAAATCTACGACTGTCCTGACCAAAATAGTTGTCTATAATTTTGAACTTTTTAGGTGCGTACATGCGTGATAAAAAGAAATCTTCCGATGTTGAAAATCTTTCACTAAAACCACCATATTCTCTAAAACGATCGCGTCTGGTCAGCATGAAAGCTCCTACTGCAAATGGAGTAAAATATTTTAACATATGATTAACTTTGTTAAAAATCCAAAAACCAATCGCTGCACGAGAATCACTGTCATAACATTTTATGTTAGCAGTTATCAAATCTAAATCGTTGTTTTCCAGTTCATCAACAGCATCACGAATAACATAGGGATCAAAAAATATCACATCAGCATCAATAAAAAGAATATACGGAGTTGTAGCCAGTTGTGCTCCTCTATTTCGAGCTACAGCCACTGGTCCACCATCAATAATTTCAATGTTTAAAAAAGACTGATTGTCTTTTATAATCTGCCTAGTATTGTCCGTAGAGCAGTCTGCTATTATAATTTTTGTACCACTGAGTCGTTGTTTTCGTAACGAATCCAGCAGATTTGTAATGTAATTTTCTTCATTGCGCGAAGGAACTACAATTGTAATTTTTTTGTCTAATGTATTCACTTTTTAACACACCGTCCTTCTACTCGAAAGTTATTGAATTTTAACCAATAATTCATACTTAATAAAGTTTGTTCACATGTGACTTGATCAACAAATTCCAGCGTTATTCGCCCTGGTACGTCCCGAGAATCATTGATGTTTACTGCTATCAATATCATCAACCACATTGTCTTTTGTCCTGGTCCATGTTACTATTTCCCACTGACCGCTGTGATGTTCAACTAAGGCAGTAAGTGATTCAACCCAATCGCCATCATTCATATACACAACACCGTTTATGATTTTGATTTCAGCATGATGTATGTGTCCGCAAATCACGCCATCATACCCACGTTTTTTACAGTAAGCAGCTAGATTGCGTTCAAATTCAAAAATAAAATCAATGGCTTTTTTTACCTTGTGCTTAAGGAAACTACTAAGACTAAAATAGCCAATACCCATTCTATGTAGGATCCAATTAAATCTATTATTAACTGATAATATGAAGTCATATGCACGATCTCCTAAAAAACTGATCCAGGGGGCCAGTCTGGTTACTCCGTCAAACATGTCTCCATGTACCACAAGATATCTACGCCCATCTGCTCCCACATGTTCAACGTGATTATGTAATTCTATCATGCCAAAATTCAAATTGTATTGTAGATAAGGTCTCAAAAATTCATCGTGATTGCCTAAAACATAAATCACTCTGGTCTTTCTTTTAGCATGGCCCATTATCCTACGAACCACATTGGTATGCGATTGCTTCCAACGCCACTTGTTCTGCTTTATTTTCCAAGCGTCAATGATGTCACCAACTAGATAAAGAGTTTCACAGGTGTTGTGTTTCAAAAAATTATTGAGTGCTTCAGCTTTACAATCTTTAGTTCCTAGGTGAACATCACTAATAAAAATACTACGATAAATTTTGTTCATACATATATTTAAGCATTGCAAGATTACAAATCAATTACATGACCATTAAAAAAGCCCCTTGCGGGGCTCCAGTGCTGGCTACGAGTTCCAACTGCACTCTATTGGTGTGCTCGATTAATTTTTCTTGAATTTCGCTGCTTCTTCTGATCCGCTTGTAGCGTTGCCCTTTGAATAACTATGAGCACCTACACCTGCTAGTTGACCATTTTGAACCACCAAGTATTCATTGCGTATCGGACGTCCTTCAAAATAACACTCCAACACCTCACGCACGCCTGCGGCATAACGAGTCTGAGCACTTAAACTGGTTCCAGAAATATGCGGTGTCATGCCATGATTGGGCATGCTGCGCCATGGATGGTCTTGCGGTGCTGGTTGTGGAAACCAAACATCTCCTGCATAGCCTGCAAGCTGTCCTGTTTCCAACGCCCGAACTACAGCATCACGATCACAGATTTTGCCTCGAGCAGTGTTTACAATGTAGCTGCCACGCTTCATCTTGGCAATCATGGCCTCATTGAACAGGTGTTCTGTCTCTGGATGTAATGGGCAATTGATTGTGACAATGTCCACTGCTTTGACTAGACTTTCCACGCTGTCATGCCAGGTAAGATTCAATTCCTGTTCCACATGTGCTGGCAAACGATGACGATCAAAATAATGTAGATGCACATCAAATGGTTTGAGCAATCGTAATGCTCTCAAACCAATACGACCTGCGGCCACTGTGCCCACATGCATGCCTTCAATGTCATAGCTACGAGCAACACAATCAGCAATGTTCCAGCCACCGTCTACGACCTGTTTGTAGCTTGGGATATAGTTGCGTACCAAACTTAACATCTGCATCACGATATGTTCTGCCACACTGTTAGAGTTACAGTAAGTAATTTCTGCTACCGTGATGTTTTTATCCATTGCGGCCTGTAAATCCACATGGTCGCTGCCTATGCCAGCAGTTAAAGCCATCTTTAATTTTGGCGCTCGGGCAATTCTTTCTGCTGTGAGATACGCAGGCCAAAACGGTTGGCTGATTACTATTTCTGCATCTGCCAGATGACGATCAAATTCTGAATCTGCACCATCCTTGCTGGAAGTTACCACCAACTCATGTCCTTGGCTTTCTAAGAATTTTCTTAAACCCAGTTCACCGGTAACGCTGCCTAATAGTTCACCGGGCTGAAAATCTACAGCATGTGGGTTGGGCACTGTTTGTCCATCGGGGTAGTGTGTAATTGCAGGTATGCTGTCTCTTGCATACTGTGTTGGATGTCCATTCACAGGATCATCGTATAAAACGCAAAGTATTTTTGCCATATATTCTCCTTAATATGCTTATATATCTTTTATAAACGGGTGATACAAAAAAGCCCCTTGCGGGGCTCTTGATTAGAAACTAAGTTGACTTCTAAACATAATAGCCCGATCACCGTTTACACGACTTCCCGAACTGCCTACTAAATTATCAAACTTTGTATCCACATAGTTTAACATAAAACGTAGATTGTCTGTACAGAACCAAGTTAGGCCATAGGTTATAGCTGTAGCACGATTACTCTTTCCTGTCGCTACAGTAATATCGCTGGCATCAAATTCACTTAGACGCACACCAACTTGCCAAGCACCACGACCACCTTTGTCGATGGGATTGTTAGGCTTGATCCAGTTGAAGATACCGTCCTTGTAATTATGACTTTCGCCTGTAAGGTTATAAAGAGCCTGAACATAGTAGCCATTTATTTTTTGATCATTACCGGTAGTAGGATCATAATTAAATTGAAACTGTTCTGCTTGAACTTTTAAACCATTATAGGCAAACGCCGCTTCAAGACCTTGACGTGTTCTGGTTGTAGTACCACTTAGAGCAGGACCGGTGAACCAGGCTGATTGACTACGTGCTTCGGTTCTTCCGCTGGCTGGTGTTACTCCGCCTTTGATTTCGCCTACACTATATGCCGCACCTAAGTGTAGTATATAGGCCTTGCTGCCTTGTAGTTCAGCAACGTTGGTGGCTAGACGACCGATGTAATCAAAACCATCGTTGACGGCATCTTTGTTAGCACGACCACGGCTCACTGCCAGTTGATATACAAGACCAGGCTTTGGTATACCGTGTAACATAAATCCTGTTTCTTTGGCTGGAATAAATTCACCGTCAGTGTTACCAATCAAACTACGTTCCATAAAGTCTATGTTGTTTGAACTGGTCAACTGTTCCAGACTGAATGGCATTTTAAACAGACCAAACTGAAACTGCATTTCAGGATTGGCTGCATAGTTCACCCACATCTCATCTGCTGTGCTTGAGGTTGACCCGAATCCAGTGTCATTGCCAAAGTTGGCCAACAGTTGATACTTGAAGTCCTTGGCAAACTGACCACGCACACCAAATCTGGCGCGACGTGTTTCTGCTAGGTTCTGATACGAATCTGTGGTTTGACCTGTACCGTAATCCGGGGAGTATTGACGATAGTCCATGTGTAATCGACCTGTAAGTTGGATGGTATTGTTGCCATCTTTACTCTTGAGTCCAATTCCATTTTCTGTGACTGATCCATCGTTGGCTCTGGCCTGTCTGTACTTGACGCTGTCGCTAACATCTTTGTCGATTCTTTGTTCTGCGAACTTTTTGTTTTCCGCTTTTTCTTCGTGTTCTTGCACTTTAACATCATATTCCTTTTGTGTCAAGATACCTTTATCGCGTAAGATATTTAGAGTATCGATGTATTCATCTGCATATGCAGGTATACTAAATGCCAAAGAAACAGCCAGTGCAATTTTTGTAAATGTTTTCATCCTAGTCCTTATTTCCAAATTGCGTTACCATCAGGACCACGGAAATCTCGTTTCCAATTTTCCTGCACTAATTTGATTACATCAGCAGGCATATGAACATATTCTAATTCTTCGCTCATTTTGCCGCCATTCTTATACGCCCAATCAAAGAATTTAAGCACAGCACGACAAGTTAGTGCATCTGCTTGCTGACGATGCATCAGTATGAAACTAGCACCTGTAGCTGGCCAAGAATCTTTGCCTGTTTGCCAAGTTAATAAAAGATACATACCTGGAGCATTTGCCCAGTCTGCACCTGCTGCTGCTGCCTTAAATGTATCGTCACTAGGACTAACAAAAACTCCGTCGCGATTTTTTAATTGAGCTACAGGAATTTTATTCTTCTTAGCATAGGCATATTCGACATATCCAAATGCTCCTTTCAATCTTTGGACCTGTGCTGCTACACCTTCATTGCCTTTGCCGCCCACGCCGGTTGGCCATTTTACTGCGGTTCCTTCACCTACAGTCTTTTGAAAGTCTGCGTTGGCTTTACCTAAAAAGTTTGTCCACACAAAGGTTGTGCCCGAACCATCAGCACGATGTACTACTGTTATATTAAGTGCTGGTAAGTTTAATCCTGGATTAATATCGGTAATTGCTTTATCATTCCATTTAGTAATTTTACCAAGATGGATATTAGCAACGATATCTGGGGTTAACTTTAATTTGCCTGATTCGATGCCGTCTAAATTAAAGACTGGTACAACACCACCAATGATAGCTGGGAATTGCACAAGACCTTCTTTGTCTAATTCTTCTTTCTTGAGTGGCATATCACTGGCACCAAAGTCAACAGTTTTTGCCTTGATTTGACGAATACCGCCGCCGCTTCCAATTGATTGATAGTTTAGACCAATGCCAGTTTGTGCTTTGTAGGCCTCTGCCCACTTAGCGTAAATAGGGAATGGGAATGTTGCCCCTGCTCCGGTAAATTCTGCTGCTGTAGCAGACACCGCTAGTGTAGCAAATAGGATTGCTAAAAGTTTTTTCATGCTGTAATCTCCATTAAATGTGCATAACACAATAATATTTAAACACACTAAGATTACAGTTGTGTTACAAAACCAAGATTTAAAGAAATTATTTTAAAATTAACCACCCAATTTTGTGTAAATCAGTTTCAATTTCAGGTACAATACTACCTTCATCGGCGTATCCTTCCCAGTCATAACAATATGATCCTGAACAATACCATTCTAAAAAGTCACCGGACCCTCTAATATCTGCAATTATACCACCAGCATGGCGCCATGAACAACTCCAGCGAATGTTTTTAAGTATAGCCCATGTGTCTTCTGGGGCAAATTCGTTGTTACAAAGAGCAGCGTATAAATTTTGAGCGTAAACATCTTTTGATTGAACTTTGTCAACCATCCACCAGGTACTACGTAGGTCTCTCTCTAAATTAAAAATACGTCTGGTCATAAAAATATTTACCAGCCATAAAAAAAGCTCGCCTCAGCGAGCTTTTTCTTTACCACAGCAGCAATTAGTCTACTAGACCCATTGCAATAGCTTTGTAACCGGCTGCTACAAGTTTACGACTAGCTTTCCCATGCTTGTATTCAGTTACACGAACGCCGTTTCCTGCTTTGCGAGTGTTAGCGTAGATTGGAAAACCGGCGTAACGAATTTCGCTAACGGTAGCACGTGGATTCTTAATGCTAAAACGCTTTTGAATCTGGCTAGCGGTTAGAGCCTCTCCTTCAAGGACGAGAGCGCGGAATAACTTACCTTGTTTTGTTTTTAAATCAAACATCTAATATCTCCTAAATAAGATATGCTGTACGACAGCATCTAAGTATTATATGCGAGTGTTTTAGAAAAAGCAACTATTATTTTTCCGTTTTATCTAGTTGTTTTACCAAACTCCATGTACCGTCTTTATTGTCTAACCATTCTAGCACATCGCCTTCTCGCCAGCCGGCTTCTACTAACATATCCTCAGATAAAGGAAGTATTAGATCCCCGGTTTCGGAGTCTGCTTCCAGTGTAATAGTCCAACTCTTATTCGCCATCTTTATTGCCACGATTTCGAGCTGAACGAGTTTTTGCTGCACGTTCTTTTACTTTTACAAATTCTCTAATCAAGTGTCTTTCGATTTCTTTATTGAAAGAAAGTATAGCTATTGTTTTTTGTGTTTTATGAATTTTGACTGCTTTAGAATCGTAACCCATTTTAGTTTCCTTGAAGTTGAATGATGTGTTTACAACTGCGTCTAAATTGAAATCCTGGACAAGTGCATGACCAAGAATTATCAGAATTAACTACCACGTACTTACTACCACGGCTTCCTTCTACTGTATAGATTTTTTCACGTTTATTAATTTGTGTTTTGTCTGCTTGACGACCATCTGCATATTCAACATTAATGATACGTTCCAATGGTATTTCTCTTACACGTACTGGACTGTCAAAATCAGTTACTAACCTAACAAAATTAGGTGGTGTAAATTTGGTTGCTTTTTCAACAATACCGGTTATTGTTGTTTTGCTAACTGTTGCACTTCCGATAACATAGCTAGGAAATTCAAAAGTAATAGCAACTTTGCAACCCGGTTCTGGAAGTATATATTGTAAACTCATGCTCTTATTATAGCAAAGAGCTGAATTTATGTCAAACCTTTATTTAGTCACCGGGCCAGTACCATCCTTCAAGTTCTAACCAATCTGAAGGAACTTCGGATTCGCTATTTATTGTTATCTCTTGTATAGTTCCGGGTGTGCTCCAGCTTGGATGTGCTAAGAAAAAATCTATGTAGCCTTTGAATTCTTGATCGTAATTATTTGGAGCTTGGTTTGTGTTGTAAAACAACAAAATACCATCGCCTTGTTGTGATTCACTTTTTTTAGTTGCAAATAACGGAACCAATGATTCATTGAATTGCGCCTGTCGTTCTTTGGCTGCTGTAAAACTATCTCCATCAAAGTTGGAATAATTAGAAGTCAACCAATCTTTCAGCCATGCATGATCATCATTACTGGGATCAGGTTGAACAGGTACAAATTGTCCATTTAGTTTAGGACAGGTAACTTTAATAAATTGGGGCATAATTCTATCTCCGCTATAAATTTATTTATGAATATACAAAAACAATTATCAGGTAATTTCATTATAACTATATATTTTTCGTAAATCTTTACCTGTTAGACTTATTGTTTCGTTGCAAGTGGAATTTCTGTGTACATTCAAGCCGGGATGCACAATAGTACCTGACATAATTTTTGTGTGACTACGCATTATGGAACTGCAAATTCCCAAATAACAATGGTCAGCAATAGTTACGTAACTTGTTACTCCTGATTTTCCTTGTAATATTGTGTTGGTGCCTATCTTGCTATGGTGTCCAACTCCTGCATGATTATACATTTCTACATAATCACCTAGTTCAACTCCTTCTTCAACAAGACAAAAACAGTCAATGAAAATTCCTCGCCCAAGTTTTACAGTGGCATCAACTACACTATTTTTGTCAATTAAATTTATACAGGTTATGGAATGTTTTTCAAGTAAATTTATTAAACTTTTCCGTTTCTCTTTGTCTCTGATATGATTTTTATCCGGGCTCCATCCTGTAGCAATAAAAAAGTTAAAATCATTTTTATATTTTATCAAGTTCTGTTCAGAATCAATAACAGAAATACCTTCAAAAATATCTCTATTATTGTAATAATCACTATCTAGGATTCCTGCTATGGTTATGTTGTGTTGATTACAAACTCTTTTTATTTTACCAAGCGGTATACGAGAACCGACTAACAACAATGGTTTATTGTTCAAGTTGTTTATCATAGGTATAGGTCATGCCTGCCATTGCTTCGCGCAACAAATTCAGTCTATCAATTCTTTGTTGATTATACTCTTCTTGAAAGTAAGGAATATAGTGCCCTCCTGTCACATAGTCTTGATCAAATTGAATTCTATAACCTAAACGTTGAGGTAAATTTTCTCCTTGTATTTTTCTGTTGTGTAAAGTAATGCTATTATCAAAAATACATATATCATGATCAGTTTGGTACCAATGATCATAGATATATTTTTCATTAAACAGCCCCTCTTTGATTTCTGAAAACAATTTGTCTGAATCAATTTTTGACATACCTTTAATGCTGTCAATTACATGCACACCCAGATGTATTCCCACTATGCCCCCGGGACTTTTGATAACAAGAGGCACTTCCATGTCTGGATGAGGGCAACTAAATGATTTATAGAAATCTTCTTGGTCTTTTACTACAGTTGGATTGACCATTGCTGGTTTGTAGTTATGTACAACTATCATTTCATTTAATTCGCTACGGAAACTTTCACTTTGTTCCTCATACCAATCTGTTGTGGTCAAAAAGCCAGTGCAACTGCCGATCATACTTTCAACACCCATCAATGATACACAAGGGGTGAAAGCCAAATCTCCAGCTTCATTACTATGCCAAAGTAGTTCACCGTCACCAAACAACCCCATGCTTTCTCCTCTCCTGTTTTTCTTAGGAGTAATTCTTACCATGCCCGGGTATCTTTTATCAACTTGCCAACGTCTACCATTTGCTAATGTAAGTTTATCGTCGTCGTCTAATTCATTGGCAAAGATAACATCTTTCAATGGTTTGTTGTATTTTAAAAAATATTGAATTGGGCTGTTGTATCTCCATGGCCCCCATTTCGTCATCAAGTCTGCATATTTGTGGTGATCAATTTTTGGCGATCTGATAATTGTAACTAAACTTTGTAAATGAATCTTTCCTATTTCCATCCATTCTTCGTCGCTGATAAAATTTAAATCTACATCATCTATATAAACCCCAAATCTTCCTAGTCCAGGAATTTTACTTGTTTTCATTGAATTCTCCGTAAATTTTTTTCCAAGCTGTGTGCCACGTGGTATAATATTCTAAAGCTTCTGCTGAAAATTCTACATCCAATCGTTTGAAATGTTTTTTAAAGTTTTCTAAACTAAAAAAATCAATAATTGGAACTGAATAATCTCCCATGGGCAATATTTTTTTTGGAATACTATTCTGTTGGTCAAATACTTGTTTATAATGCTCTACTAAATTTCTTTGTGTGTTTCTAATTTCCCTATCATATGTTGTAATTTCTAGTTCGCCCATATTTTGTTTGTAAATATGAGATCTAGCAAAATGATCAAGTAAAAAATCGTAAAGTTTTTCGTCGTATGTGTAACTAATTATGATACAGTTGTCTTCTATGTTATCTTTTAGACTTTGTAATTCTTTAAAATAAAAATTGCCGGCCACGACAGAATGATTAGATTTAAGTGCATTAGTAATCAAGGCTTTAACGTCTTGCGATTTCCAATTTCTACCTACACCAGTAGATGATATTTCCCAAACTAAACCACCAACTTCGGCATACAAATAACAATCAGATAATTTTGGTGTACAAGGTTTGTATAAATTAGGAATTGATTTGTATAAACAATATTGGAAAAGATTTGTTACATTTATATACTCAGTTTTGAATAGATATAATGTGTTGGAAAACATACTTTTTATGAAAAGGAATAAATCCAGCCACTTCTGTTACCGAGCAGGCTGGGCCATCTCTGAGTCTTAGACTAGCTTAGGCAGCTAGACGAACCTCGAAACGCTCATCATTTGCGTTTAATTTATTTGCTTGATTTACGGTCATCGCCTACCGTGTTGTCCATATTCTTACTCATTGCCCTGTCGAAACCATGTCTGGCCCATCATAAAGATACTATTTGGTATTGTTGCCTTTTTCTTGTTGCTGTTGTTTAAGGTGCTCTGTTGATACACACCTTGCGATCATATTAGGTCTATTATAAACCAGCAAAGTGGCTGCTTCCCAACACTCTTCAAACCTATTATACGTTTTCCACTCACTTTCGTGTACAACACCAGATATGAAAACAGTAACGTAAAGAACAAACAATCTAGTCTCCTTATGGTGGACCAGGCGGGAGTCGAACCCGCGTCCAGAACACCTTTCATTCTACTTCATACAACAATTTAAATTACTTCTTTAAGAACCAAATCATGTCTAAGTATTTTTGAAGATGTTTTTCTTGAAATGATTTAGCCCAACTTGGTTGTGGTAAATTCCAACCTATAAATGCACCTACTACGATCCAAAAAACTGTTTCTAACATTTGCGCTCCTTGATTATTTTTTTAGTTCGTTATTATTATTTTTTATCCATTCGTGATAAATCAAACCTAATGCTACAGATATACTTCCTATTAGTAAAACACCTAGTAAAAAACCTACAATAAAATACAAACGGTTAATCTCATCCATAACCTATTTAGCAAAAAAAGCCCGCCTAAGCGGGCTTTATAGTCGTACATTTGCTTAGGCAGGCTGCTTGGCACCGGCACGTGCCTTGATAGCTGCCATGTCAGGTTTGGCACCTTTGACCTGGACAACGGATGTTGCGTTGTACTTAGAATCTGCTGCATCAATGGCAGCAGCAAACTCTGGATTTTTATAAAGGTCCGTAGTCTTAAGATGCGTAACTAACTCGCCTTTTGTCATTGCACCGGGCAACTCCACTAGATTGATGTCAGTTTCAGTTTTAGCCAAGATTTTAATACGAGTCATGTCATTGGCGAAACGAACTTTATAACCATTTTTACCTTTTGTTACACCACCAACTGAAAAAGTTTTGTCAGTCATTTTGTACTCTCCACAAGTAAGTTGAAATTTAGATTACTGTTTGTAACCATACCACTATTATATTGCCATTCGAACAACAGGTCAACCTGTTTTTGGTCGGCAATTTAACCAAAATCATTTACTAATTTCTACCGCCTGATGTTTGGTCACATCAACGGCTTTGTCCAAGATACGGGCAACACCACTGAATCCAATAGTGGCTACAATTATGCCAAAAACAGTTCCGTAGATAAAATTACTCATTTAGCTTCCTTCACACTTACTTTAATTAAAATAGCCAAACGTTCTGCACAATCACGTAGATCCAAACTAAGTTGGCCTGAACCAATCTCTTGTTCAATTAAACGTGCGATATCGTGCAATTCAATCACTGACTGTTGTAGTTGTTCGTACATTTTTTACCTTGGGAAATTTACGGCACCATGTGCAATGTGTGGATGCCGTATCATAAAAATATAATCCTACATCTGCGAATCGATCACCGCAGCCTTTGCACTCAAATGTTAACATGTCTGGTCCATATTGGTCAACAGGCCCTCCGGCTGCCAAAACCTGTTGTGGTCCTAATTCGCCAGTAATTGCATGCGGTTCCATTAGTTATAACCAACTTCGTAATTTTCTGGTTCTAGCATATCTGCTTCTAGAACAGCGTCTTGATATGTTCTTGCATTTAACAAAATAGTTTGCCCATGTAAAAAACAAGCCATATACGAACCAGATGTTTTGTCGTAGTCTACACTAATAAGAAAATTACTCATCAACTGCCTCCTGTGTTTGATCAAAGAATGCTGCACTAAGTTGTGTTTCTAATACGTCTGCTCTTGTAGGATAGTCTTGAACTAGAATCTGTGCAAGTTCTATCAAACTTTGATTGGACAACAAAGCCAATTCATTTGCAATAATTTCTAGTCGGTTCATAATTCATCCACATTAATGTCAGAAATATCTTTTGGCTTACCTTGTGGGCGCCCCCATGCACTTTGTCCTACTTCAGGTGAGCTTTTGCCTAACGGTATTTGTTGAATTTCTCCGCCATTGGCCAAAAACTCTTTGATTGCCTGTTCATAAAGTTCCTTGTCAATTTTCATTAGATTTTCCCATAAAAGTCAGCATCAAGATCAGCCGCATGTTCGGCATACTCCATCGGGTCTTGATCAAAATCGCTTTCTAGAAGTTCAACAATTTGTTTTGCACTAAGCCCTACGATGTCGGCAATTTTTTGCGGGCTGTAGCCAAGAAAATCCATTTCACGGATTTCAGTTTCTAAATTTTTAAAGTATCCCATGATTAACTCCAATCTTTCTTGTCACCAAACCGTTCGTTCCAATTGTAACCAGCCAAATATTCGTTCATGCTAGCTGTATCTGTCACGGTCACACGCGGACCGCTGTCACCACCTACGCCACCATAGTGTGCCAATGGAGCACGATGGTAGTAACTGTCAGCCTGTCCGCGATCATATAGACTGCCGTGATTTTCACGAATAAACTGCCATTGTTCTTTTAGGATATTAAATACACGTTCTTTTTCTGCTTGCATCACACACTCCTTATTAGTTACTATACCAATATTATAACAAAATAGTGAATTATGGTCAACTCAAAAGATTCTGCGCTAAAATGTTGCCCAAAAGCAACAAAAACATAGATGTTGCAAAGATAGCAACAAAAGATAGAGCAAGTTTTAGTGTTTGCATTTTGTTAACGGGATGATTCGATAAATGTCATAACATAATTGGCGTAATACTTGTAGAAATATGTCAGTCCCAATTCCATTGGATCGTGTACAGGACCACTGTCTGTGGTACCTCTACGGTCTAGTTGTCGTCGACCACGATCCATACGTTCGGCGATCTCGTCATCTTCTTCACAAGTTTCCATATAAGCCGCTTGATGTGCAGCTACAAAGTCTGTTTCAAAATGACAAATTTCTTCTGGATAATAAAATTCTACAATGTTTCTTGTACGCTGTGGTGACTCTGGCCATAGTGTGGAAATAACTAAGACCTCCGGATACCACTCTACCATTACATTAGGATAGATAGTCAACCATATAGCACCAAACTCAGGAGGAGCACCACGTCTGTAATCTAACAATGCTTTGTGCCATGTTTTATAAACAGGTGTACCAGGAGTTTTTAGGTTATTGTTTACACCAACACTCTGTACCGAATACCAGTTGCCAAATTGCCAATCTAATTTGTTACAATCAACAAAATTACCTAGTCCTGAATGAAATGGTACCACATGGTAATCGTCCATGTAAACTTCTATAAATGTTTTCCAGTTGTAATTGCAGACGTGTTCTCGTCTAGAATGAAACGCATAACCGTCAAAGTCAAAATATCCACCTAGTCTCATTGTATTCAAATCAGATTCTAAATCAGCCAGACCTTGACCAAAGTGTAGCCCTTTCCATTTCTGTGTACTCCACTTTTGCAAATGTCTTTCGGGACACGGATCAAAGTGTGGTGCACCAATCAATTTACCTTCTAAGTCATAAGTCCAACCATGCAATGGACACACTATGTTTGCAGCGGTACCGGCTCGATTGAGCATCACAGCCTGTCTATGCCTGCAGGTATTTGATATACATTCAATACCATTTTTGTTACGAACTAACATTCGTGCAGAATCTTCTTGTGGCAATGTGTAGTAATTGTCTACAAGAAGTTCGTGTGCCATATATGGTGCATGTTTGAATAATATTTGTTCACGACGTAATATATCGTCGTCAAAGTAAAAATGGCTAGGTTTCATTAATTTTTATGAGATCTTTGTAGTATTTAACTCACGATTATATTGTGACTCAACGCTGTTACTAGGATCTGTGGCCGGATACTGTACATTGCTTTCTACAGGCAGTCCAAATCGTTCACGTAGATTTTTTTTGTCAGCCTGACTCATGCACATTTTTGCACATTCTTCTACAATCATTTCACCAAATCTACGTCCAGTGTTGTTCCATATGGAACTATGATAGATATTAAAATGAGCGCGATCTGCAATATCTTTAAAAGGATCATCCATTACTTAACTCCAAAATGTTTTAGAACATAATTATCAACAGAATCATACTGATGTTGATTTAATGCAGCAATATCTGCACACTCTCGTATTATTAATTCAGCAAACCTTTGATTGAACATATCATAGAATATTACATCGCCGGCAAATTCTTTAGAAAGACGATCTAGATATAATTTATAAGTTTCGTCGTGAGCTTGATCAGCTAGGATTTTAATTCGTTCTGCCATTACCAAATGTCCTTTGCCAGTCCTCTTGAAACCCAGCTACCTCACTCTTTACCCCGGTTTCTACTGTTTTGAACACAGTACATCCACTGATTATTGCACATAACAACACTATAATAAATTTCATAATTGTTACCTTGATAACATTCTTGTAAGCTGGGAATGAAGTTCATTGATTTCATCTTGTGGCACATAAAAGTCTGTAGTAGGATCCCAATATTCGCCTGCTTTTGTGTCGTAGTATAGCACACGACCCGAAGCAAAGTAAAATGGTCCCTCTAAACCTTTTCTAGGTTGCCAACGGTTGTCTCGTTCGCCTAATATAGCATATCCCATTATTCAACTCCAAAGTGTTCTTTCAGCATACATATCTCGGAGTATGCAGACATTCTTTCCATAAACCCGGGTACCATGTTATATTGATTTTTCATAATAAGATCACAACATTCCCACACAATCAACTCGGCAAAAATTCTATTGTATTCTTGTATCCAAAGATCCGGTGCTAGCATGCCTTTGGGTGCTTGATTCTTTGCTTGTTCGGCTAGTTCTTGTATTCGTGTATTCATAATTTATAAAGTGCTTCCTCTCTGCGGCGGTTATTATAGCACATTAGCAAACAGTCTTTACACTGCTCACATCACGCATGCCCCCACCCGCTCCCCGACCAGAGAGGATTCTCGTATTGCCAACGCTGTTTGCACCAAACAGTAAGGTCCTGACCTACCATGGTCTTCTCATCCTCCGGACCAGAGTAGGGGGTGGCGCCCCCACGTCCTTAATCCAGCCTGGATCCTGCGTAGGCTGTAAAACCGTATTTTTCAAATACTTTTGCCGCGGCTCTAGCACCTGTTTCTAGTGTATCAATGTTCTGTGCTGGATAACCTGCTGGATTCCAAAGTTGAAAAGCTTTGGTGTAATCTTGCCTAACGCCAGCTGCCTTAAGCATACGACCCAACCGGGTATTGCCTTTTACTTTGTAGATATTGACCCAAGCAAATCCACAAGCAAATTGATCTACACCACCCAAACGCTCACGGAAAAATTCATCTGCTGCGGCCCATCCTGCATCACGAGCCTCACGCACAATAGCATTAATTTGGTCTTGAGTAAAGTCCATATCTTCCTCCTATAATCCAAAAACTAGTATGGCAAATATAAACCCAGCTACAAAAGCAAGAGCCAAGTTTACAGCACGATCACCTTGCTCGGGAGTAGGTGTTGGTATGCTATCAATAATTTTTACTAAAGTATTTTTCACGCTGCCTCCTTCATTAATCGATAACCCTGAGCTACATAGAACAAGTTAGCTCGCTGCCACGACCATAAGTCCGTTACACGATTGTATACAGGACCAAACGGATATTTGTTACCATCGGCAGTATATACCACAGTCTGCCAACCACCCGGAACATTCGCACAAGAAATTTCCATATTAAGCACTCCAAAAAGATTCAGAACTTGGTGAGCAAAAACCGGGAGTATCATATCTCTCCATAAACTTCTTGCCCGACTGTAAGTTAACCATTTCAACAAAAGTTTCATGCAACATAACTATGAAACCTCGTTTTTGCATGTCCGCAACAACGGTGTCAATAAAGTCTCGAGTGCTGGGTGTGAAATCTGCTGCTTCTACAAAACGCAGACCCACTTTGTTTTTGCCATAACGCTCGTCTTTACGAATACGCTTGTCGGCTTTGTAAATTACAACGGTGTATGCGGTAAGTTTTGACATTTTTGGCTCCTTGTTTATTTACTATACACACATTATACAGAAATGGCTCTTTTTGGTCTACCAAAATATCTGTTGTTTATTCAGCAACAGTTAACATATTAGCAGGCACATTCCAAGTGGTAATACCATCGCGAACTTTAACATTTTTTATGTTGATTTTAACAACATTTCCTTGGTGTGTGCGACCAGTGCGAGGATGTGTAAATTTAACAACATCACCGGGCATAAGTGCTCGCTTGGTATCGCGACCAATTTGGGCACGACGGTATTTTACAGCACAAAGGATGCTGTCTAGTTGCTCATTTGTAAACGAACTAAACATGATTGCTGAATTAACATCCTGGATAGAAAGTTGCGACACGGCCGACTCCTAATCAATTACAGTAACTAGAGTATAGCAAAATGGCGAATTTAGGTCAACTGTTGCTATTTAAGCAACATTAAAGACAGGATACTTAGCATCACTTTGTGGCATACCACGCCATACAGTTTTAACAAGGAATATTTTGTATTCTAAGTGTAAGATTTTAACACCTAGGGCTATACGGTTAGTATTGTCATACAGCCAAAAACTTTGGCCAGACCCTAGTGTTCGTAATTTAGCTTTAGCTTGTGGAATTTTAGGAACTACTTCTTGAATAACAAATTCGTCAACATCTCGTTCTGGTAATTTAGCCTGTGTCATTAAATGGTCATCTAAGAAAATAGTATAGTCACCGATGTTTAATCTTCCAATTACATTACCGCGACGGCTGTATTGGTAAATTAAGGCCGAACGGTCATCAAACTCATGTGCTCTCACTTTTTACCGCCTTTCATGTTTGCACACCAGTGGTACATCTTGGCCTTTTCACCTGATGCATTTTTTGCACGTTTACGCAAGTCAGTTACTGAGCCTGAACAACTGGCTCCAGCACGTTTCACACGACCCGGACGGCTCTTGCCCTTGACCTTGCCATCAGCAAAGTTTTCCGCCACACCAGGCTTTGCTTGTCTCAATGTGTATGTGACCTTGCCGTTGCCTTCTTGCTGTTGCACACTGTATCCCATGCTACTGGCATAACGTTGAACCAGTCTGTTGTACAATTTGGCGCGGCTTTCAGGATTTGCATTAGCACCAGGCTGAATCATATCAACTTCAGGTTCTTTGCTGGCTGAAAAACTTATTGACCCAGGATTTTCTTTTTTGATAAACTGTTGAATGGCAGATAACACTGTGGCAAATATCTTTTGTGCATCACCTTCACCGGTGACTTCTTGACTGTTGTTTCTGTAAAATTCAACTGACCAATGGCTAGGACGTCTGCCGTCGTGCCCTGACTCTTGGTTGAACATTATACTCAAATGTGTTCCGTCATCAAGTGTGGCCAATGCATCAATGTCACCGTACTCACTGTCTTCCCAATCAATTGCGTAGGGTCGATCGAATGATTCCCAAACATTTTGTCCCTGACCCTTGTGTTTGTCCCAAAATCCAGCACCTGCATCTGTTTGTTGACCACTGCGGCGTATTTTATAACCTTTACTCTTAACAAAGTCATACATTGTTTGAGCAATACCTTGACCACGATAGCGTTCTTCAACTTCTAGGTCTTGTGGCATTAGGTATTCGCCATCTATTACAAATAATACATGCCCTAGTTCTCTGCCGCCTGCTGAGGCTTTAACAAAGATTTCGTCATCATCTTTTTGAAATAAAATATTTACACCATTGTAATTTTCTCTGTCTTCCGCCACACCTTGCTGACCTTGAATATGATTGTATACCTGCCGCAGTTGTGCAGCATCAAGATCGTCAAGGTGTTTGTGTCCTGTAAGTTTTTCTGTCATACGTAGAAAATCAGGCTCATTATCCCAGGCTATACCACGTCGGTCAGCAAGATCATGAATCATCTTCTTGGTGACTTTGTTGATTGATTCACCGCCGCCACCATCCCCACCGCCTTCCGCCACACCTTGTTTGTTTTGATCTAAAAACTGCTGTACAGCTCGGAGGTGATCGCTGCCGGCTACATACACGCCTCTTTTTCTTGTAGCTAAAAATTTATCACGCAAGTCATTCACTGATTTAGCTACACGGCCTGCACGGTAGGGATATTCCTCCCAGTTGTCGGGAAACATTAGTCGTTCGCCCAATGTAAAAAACTGTCTAACATTGCGTTCTGTAGCAGGCGCTTGACTCATCCGAACAAAATCGTATGGACCTTCGCTCGCAGATCGTAAAAACTTTGTTAAAGTTTTGGCATCAAACTGCCTATCTGGGAAATAGTTTGTGCTGGGTTGTGTGCTTAAAATTCTATCAAAAATTGTGGATTCCGGATCCGACCCAATCTTGCCTTCCACGGTATCATTTTCCTTGATATTGCTAAACAACACATATAAAAATGCTGCAGGATATCCTTTGACGGCAGGTGATAACAAATCATCGTCCCAACTGCCTTGATAACGGTCTATGATGTCTCGAGTAAGTTTTTGATCCATACCGTTGCCTTCGTACCAAGCACCATGCCGTTGGGCTATGTCTCGTACTCGTGCTGCGTCTTGATCTGATAACTGCAACTGCTTGCCGTGTTCCTGCCCTACAATTGCCACATCGTCACCTATATAGATCACATCACTGTTTTTGGCTTCTGTGACACTTTCACCACCCCCGCCATCGCCTCCGCCACTGTCACCAGATTCGCCACCGTAGGCACTGCTGCCATAATAACCGTAGCCGGGATACCAGTAGCCACCGAAGTATTTGTTGCTGCGTTTACGCTTTCTTTTTTTGCGTTCAGTTACAAACTCTGCGGCTCTCATAGATTTCTTTCCCAGATCACAAAAGGATCATTCACCACAATAGTGCCGTCGGGTCTTGCCATATAATTACCACGATGTAGATCTATGCTGTAGTTGTGTTTTTTTGCAAATTGTTGCACTGTTTTTACAGTCTTCAACAAATTCTTTGCTGCTTCTGGTCCACCCAAGAAGTTTATGCTATCTTTGATTTCATACCATAACGGTTGATCGCCTTCGTAGCTGCTGTCTTGTGCATAACCAGTTAAAATTTTCATTGCTCGATCAAAATTGCCTCGGCCCATCTGCATAGTTACTTCTTCGATGTTGCCAACTAGATAACCCACTTCATCAGGTAATTCTCGCAGTGCTTCCATTCTGGCCTGTATATAGTTTTTGCCTTGGTATTCAAATGTTTCAAAACCTGAGAATCTAGGCAAATGTGGATTGTTTCTGTTTTTGTTAGAATAGTTGATCCAGTTTATAAACATTCTTTGATCTGGACTGAAATCATCTACACCTTTACGATAGCCAAACACAATGTATACTTGTCCGTTGGGTTCAAGATAAGCCTGTTTGTCTATGCCACCGCCTAGGTATTGGTAACCTTTGGACATTAGAGATTTTCTAATACCGCCATGTATTTCACCGGCCATTTCCTCTAGATGCGGAATAGCATCTTTGGCTCTAATAGCCTTGGCATAATCCTGGGGAGTATCTATATCATGTAAACTGAAGCCTAGTCGCTTGAGCAAAGGAATCATTTTATGTTCTTCTTCTTCGCTGCCAAACGCAAACACTGTGTGCGGCACACCTTTGTTGAATGTTCTTGGGTCAGCATCGTCTAGATCACTTACTGCCATTCCCAACTTGTACCAGTCGTACACATCACTGACATCTACTAATGTAGTGCCTTTAGGAAAGTTTAATGGAACACCAGGATCACTTTTGAGATAACGATCTTCATCGTAATCGGGATTGTCTTCTAGTATAAATTCTCTTGCTCTCATCTTCTGCGCCTTGGCATAAATCTTGGTTTTTTCTCAGTTGGTTGTGCAGTTGGCTTGGGACCTAGACGATCTATAGATACTCGGCGTGGATTTGTTAGACCGGCAGTATCAAACCATGCTGTACTTTCTACATCCCAACTGCTCATATACATATCATTTGATCTATTTGTACCATCATAATGAACAGCATCATAATCTCGTGCAATAGCCTGCCATGGCATTTTTTGAAACAAGTCCATGATGTTTTTAATTTCAACACCGTATTGTGCGGCAGCAGACACAGCGTCTCGGTCTGAATTGATTGCTAAAATTTTAGTGCTAGGAGCCACATCAAATAGTATGCCCTCATTACCAATCCAGCCAGGCATATTTTCTAGTGCCCATTTGACCCATGCACTGGTGATGCCATTGGCAGTTTGTTTAGCAGAACTGGTCCAACGACGAGCACGAGGTTTTAAAGCAAAAGTTTCTGCTACAATTGAAGAGTCTTTATTGCCTAATTCCTTGGGATGTGGCGCAAACAGTTGCGGGCCCAGCCTAACGGTAGACAATGCTTCTGTTACAAAGTCTTGTGCTCTCATCTTGCGGGCACCACCATAAATTCACCATGCCCGATCATGTTGTTTCCTCTCAGCCAATTAATAGCATACTGATTGGCTTCAGCTTGATCACTGCGGGCTATAAAACTATACACTTCACGATCGTTTTGATCTAGCACTAGCCACCGTGTGTTGCCTGGTGGTAGGCTTTCTGTTCCGCGCCCGGGCATTGAGATGTCTACCTGTTCTGGTGGCGGCTCTAGACTTTGTGCCACAGGTTCAGCTTCAATTCTGTCAACTGTGTATCCGGCCCGTTGTAAATTAGTTCTCATAACATCCATAGCAGCATCGGCATTACGGGCTTGAATAGTCACAGTATTATTTCTAACTTCGCCTGCATAGGTTACTGTATAAGAAACTCTAAAACCTTGTATTTGCTCTGCTCTCTGTCTTACTCGATCTAGAGTAGATCCAGAGATTGGCTCACCATCTAGTTGTGCTTGATCTACTTCCCCTTGATTGCGTGACAGATTGTCTCTTGGTCGCATGAGTGGTCTAACATATACGGGATCATCAAATCCTGTCTGCTGTTGCCATCTTGCTGCGTGTCTTTCAGCATCTGCTACTGCGTTACCAATACCGCTTATTACGGATACAACCTCATCTGTGTTTCTACTAACAACTTCCCAATGTCCGGTAAATTCTTGATCACGGCTGGGCATGGATCCTATATCCACAGTTTCTGGTGGCTGTGGTAAAGTTTGACGCCCAACTGGCTCGGGCTCTCCTGATCTGCCTCGTAGGTTGAACGGTGTTTCTGGACCTTCGTAGTTAGGATCGTTGATGGCCATAATATCATTGGTAGCCGCATTGGCAAATATGTCAGAGAATCTTTGAACTGCCAGTTGTTTGGCTTGAAACTCGCTCATGGCTCTTATCCACACACCATCAGATCTGCCTTGCACATACACACGATAAAATTTTTCTGACATGGCATTCATGTCATCCGTGGTAGCGGCTCGTAAAGGTTGTGCTCGCCAACCATGTTCTTGCGCCCATTGTTCAATGTTGTAATTACCAATATAAAAGCCATTGTTTCTACTCCATTTTGCAATGGCTTGCTTGTATGCACCATATTCGTTTGGCGCTATTACTTCCGTACCTTGACTTTGATACGGACTATTTGCACTGCCTGTAACCCGCCATACCAACATGATGTCTTTGGCGCCGTGTGTTAATTTGTCAACTTTTCTCTTGCCCTGTATCTGTCTTACAAATGCTTTTAAGGCACTCTGTGGCAATTCACCGGCGGCATATTTTGCAAAGTATTGAATGGTATCATCTTCCTTACCTTGTGCGAGAGTTTTGTACAACTTCTTGTAGTATTCTTGTTTGAACTCTTCAGGCTTAGTAGCAACATCTGTGGCCACCACTGCTCGTAACAACGTGTTTTTTACTAGGCCTAGGTCTTCATCAAGCCAATCATTACCAGGACCACGAAACTCTATCCAGTCGCCTCTGTTGTTAATACTGCTATATTTTTGTGTTTGACCTGTGTGCAACACTTTGCTGGCTATGTCACTAAGTCCACTCTGAAACTGACGCATCATTTCTGTCACACGCTCAGGTTCATTACGAGCAATTGTTTTGATGTTTTTTAAAATACTCTTACAATAGGTATTACCTTCTCTACCAAACTGCTCAAGAATATAGTTGTCGCCCAAGAACATGGCCAATTTAACAAAGTCTAGGTTTTTTTGTTCAGGTACACTCACATTCATATGTAAGCCGGTACTGTCGTTAGTATAGGCACCCGCTCTACCGGCCCATGCCGCAACCCGGTCTATGTCCTCTAACATTTCTGCCACAGTAAGCGGAGGACTAACGAATTCCAACCCGCCATCACCGGGTTCGTCGCCGTGTAGGCTTGAGTCTGGCTCTACTACATAATGTCCAGGTTGTCTATAAGCACCGTGGTAACTGGTACTGGCATTAACCGGGCGACCTATTGCTTGGCTGAAGTCATCTGCTACAGCATTAATACTAAGACCGCTACCGCCGTAGTAATCATCTGGCTGGGTCCAGTATGGCCATTCTAGGCTGTGTTCATTGGCGAAATCACTCATCGTACCAATACCGTTGTCGTCTAGCCATTCCTCAAACTTTGAATCAAGATCCTCGCGGAATTCGTCTATTAGTTTATCTCTAATGTCGTCTTCGTTGTCTGTCAGGTATTCGCGAACTGCGGTTTCATATTCTTCGTCTGTTTCAAAATCGTCTCTGCTGACATTGCTGGTAGCGATTTCTATGGCTCTTTCTTGACCTTCGTTCGATGCTATAAACTCTTCTTCTTGCTCACCGACCCAATCATAGAAATTTTCGTTTAATTCGTCTGTGGCTCTTTGTATTGAGCGAGTGCTGTTGCTTACCTCGCCACCGCGGAAAAAGCTCATTATTTCATTGGTCCATCCTGGGCCGGTGGGAAACCTTTCGTCGGCATCATAATCTGGCACAGGATCAAATTCTTCATCCTCCACTTCTGTATTAGGAACAATTAGTTCAAATTCCATGCCCACTCTAGCATCAATGTTCTTGGCCATCTTGGCAAGATTTGTTGGACTCATTTTGAGTTCAAACAATTCATCTTCGGTTAGTTCAAATTCTCTGTATCTCATATGCTAATTGCCTGATCCTGCTGTTTGTTAAATTCTGTTTCTAATTTGTCTAGGTAACCTAGATTACGTAATATTTTGTATGTTAAATTCTCAACTCCAAATTCACCGGTGGTGTCCAAACCTGAACGACGCATCCGTCTTAATTTATCAGTAATGCGTGATATATCCGCAGGATCATCGGCTCTATCTACTGCAACATCAATTTGTTTCGCCAAATCTGCTACTTTTAAATTGATAGCTCGATCATCAATGGCAGGAGGATTAAATTCTGGTTTTTTAATCCACTGATCCTGAAGTAAACTATACATACCTGCACTGACTGGAGGTTGTTCTACATCTTCAACATATAGTTCTACATCATGACCACCAATGGTTATATCATGACGGTCATTCCAAATAGATTTTTTTGCACGATAAAAAGCCTCGGCCAAATCATCACAATCTAAATCACTGTAACTAGTGACCACATGCAAATCAAAATCCGAAAACTTGGTATAATTGTAGTTTGCCATGCTGCCTGTAAGCACTACATCAATCACACGAAAATTAGGAATATCCAAATAGTCAGTAAAGAACTTGGCTGCTCTAAGCAATGCAACCTTGACTGGTAAACGTAGTTCATCGCCCGACCAGGCAACTGGACTTAGTAGTCTATTATATGCAACATTGCCTTTAACAAAATCTCCGACTCTCATTCAATTATCTCCGGGTTCTTCTTACCATATAGTTTCATTAGGTAGCCTGCTACAACATCTGCTTCTTGCTCCATTGGTGATCCAGGATAGCTTTGATCACCGTGTACTCTGTTGTCTTCATGTTGTTTACGATGCACCAGTTCATGTGCCATAGTTCTCATGATATCAATCAAGTTTCTGTTGCCAGTATATACCCACATGATGTCATCATTATCATCATAGTAACCGGTACGATGTTGATCTGGTCCTTCTTTGGCGTCTTGGAAGCGAATCCGAGGTAACTCTTGTTGAATATTTAATTTACGCACACACCATTTAACAAAATCACGAAGTTGAGCTTCATGTTCTTGGTAGGTGCTTTCTGCTACGAATTCTTTAGCCCGCATCTTTAGTATCCTGTGGACCAGCTATCATCTTGCCATAGTCCTTGCTCTGGATGTTTTGCGGCGTATGCTCACGCCTACCTTTTACAATTTCAAACGCCCGGCGTAATCCACGGGCCACCGTATCTAGGCCATCTTCATCTGCTTGATACTTGATTCCAATACCACCAGATTGTTCCCATTCGGTCAGTACGGTATTGCGATCATCAACCAGTATATTAGGCGTGCCGTCGGGCTGTTTTGCATACTTGCCTTTGCGACCAGTAATACGAATTACTCTAGGCTGCGGATCCAAGTTTTCCGCAATCCATGCTCGCTTCATTGCTTCTGAGTTTTGATTGTCACCGCGTAGTGGACTAGAGCAGATATTATAATAACCAAAAACTTCTACAACCATGGCCACCAATCTATCTGCGGACGGAAATTTGGGCAGTCTGTAAAAGAAGTCAGTGCCACGCATCTGGTCAATTGCAGGTTCGCGCAGTTCTGCAGGAATACTGCGGTAGTCTGCCCGACCACTGCGTACATCAGCGGGCACTCCGGCTAGTTTGGCATATTCTGAAAAGAAATCTGCCAGTACGCCGTCCATGTCTAAGAATATTTCTGGGCGGCCTTGGGGTTTTTGTTGTAATTCGTGGATGCGCATTTTGTATTTATTAATTAGTAGAATTGCACCGTTTTTACAAATTGCCTTGTTTCGAGGTTATTTAATATGTTTCCTGCATAATCTATATCTGCAACAGGAATTCCCCCGATACTCTGAGATAACATGCTCCAGGTATAGCCAAAAGATTCAAAAAAAGTTTTATTGTCAGCATAATACTTTTGTAGTTGATCTTTAATATTGCTGTTATCATCGTTCCAAAATTTCACAACAAAATCAGCTGAGTAGTGACAAAAAGGTTGAAAGGCAGTAGGATCTATGTATGTATCGTTATCTAACATTAAATCATACAATGTTTTACCAATCTCTACATAATTAATATACACAGTTCCAAAATTTACAGTACTTTCAAAATGTTTGTAATCATCATTGGCTAAAATTTCTGTTTTAGGAAGCCCAAAATATGTTACAACGTGCCTAGGATGTGCACCTCTCGCTATACTTTCACAACGATGAACTAACAAATTAAGATTACATAGACAATTTGCATAATCACCATCAGAATTTTTTCCATTAAGTAAACCGTGCTCTACTTCGAAAACATGGTGTAAACGATTTAGTGTATCTTGATCGGTTATTGTATGTAAACGATAATCAATTTTAATCCATTTGTTTAAAATAGATATTAACTGATTAATTTGATGTAATGCTTTTTGAGTTTGTTCTTGTATGGATCCGAATCCATAAAATCTTTCACGATCATCAATTTGATAACCTAGTTGCTGAGCAGTTAATACCCTTTCCACCCATTTATATGCTATAGGTGTCTGTCTCAATCTATAAGAAATTACTAATTCGTCACTGTGTTTGTTGGGATCTGCATAGGTAATTTGAAACGTTTTGTATTTGGACATAAGGAAACCCCACTTGCAAAATATTTAACATTGCAAATGGGGTTTACAATAAATTAATTATTTGTGTTAACGACGGTTATTTGTGTCAATTTCGTCAAATGCTCGATCTGCTCTTGCCTTACTTCCTGCTGCTGCTCGGCGTTGATCGTTGCGAGTAGCTAGTGCATTTGCTTCGCCCAATGGTAGTGCTACTAGAGCATATGAACGATAACGACTGCCTTCAGAAATACGTTTAATCTCCACTATCTCAGCACCAGAAATGTCAGTGCCGCGACACATTGCACGTATAGCCATTTCTGATCTTTCTACACTTACATCATCGGTATCACTCATAAACATCTTGCTCTGTTTATCTACTTCGCCGCCGGCAGCCATACAGATTTTACTAAGAGCAATTAACTTGGCTTTCTCGTCGGCCATACTAAAGTCGCGACTAATACCTGTACCGTTGGCATACACCGCAGATTTACTTTCAGGCAATTCAGTCATCCATTTAGGAGCCTTGTCAATAGTGCGTTCTACATATTTTTCTTGCCGCTTATTTTCATACTCGGCACGTTTTTCAAATTTTTCTGTTGTGCCGCAGGCTGCGAGAAGTGCAACAACAGGAACTACAAGTAAATGCTTTTTCATAATAGCACCTTATCGAGATTTAATCCAATCGCCGGCACGTTGAAGATCGCCGCCAGCGCCGCTTACTGCCCCACCTACAGTACCACATCCAACTACTACTAACCCAATAACAAATATAAACATTGCTTTCATATTAGCATCTCCGTTAAAATTTGTCAACCACTTGCCACTCACCTTTTCTAACACGGCATACTATGCCTTGCCATTGAAACACATCTCTAGCTACTAAATCCACATCAGACTCTACAAACCATCTGCACTGTGCTCCGCGGTACTCAAAGAAGTTTGGCTTTTGGGGATGCGGTGCCAACTCACTTATTTGTACAATGTCGCCAATTTTAACAGATTTTACTGTAGGCAAAGGATCATCTCTGCAGATCAAGTCCTGACTGGCAGATGTACGACTGCCTGCTACTTTATTCAATAGATAGCTTCTGCCTGTGTCCAAGGCTTGTGAACATATTTGGTCCATGCTATCACCTTGAGCGCCAATACTTTGACCCTCACCAGTGTGCCAAACATTATTAATTTCGGCCCTAAACGTGACTAAACATCTAAACTGATTATTTTCTATAGATCTAATTTCAGTCCGAATGTCTGCTATTCTAGTAACTGACTTGTTAGTTTTGTTCAAAGTTTCTGATCTAATATAGCATTCAGCAGAAGCCGATCCACTGGCTATAGCTGCTGCTAGTGCAATGATTATCTTGCGCATTGTTCTCGAATTTGTTGGATTTTTAATCTTACAGCGTTGCTATAAGCGCCATCAAACATTTCTCTACGTTCAACATAGGTTCCATCTGCTATAGAACTAATTAAACCTAAACTGCTAGTCAAAATCATACCGTTAGTAAGTTCTGCGTTTTTATCAGGATATTGACCTTGTAAAAAGGCAATCTGCTCTTGTTGATTTGAACAATTTGCCTTCATGTTGTCAATATCGTGTCTACTCATTCCTGCTTGGGTAGTACACGCACCTAACATAATACAAATTAAGGGCAAGCACTTCTTAGTGTCCATAATCTATCTTTGATAGCCGAATAATATTTAGATTCAGCAAAGTTTTCTCCTGATTTAGCTACATCAGTCATCTGCAACTGTTTCATGTAATAGTTTTCAAAGCTTTGTCTATTAGTACAGTCAATGTACAGGTTGCGCAACACCTGCGGTGACTCTCTATGCTGAGTTGCGCAACCCGTTAATAAACAAACAAACACTATTGCAAACTCTTTCATTGTTTTACAGGAGTAACAGTTTTTCGGAAAATTTCTTGTGCTTTAGTTATGTCGCAGCCGGCATTACGCTGTATGTACTTAATAGCATCTTGACTGTTAAGTTGCAAAATAAAAACAGCTTCGTCGGCAAATCGTTGTGCTTGGGTCATGTTATCTCCTTACCAAGATGAGTTGTAAAAAACTTTGAGTCCAGTAAAAAGCTCGGCACGAGCTTTACGGACAAATTCTAAATCTTGAGACTGATAATAATCATCGCTATTGCTACCAAAGAAAAAACCAGTAGTATGTGGGAGCCTACCATTAGTTATATCCTCCTCTAGTTGATCAAGATCATCCCAAGTTAATTCAACTTCTACACCATTGAACATAACATCTTGATAAGATGAGTCAATTATACCAAGACGACCTTTTGCTTCCCAAAGTTGCTCCATCCAACCATGTAAGTTAGGATGTTTACGCCAATAGGCAATTTCTATTTGCTCACCGGTTCCCCAATCTGCATTGGCTTGCGCGGCTGCATAAGCATACATATCTAAACCCACACTAACCTCTTTAAATTAAACTAGATTAATTATAAACAAAGTTCAAAATTATGGTCAATCTTTTTTTGAGTCTAGTTTTACTACAGTTAATTTATTATTGGCAACATGGCTGCTCAACTTTACAGTTGGTTTAACTGGTGTAAATTCTTTGCTGACATAATACTCACAAAGACGGTGTCTACACAATGTCGGAATGTCCTCAAAGCCGGGTTCAAGGATAAATTGATAGGGACTGCGCCCCCATGTGCTGTATTTCAAAAAGTTAAAGTATGCTTTACGATGCTCTTTAATTGTGGCATCAAAAACCGTATGCGGCCTACAGTTTAAAAGAAGATTATTCATTGTATACGAACAAATATAAGTTACTAGAATAAACATAGTAGCATAAAACAAAAGCCCTGTCAAGCAGGGCTTCTATCTGTTGTTTTTTTACAACTGTTTACTTTTTAGCAACAGTTTGTTTTGGAAACGCTGAAATTGCTGAATCTGCAACAGTTTTTGCTAGCTCAAAACTGGTGTTGTAAATGGTTTTTGCAAATACCGCATGTGCGTCAATTAAGGTTTCAAAACTGCTACGCACATCTTCGTGTGGAATATGAACCAAAGCTGATTTGGTGGTTTTTGCTGCATTGTCAACTAAATTGTCTACTGTAAACATTTGAATCTCCTATTAAGTAAATGTTCTTTATTATACTATAATTTATATTGCGTTGCAACATAATTCTATGTATACATAATGATTTAATTTATCCAAAATTTTTAATAAATATGTTTATTCAAGGAGATTATAATGGAATTACTTTTAATCATTTTAGCAATTTTTGCAGTAGGCGGGTATTTTATTTGGAAAGAACGTAAACACGAGGAAGCCGAATCACATCCATTGGACGGTGCTACCAAGGCTCTGGAACCGTGGCCATTTCCAACTAGCAGACCGCCTGAGGGTAATACTAAGCCGGCTGAGGAACCATTACCGGTTATGCCTACTTTGACCGCTGCTTTAGATGTAAACCACGATGGCAAAGTTGATATTAAAGATGCTGTGGAAGTCTTAGCAAAAGCCAAAAAAGAGGTTGCTAAAACCGCAGATTTAAACAATGACGGAAAAGTTGACGTCAATGATGCCAAAGTAGTTGTTGAAGCTACAAAGAAAGTAACTAGAAAAGCCAAACAAAAAGTAGTAGAGTCAGTAGAAAAAGTTAAAAAACCACGCAAATCAAAACAATAACATATGCATGTAATTAACAATGTGGGAGTTTACAGTGACTCCGACACTTGTCTTTATCATCTTCAAAATTTAAAAAATTATAATCTTTCATCCCAAAATTTTTTCATTGGTGAAGAAAATCTATCTAATTTCAAACTTAGTAAAATAAAAAATAAAATTGCAGCATTTCATGTTCCATTTTATTTAGACCAGGCGTGGTTTCAAAGAATAACTGAAACATTATCTATAGCAAACAAAATATTTGTTTATTGTTCAGAACTACATCAGCACACTGTTAAACAACTGATTTCTTTAGATCATCCCAATGTCTGTATGTTTGTTTGCGGATTTATAAATCATAATTTCAAACACGCAACAGTGAATCTATGGATGGATTGGTTTGTTACTACTGTGTATTTTTATAAACAAATAAAACCCAATTTACTTTTAGGAAAATTAGTTAAGGAAAAAAAATCTAAATATTTTGATATACTTTTAGGTTGTCGCAGACATCACAGGGATTTCGTCCACAAATTTATTCAGGATGCAGCTCTTAACGACAAAGTAATAATGACATATTATCAAAGATGGAACGTGGATTTGAGAAAAACCGATCACATTTTTGAAACAGAAGGTCTAGAATTTTTGCCAGAAAGTACTTACAATCATAGTGTGCATAAGGTACGCTACTACGGACACAAAATGAATCTTAGCCAGATAGTCCCAATTGAAATCTACAATCACAGTTATTATTCACTAGTGGCAGAAACAAATGCTGTAAATTATTGGAATTTTTACACTGAAAAAATAGTTAAACCAATATTAGCTAAAAGATTATTTGTGGTGATTGCCGGTCAAGGTTACTTACGTAATCTAAAACGACTAGGTTTTAAAACTTTTGATAATGTAATAGACGAAAGCTACGACGATGAACTAAATGATTCAAAGCGGTGGGCAATGGCACTAGATCAAATTAAATTCTTAACAAATCAGAATACAGAACTAATTCAATCTAAGATCAAATCAATTGTAGATCATAATCAATCTCTTATATTAGAACATGACTGGTATAATGACATGATTGATCATTTAATTCAAGATATTGTTGATATAGTTGACCGCTAGCCAAATTCTTGCCCTTGGCCTCGACCATGATATCGGCCCAACTGCCGTGTGATAGTGCCCAATCGTTGCAGGCTCGATTCCAAGCAAAGTCTGAATGCGCTCTTAGTTTTTGTTTTTTGTACCCGGCTGCTATAAGAGCTTCAAGATCTGGCTGTGTATTAGGGTCATGATCCACCAACAAGTCTTCCCTGCTAGTACTGTAATGAACAACAGGACGACAACCGCGCCAGCTATCCTGAATCCGTTTGATACGATCGTCTCTATAGTCAATATATTCTCCAGTGGCAATCCAATGATGATGTATGTCTAGTACAAGAGCCACATCTGTCTCTAATTCAAGACTAGCCGCCAATCCCCAGGTTATTTCGTCATTTTCTATTGTTATACAGTTTCTTGCTTCTGGGCTAAGCCTTTTAAGTGCGGAACGGATACCAGCAGGACCGCGTTTGCCTGAGATGTGTACATTGATCTTAAAATCCTGGAACGAACGGCCGTAGCCCATCCATCTTGCCATATCTGCATGATATTCAAACTCCTCAATAGATCGTTCAACGATGTTGTCATTTTCGCTGGCTAATACACAGAATTGCCCAGGATGAAAGCTAAGTCTTACATCTAAACGGCGTGCGGTTTCACCAATGGGAGCAAAAATTCGTTCAAGGTGTCGTTGAACATCGGCCTGTTGCCACCAAGCTTGCCAATCTTTTTCAGTATAGCCTTGCAGCATCTCTGAACCTAAACGTACCATCCTGCGTTCAGCTGGCAAGGTAGCCACACGTTCAATCATTTTTACCGCGGCGGCAGCATTATGATTCATAATGTCCCATTGACGTTGTTCAGCCTGTTCAGGATGTTCGCGCAGCCAACGCATAGTTGTACTACGACCATTGAGATCTCGATCTGTAGCGTTCACTTTCATTCCGCCGCATTCACTAGGATCATTTAACCATTTACATGCAAAACCAATTCGTCCAATCATGAATGCCTTATAACATACATTGTAAGTCCTGCATCTTTTTCTACTACAACACTATCTTTTGGATATTTACGATATATTTCTATATATTCACCGGTTCTACGATTAATACGTTTCTTTACTACTGCTTCAATTATAAGCATTTTATTACTTAATTTTTTTACTCGACCTAGTATTAGTCGATTGCCTTGTGGAAAAGCAACATAGTCATCAATTGAGATTGATTTGCCAAGAGCGTCTGAATGCATAAACATATAATAACAGTTTTTTTACGTAAAGTCAATCAAGCAAATCTTAATGCAAACTCGGTTGCAATTTGTTCATTTTTAAAAATATAAACAGTTGTACTTTCTTCTAATACAGTTTGTTCCGCTATTGGATATTGCACGTAATATAACCAATCGTCACCATTTAACCAATGACGAATTTCGCCTTCACGACCGCCAAAACGAACTGATCCTGTACCTGCATTGGTGCGTAACCACTCATCAATTAGACCATCGTGCTGTTGCATTTTTCTATATGGTATTCTTATTTCACTTGGCATGGGTATTTTAACGCAAACTCTACTATCTGTCTATGTGGAACTGAATTATTAAATCTAACTGTTGCTCGTTGACTATTACCTTGAATTTCTAAATACCATTTATCTGTGAGTCCGCGGAATCTAGCAAACTGGCTTATTGAACTAAAATGGTAGGGTTTTGGTCTTCCTGCAAATTCACCTTTTATTTGTCTATCTCTAACATCTTCAATATTATCTATTAGCCAGTTTATAACTTCGTTAAATTCGCCAGCAACATCTTGAAATTCTACCAACCAATCTTCTAAGTCAATCATTTAAATTTAATCGCCCCATCTTAATACAAATTGAACGGCATCCTTTTCTTTTTTAAAAGCGAAATATAGTCCATTACTACGCCATGTTCCGTGTTGAAAATTATCAATACAGTATGCTTCTAATCTACAAGCCTGTTCCCAAGCATCTGGTTCAGGCTGCATACGAAATTGATGTGGCCAATGGCGTTTGTTATAGGCCTGCATTATATATCGTCGTCGTAATATTTGTCAACAACCACCCAACCTAATTGCTTAAAGTCTTCACCAATTTCCTCAGTGACTACACTTTCTGCTACAAAATTTTTTGTAGTCTCTAGATAAGTCATTTGTTCTTCTGACAATGGCGTAGTCATTTCATCTTCATTGTACAGCCCCATATATCTAATGCCCGAACAGTACCAATCCATATAGTCACCTGTGCAGCGAATATCCGCTACTAAGCCACCGGAATAACGCCATGTACACGACCAAACTTCATCTTTGAGTACGGGCATTACTTCTAATTTTTGAAATGCATTATTACATAGAGCTGCATAGACATTTTGAGCATAACTTTCACTGGCTCGTACTTTGTCAACGAACCAATTTGCATGTTTCATGTCACGTTCTAAACTGTTTTCCATTATTGGCCTTGCCACTTGAGCTGAAATAACAAAGCATCCTGTTCATCAAAAAATTCAAACTCATAACGAACCCACCAGTCTGGTTCTAACACATCAAACGCATCGTTGTTTTCGTAGATTAACCAACTAACAAAACTAGGGCAGTTTTCAAGTGCCCATTCTCTTAGTTGATCCTCATCGATATCGTATAGAGTTACTATTGCCATTTTAATAAAAAGTTGCTAGCATCGGCTTGATCTTCTATAACAACAACCATTCCTTGTTGATGATTGCGTCCCTTTGGCAGACACTGATCCATCCAAGTATATATCTCTCTTTCATTGTCAGTCCACCAACGATAATCACTTATAATAATATAATAGTAGGGCATTTCCTCGTCAAATGGACCAGTGGCTATAAATCTACCTTTTTTATCTTCCCACAGTGTTGACATTTTTATTCTTTAATAAACACAATGTTTGAAATTTTTCCTTATCGGGTTTTTGAGTTTCAATCCATTTATCTCTGGCCGCTACACATTCTTCATAGGTCGGATATTCTTTAGTGTAAACAAATTTCATTGCCGGAGGTGGATCATTCCAGAATTGTATGCTTAATAACCAAACAGTGATCATTTCCATATTAACTCCTTAAAATTTCATAAGTCCATCTAGCACTATCGGGATCTACATCAAAACATAACCGATTGTTTTTGTCTAGCCAAACTGTAAAACCTTTGTTGGTAAAAAACTCAACTGCCATTTCTTTTAATTTTAGATCATTATATTCTTCACTTTTTTGTGCTGCCATATAGTTAATATGAAGTTCGTCGATATAATATTTGTATATAACATCACAAAACCAATTGGGTGCGTTTTTCATACGAAATTGCATGCTATCCCCACTTTAGTAAAAACATTGACAATTCGGCTTCGTTTTGAAACTTGAATGTATCAAAACTTGTTCTCCTACCACATCTGGTATGCATACACCAAGCTTGGATCGGCTCAAGGTTATTTTCTCTTAGTCCTGTTTGTGTAACGGGTCCGTGATCGTAAGCAATTCTAGCAATAACAATTAAAGGATATGCTGTGTCTCTTTCCCATACTATTTTCATGTAATTCGTACACGATTTTTTACAGCACGATTACTGTACATTTGATGACCACGACTTCTAAACAATTCTGCTGCTGCTTGAGGATCATCTTCAAACATTTGTTCTATATCCTGTTTGCAAATACTATTGTCGCAATCAATCGCATAAAGTTCATAATGTCGTTGACTATTAACCTGAGCCCGAAGGATCATACCTTGTATAATACTGTTTAGCGGATTTCGCGCTACTTCTTGGTCGTTAAGAACCCTAAATGTATTTTCTTGATCCCATTTTTTGTACTCGGTGATTGGTGTTACACTTTCCAAACCTTCTTCACACCAATAAACTAGATATGCATTAGTAGTCATAGATACTTTAATTGGAAAAAAGTCATTGCAGGTTCACTGTAAAAATCTAGACGAACGTCGTATTTTATGTGTCCGTTGACAGCATCATACCCTTTGTGCTGGCGTACAGTAAATCCTAAAGTTTCTCTTAGTTTCCATGAAATCATAACCACTGCCGAGCCATGTTCTCGGCGGATCTGGGTATAAATGTCTTGCCATTGTTTTTTAGAAAGTACTAGATTCATACTGCATTATAGCAGTATATTTTGATAAGGTCAAGGTTCGTATAGCCAACCTAAATTTTCCAATTCATGTATCCAGGAAAAAATTGGAATAGAAAAAGGTAATACCCATTTTCCATTCCAACCTAAATAAGTTGCGGATTCAATAACAGTTTTTTTATTAGGATAGTCCGCTGGATATTCAGGGTAGTAGTTGCCAGCCCATTTAAATCTATCCAATGTCATACCTTCTATAGTTACTGATTCAATTTGCACTGCCATATCTAAATTCTTGTCAAGTTGACAATCATTATAATCTTTATTTAAAAATTCTAACCATATAAAATGATTATCAATTGAAAGTTGCTCATTTATGTAAATTTTAGTCGAAGTTGTTAGAGATAGAGTTTGTATCAGTTTATTGTCAATACCATAATTAATAATAGGAATGGAGCGCCAATATATTGGTGTAATATTAATTTCAGTTTCTAAATTAAAAACTGTATCCATATTCTTCAAAAAAAGTTGCGTATTCTGGATAAATTTGCATAGCATTGAGATTATAAATTTTATCCCATCTGACTAGCCATGATACTAATTCTAATCGCTGTGCTTCAACATTGCTTGATGGATCTGAATCCAAAAAATTTACGATTGTGTCACATTCTATAGTTAATTGTTCTGCCAATCTAGATGTGTCGCGCCCTAAACTTATTGTTTTCAAATTTGTGATATTGTCTTTTTTAATCGTTTCTTTTAAACTAGTAAAATTATCTCTAAATTGTTGTCTAATTGCATATGGTATTATTGGAATAGCCATGTACGATGGTTGTCGCAAAGGTATACTTTGTATACTAAGTCCTAAGTTATATGCACGTAAAATATATTTGTGATAGGTATTTACACTTAAAAGTTGCGGAACACTTCGTAATACTACAGATAAAGTTGGACTTCTCAACTGACAATAAGTTTCTATATTTTGCCAAACAAGGTTAGTGTCACTTCCTTGTCGTATGTAACTGTTATTATTTTCGGTTGATTCGACACTTATTTCTATGTCAACATTTTTAAATTTTTTTAAATTTGCAATAAGGTTGAAATCTAACTTTGTGCCATTTGTTACAAAACTTAATTCAATGTCTGTTAATTTTTTTTCAATTAACCAATTTACAAATTGCAAGAATTTTTTATTAATAGTTGGCTCACCTCCCATTACATGTATTCTATGTAATTTTTTGGTTTGCTCAATATTATTTAAAAATTGCTGCCAAGATTCATTGTTGTTGACCCAACTATCAGATTTTTGAAAATCAATATGCCATTTTACGTATTGATTAGCAATTTGACTACTAGCCAATGGTGAACACATTTTACAAGCTAGATTACATTCGTTTCCAAAATCAATATGCCAATCAATTGGCAACTTTGTAACGTCATTGTTAAAAATTGGGTACCATTTACTTTGAGCAAAACTTTTTCGAAAAGCTTGCTTGGTAAAAATCCCAACTTTATAATTTTCTCTAATACGCCTACTTTGATATCCAAACGATTCTTCGTAATAACAACTGCTACATTCAGAAAGAGGTTGATCGCCAAGAATTCTTTGCCTAAAATTCTTCATAGTATCGCCCGTATACCACTGTTGCAAACTCAAATCTTTTATATTTTCAGACTGATTATTAACGGGTTTATGTGACTCAGAACAGCAAGCTCCATAACTTCCGTCCCAGTAAAGATGAGTATTATGCCATGGTACCGCACAAAATACATTTTGATTTGCCATTAATCAATTATACCAAAATTTGCCCAATTGGAACCACCCAAACATATCCATCCCATTGGTCCACCAGGATTGGGATTTGAGTTCCATACTACATGGTTTCTTTCACTAACAAAATTTGGCACTCGATCGGCAACAGTAAAACGCATAGAACCAATTCGTAAATCGTTTATAGTTACAGAACCATCAGTTTCTAATACTATATTATTTTTATTATTTGCAAACAGAGTAAATTGTTGAGGTCTTGGCGTACCTAAACTGCCCATATCTTTTTGTCTTTTACTGGCAGTGATTTCAATCTCGTCGTCCCAAATTGTTAACGGAGCACTAGGTTCAATGGTGTTGATACCTACTCTTCCTTTAGTGGCATAAAATGATTCTGCCAATAAGGTTTCTCCGCTTACCTGTAGTTCTTTCACTAAACCTAATTTTTGAAGATTACTATTTACTATAGTTGATCCTAAAGAATTGTCTTTAACTATTTCATTATTATTCAAAGTAATCTTATTAAGATCCAGTCCTTCATCTCTTATTTTGTTAAAAATTAATCTACTATAATTTTCAAAAAGATTTTGGTCAATTTTTGACAATGCTGCATCTGATGAATCATCTATAAGTTCTTTAAAAAATTTTGTATCTTTAGAAACCTGTCCGTTGACTACAAATTCTCCATTGATAGTAATGGCGCCTTCGATAGTCAAATCTTTGGTAATTAAATTGTTTTCTACGATAGTCATTTCGTCAAGCAATGTAATAGCAACTTGAGTTGCTCTATCATCTATTCCGGTGCTGCCAAATGAACTAATTATACCACCAGAAATATTATCGCCACTTATTTTAAAATTTTCAAATTTTAATGATCGAGCCGGAATGCTATTTTCTGGAAAAACAAATTCAGTAATTCTGTCAGAAATTATTTTGCTTAGACTTGATGTAAGAGTGTCATTAAATGCACTTCCCGATACTCTTAGCCGAACTGCTTCTTCAATTTGAGTGTGGGTTTTTTCTTCTGCTTCATGAATAACTTCATTAATTCTACCTATAATTCTAGTTTCTAATTTTTTTTGATCTATCGTGTATTCGGCGACTTTTTTTTCTAGAGCAGATGTAGCTGCCGTTTGTATATAACCTTCAAAGTTATAACTTGACAGCTTATTAGTGATTGTGTGATTTATAATATCATCAATTTTTGCCTGTACATTAGCACTAATGTCTGTAATTATACCTTCAACTATTTTTTCAAGATGATTACTTATATCCATAATTGTCAAATCGAATACTAATTACATGTTCGTAATTTTTTTTGATTAAGCTTTTATACATCAAATTTTTATGCACAGTAAAGCCAATAGCTCCTGCGTCAGAAGTAAATTTAGCCAATTGTTTAAAAAACAATGCACGCCTATAAAAAGGTCCGTATGTATTTAATACATTATTATCTATTTCAAAAACTTCTGTTTGCCATAAATTTTTATCTTTGGGATCATAATCATGAAATTCTAAATAAATTATTTTGTTTTTACTGTTTCTTACCAATGCAGGTACGCTAAATTCTCTATCTTTGAATTCTTGGTTTTTATAATCTTTACAGGTAGTTATGAAATATTCTTTAGTCAAACTGCTGATTAATTCAATTTTGTTTTTTTGTTCTAAATCATCACTAGCAAATGTAAAAAACTCATCTAGAGATATAACCGAATCAAAAAATTTCACGTATTTTTTTAATTTTGCATATGGTATGTAAGTAAATTTTAAATCATGAGCAGATAGATAATCTTTTACCTCATCTGAAATAGCAGTCACATATAATTCACTAGCCGGATCATTTAAAATGGCAGGATTAAATCCAATATAAAGAACTGTATCAGGTGTAAAGTTATGGAAACCCGCTATTTCATTTATTATTTCATTTTTTCTTTTTAATATTTCTTGTTGTTTTGGATGTGCAGCAAAAGAACGGAAAATACAATTAGTGTAAACTTCAAAGCTCATGATAACCTTTTTTATTATTAGTAAGTTATTTATTGAGTTTTACGTACAATATCTAGTGTTACACAGTGAAATCCTCCGCCTAAGGTACGTGAATGCCTAAGTTCTAACGGTATCACTGTAAAATTGTAATTTTCTAAAATTGATATTAAATTTAATTGCGTTTTATCAATAATTATTGTAAAGGGATCTATTACTAACATGTTTAGAGCTATCCATTTACTAGCATAAGGGTACTGAAAAAAGTTTTGTTCAACAACATCGTCAACCCAAATAACTTCCCAGTTGTTAAAAATATTTGGTAATGTATCCACAGTCACTCTGCTTGCATTAACAAGTACAAGTCCTTCTCGTAACGGCACTATGGTACTATCTATATGTACACCTGAATAGAAATTACAAACCTCAACTTTGACGTCAGGAAATTTTTGCCTTAACCATATAACGGCATCAGCATTGCCGCTTGCGCTTTGTAAAAAAAGCATGGTATCATTTAGACGTAAAATATTGGCAGCATCAAGAATCATACCTTGGTCTCTAGGCATTCTGTAAACAGTATCTGCTCGGTAGACTATACTATCTAATGCTTCTATTTCCATATCTCTACAAGGATACATCATGGCTGGATCAACAATGGTACTACCGTACACAAGTAAACGATCTCTAGGACAATAACCATACATACCGTCACGCTGCTGATAGTTGATTGCCTTGGGTCTATGAACAACAGCACCGTACCTTTCTAATACAAGTGCCAACATGTCTAAATCTTCGTTGGCTTCATCTATTATCCAGTCGGGCACAGGGCCACTGGGAACTGGCGTCGCAGTCCAAGTTGTTTTAAAACTTTCTTGGGAAAACACTGGATCGTTAGTAGGCCAATTTGCGAAGTCTGCGCGGCCAACTACCACCTCTCGAAGTGGATCCCACTCGTTGTAACTACTAATCATAGATGTCCAGTAACTTGTAAAGTATATCTAGGTGTACTACCCAAGTTTGCTGCCATGTGTGGTGCGTCCCAATCCCATACTAATGTAAATCCTTTAATCCAATCAACATAGGGTGTATTACAACATTCTGCATAGTGTCCAGATTGCCAATCTTCTAGGAAAATTACTGCTCGTCTAATAGTATGTTCAAGTCCTTTAAGATTAAACAGTTCAATGTATCTTCTGTACGTGTCAACATGTGTAGGAAGCATGTGCCCTGGATTCATTTGGTAATATGAGGTTCCTATATTTTTCCATTCTAGATGAGCGAAAAAATTAATTATGTGTTTGTTCCAGGACGGTTGCTCACTACGCATGTCGCACATATAGCCCCCAAACGGTCCCCTAAATCCTGCATCTTCCCATTCTATCATGGTACCAGGATCATTAAACTGTTCTTTTTTGTATGTTAAAGTTTTAAATTCTTCATCCCAAAAAGGATCCATATTAAAGTATTCGTGTGTTGCCATAGTGTATTATTTCATAATTTTTATCTGTAGTAAATTGTCTCCATGGATCTACTACAGTGCTACCTTCGATTAAGTCAATATACAATTCTTGTTTGTTCATTTCACCGGTATATCCATAAGTAATTTTCCTCGAATGAGCTAAAAACGCAATTACAGGAACATCAGTAAATGGAGGTTTATCCCCGGTTAACGGATCAACATAATAAAACTTTGCTTGTAGTTCCTCAAGATAATGGCCCAACAATAAACTATAACTTCCGTCACAGTAATCCACATCAGGTTTATATGCCTTGCCCAGAACAAAAATTGGTAAATTTCTTTCAATTTGTATTTTTTTTAAAAACTTTGCTAGATTTCTAGCTTGAATCTCTCTAGCATAAATTATAGTGTCAAATATATCATATCCAAGATTTAAATTTTCTGCTAACCATCGTAGTGCTATATTATCTCTTGGATGACATGGCCCTGCATCGCCCATGCCGGCCTTCATATATTTTGGACTCATTATTCTGATATTACTATTTGCTAATGCATCAGTTACCACATCAACATTGATGTTTCCATTTTTCATAGCAACATCCTGTATCATGTTTACTAGTCCCAATTTGGCACTTATGAAAGTATTATAAAATATTTTGATACTTTCTGCCTCGTCCCACGTTCCCACAACATACCTTGGATTGTTTTGCATCAATGGCATGTAAAATTCTATTAATTTTTTTGCATCACCGGTTTCATCACCATCTTCTGTGCCTATGATAACCATTTCAGGATTAATCATATCCCATTCCACGCTTCCCATGGCAATTAGATAAGGATTGTAAATAAAACGTGCATTTGTGATACACGGTCTTAGTTCTCTTCTAACTGTGCCAGGTAACACTGTAGATATTAACACTACTAATTGATTAGGTCTAGCCCAGGCATCAATTTGAGTAAGAACATTTTTTACTATTGTGTAATCAAAATCCTTATTGTCCAAATGTGAAATTGGCTTTGATCCATCATAATCAGGATCATGGGGTGTTTGCACAGCCACAAAAATTATATCTTGATTTAGAACTGCACCACGTAAATTGTCAGATATTTTTATTTTATCGCTTTGCTTTGTGTAAATATCGTAAGCGGTTACATCATATACCACAGATATTGATTCCGCACAAGGTAATCCTAATTTACCAATACCAATAAAACCAACTTTCATATGTTCTCCACTGATAGATTTTATGAGATTATTTATAGGCAATTAATACATAAAACTTGCCAAGACACTTTTTGTTTCAAATTTAGACAATTTGATATGACTCAACCCTGTGATATTGAAATTGTTTATCCTAAGGATGTACTTACCAATTGGACTGAAAAATATCGACCTATTATTTTTTTCCACGACGAAGAACCTTTTTATTTAGATGCTTTTAATAACATTTTTTCATACACTTTACATACGTCTAATACAACTGAGTTTGCTGACGATTTAAATCATGACTATGCGGTGTATAATGGCATAACGTTAAACACTTATCTTCATGATGTAAACTATTTTCGAGCACATCTTTTGATTTATGCAACTTCAGAAAAAAGTGTTGAATTAGAAAATAATTTACGATTTCGAAAACTATATAACTGGTATTACTTTAAGCATGGCTTTATCGCACTAGATTGGTTTAGAAATATAAAGTATTTACCAGCAAATTACACATTTGATAAGGTATTTATTTCTTTTAATAATATAGTAGCTGGAAATAGAAATTATAGATTAAACTTTGTTTCTAAACTTGCAGAAAATAGGTTGTTAGCATATGGACATGTTTCCCTAAATACAGAAAATTTAGATAGTAAAATAAAGCAAGAAATTTTCAGTCAAAACTACTTATCATCTGGTGCGAGAAAGTCAATTTATCATAATTTATATCAGACTGAATTTAACTTTATCATTGATAAACACCAAATCAACGGCAAATTAAGTGCAACCGAAGATCTTGATACGCTAACCAAAGGCTTTATTCATGTCGTCACTGAAACAATTTTTTATGAAAATAAATTACATTTAACAGAGAAGATATTTAAACCAATTGTAGCTAAACGTCCATTTATTTTAGTTGGTGCTGTGGGAAATTTAAAATTTTTAAAAGGGTATGGTTTTAAAACCTTTGATAAATGGATAGACGAAAGTTATGACAATGAAAGTGATCCAGATAAAAGACTCGACATGATTATTTTTGAATTAAAAAAACTATGTAATTTATCAATGCATGAGCTCAAAAATATGCAAACAGAAATGCTAGAAATATTAGAATTTAATTTTTTGCATTTCTTTGGAGATTTTAGAAGTATAATAGTTGAGGAACTTGTTAACAATTTTCAAAATATTATTATAAAATACAATGCGGGCAAAGATTCAAGCTTTGATTTTTACATAAACGAAAGAGACGTTAATTATGAAGAAATTAAAAAAATACTCAGTTGTTAAAGTTTATTCTCTAAACCTAACATAATTAATGACTCCATATCTCTAATTCTTGTTCGAGTTGTTTTACTGTTTAAAACTATGTAAAGTTTTTTCTTTCCATTTATAAACGCACTCATTACTAAACATCCACCGGAAGCACGAACATAACCAGTTTTGCTAACAATTACGTTATATTTTGCCACCAGTGGATTTGTATTTGTAAAACTAAGTTTTGATAGCTTCTTTCTTTTCTTTTTCATCAAATTAACTGATATGTGATTAGAAGCATTTACTATTTCTGGATATCTTTCTGCCGCCAATAATAATTTAATCAAGTCTCTAGGTGTACTAACATTTCTATTATCTAATCCGCTAGAATCTTCAAACCGAGTGCGTTCCATTCCTAAAATTTGTGCTTTTAAATTCATATCATTTATGCATCCTGTGTATCCTTTATGATATGTTTCACACAAAAGTTTGGCAGCAATATTGTCAGATTTAACTACTGCTAAATCTATTAATTGTCTTTTGTTAACATTTATACCCCTAAATTTTTTTGTGATTTGATTTTCTAAATTTGGATTAGAATCTAATACTACCATAACAGTCATTAATTTGGTAATACTGGCAATGGGTTGTACGATTTCTATGTTTTCATACTCAATTATTTTGCCCTCATCGTCTGCTATTAACCAAGATTTAGCTTGAATATTACCAGCATATACCTGTTGATTGCCCATCATCAAAAACAAAAAAAAAATTAATTTATTCATTATAGTCAAGGTAAATTTGGTAGGCTTGTCCAAGCTATGATAGCTCTTTTATTTTTAACTCCATTGGCAATGAAATTATCACTTGTGTGAAATTTGTGTCTGTCCGCAGCAAACAATGAGCCACGTTTCCAGGAAAATATACTTTCTATGGTAAGATATTTAAAATAATGTTCAGGTATATGACTGAAATATTTGTTATAAGTTTCCGTGTCAATTGTCATGTCCAAATAAGGAACAGCATCCTCAAAATAATAAATTGGTTGTTTAATCTTGCTCCCTTCTTTAAACACAACGGTATGACTGTTTACATCATGCAAGGGGATAATCAAAGTCCATGCGTGTTGTGGCGCATCTGGTAAAATAGGTCCACCGCTGTCTATGTCGCTGTGAACATTGTAAGGATCAAAACAGTCAAAAATGTGTATTTGTTGAATCTTTAAATGACAGTGTAAAAATTGTTCAAGTTTATCTTGTAATATATCTCTTACAATTTTATTTTTTTCTTCATAATATCTAATTATATAATATGTTCCAGAAAAAACTTCTCCACCAAAATTTCCAGGATTATAATTTTGATGAATGTCTTCTGTTTTTAAAAAATGATTTTCAAGAATGTCTAATTCTTCGTCAGACAAGAATTGAGGAATAATTTTTGTATCAATGTCCATTAATTAACAGTTGTTATAAGCACATAGTATAGCTAATTATCAATCATAAGTCAATTGATAATTAAATTGTATTCTATTTATAAAAATTGATTATGTCTGCTACCTCGGCAATAGGTAAATTAAGAACTCGAGCTATTGCCACAACTGTGTATCCTTGATTGTATAATTGGATAACAATTTTAATAACGCCAGGATTTTTCGCCATGTTCTAAATTAAATTTTTTAATAACTGCTTCTACAGCATCCTGTGAGTACCGTAATCGCAAACAAATTTCTTCTACTGTATATCCATGATCAGTATACATACGACTTACAATATACGCATTGGCCTGAACAGTAAATTCATATTTACTCATTCTTGAACTTCACAATCTATCCACTTTAGATTGTTATACCAATCATATACAGCGTTGCCTTTTGGTACCAAACAACGACCCAGTTCAGGATATACATCTATTCGTACCTGTACTACGGCCCATACCAACCATATTAAATATAGACAAACAACAGTTATAATACCGTATTTCCACGCATGACATTTTATGTGTTCGATTCTTTTTTGTTTTTTTTGTAAGGCAATCTTATCGTCTTTCCTTTTTTTGGCCCAGGCAATTGCTTGTTCTTTTTTCATTTTTTCCATCATGGCCTGGACACGAGTGTATAAATCTCCCAATTCTGGAGGACAGTTATATACCATAAGTTCACGCAGTTCGGCTTCCATGGCAGTCAATCTACTTTGCATTAATACACGTTGCAGTGCTCGTTTACCAAGACTGGTTTCACCGGTGTAAACTTCTTTGGCGTGTCTTTCTTCTTCTTCAAAAATTGCCGAACACTTGGCATAGTTTTCAAAATACACTCCTAACTCTTCGCCAATTTGCGTATAGACGTCGTTGGGCTGTTGTTTGCTTAATTCAATGACACGATTTTTTTCTTGAATATACTGATTGCGTTCAGCAGTGGTGGGAGGATTATCTTTATGCCGTAGATTAAACTGTTCTTCTAGATCACTGAGAACACCTTTTACATCGCCGGCTGCGCTGGCTATTTCTTTGTATAACTCGCAGCCTTTTTTGACAGCTTGTACAGCACCATTTGCCAGGGCAAACAGTGTTAGTGGATCCATAGCTCCGACCCATCACTAGTACAGCTTGTTATAGCTAACTGGTTCAATGTTTGCTTCCGTGTTTGTTTTTATTGAAGAACCAATATTAATCGAACTTAGTAATACTTACCAAATTACGTCAAAAAAATTATTACTAGTTAACTATTACATTCTATGGGGAGGTGTAACAGGTGTGGGTTGTGGGGGGATTTTTGAAGGGCGATGTGCAAACCAGCTCATTTTAATGCTCCTTTAAATTCACAAAAAAACCTGGAAAATCCAGGTTATTTGTATATTATTCTTGTTCCTACTGCAATGCCCTTTTTAAGCACACTGTCATCAGGTATATAAATTCGTTTGCCCACTCCAACCATACAATACTCATCTGTTCGTAAGTCATGAACAAACCAGCTGGTTGTTTCAGTTTCAAAGTTGCTGTAAACTAAGTTAACAGTCTGTTCATTGGGCGCCTGAGTTGCCATTATTAACTTTTCCCCATAGCGTTCCATGGTCTTTTCAACATCTTCAAAGCTACCGCACATAACTTGGATTGGTCTTGATCTTGGTTCGGCTATAGCTGCCATGGCTGTTATCGCCAGTAAGATGGCAGCTAATATTTTGTTCATATTGTATATATCATTGTTAATAACAATGATAAAATACCAATATTATGTTTCTTCTTTGTAGTTAAATCTACCGCAAACTATGTCATAAAACTCGTCAAGCTCCCCTCCCCATTTGCCTTTAAGATAAGGTCTGAGGTCGTAACATAGTTTTGCATTTTTATCTTTATTGGCCTGTACAAATTCATCATGAAGCTTTTTCCAATGATCTAGCATGCCAACTTCGTTCATTACCTTTTCGGGAGAAATAACGCAAAATGTTTCTAGAATATCTTCGCCAACTAGATGTGGTTCTAATTCTAATACAATATATTTTTGCGCCAATTCTTCTGCTACATGTCTGTAAAAAATTATATCCATTATAGTTTTTGTATACCCACTGACTTATATATATGCTGTACAGCCCTGGCCTGATAATAACAGTCGATTAATGCATTATGGGCACCAAGCCGATCTTTTTTTCTAGGATCCCCATGTACACTAAACAAAGTACGACTATCGCGTATTTGCCAAAAATTCCATGGAATAGGTCTACCTAGTTGTCTATATAAATCTTCAAGAATAACAATGTCAAAAGCCGGTCCTTGTGCCCATATATTGTCAATGCCTACTAGAAATCTATTTAAATTGTTGCAAAATTTTTCAAGTGAGATTCTTCCATCTTCGCCCAATGCTTCTTCTCTAATTTCTTCAGGTTGCGTACTCCACCAATCAACTGTGCCTTGGTATACGTGACGATTTAGTTGTAATTGTTCGTCTACATCTAATCTATAATACAAACCTTGCCCTTGATCAACATCGCCATCCCAAGGACTAAATTTTACCGCTCCAAATGTAAGAATTACTGAATTTGGTACGGTTGACAAAGTTTCCAAATCCAACATCACATCCATTATTGACTCCTTAGAGCTCGATCGGCTTCGGCTGCAGCCACACGACGACGTAGACTGCTTGAACTAAACGAGTGATCGCGCTTGTTGAATACCAATTCAATACCACGATTGTAACCTTGTTCCATACCAGTAAAATCTTTGTCCGCGTACTCAACACCTAGTATACGCACATCAATGGGCAATGTCAAAATGATATCAATCAAATCCTGCTCAGTTTGATACACAACCACTTCATCCACGTAGCGGCATGCCGCCAGCTGTATTTGTCTTTCAACAATGCTTTGTACCGGAGGATTTTTTGACTCCGGACGGTCAATCGTAGGGTCTGTTTGAAGTCCGGCAATAAGATAATCGCAGTGATTCTTAGCCTCTGCCAACATTGCCACATGCCCTGCGTGAAATAAGTCAAAAGTTGAGAAGGTGATTCCAATTTTGAGTCCTTTGTCTTTGAGTTCTCGAATTTTATTGAATATCATCAGGCAGCTGGTTCTAGTTTGACATTGAGAGGAAATCCGTTGTTACGAGCAAGTAGTGTTGCTTCAACACCTTTTTGTTCGGCTATTTCGTAAGGCAGTGTGCTGACCACACTTGAACCTTCTTTGTGTATTCTATGTGTGAGTTCAAGTGCAGTTTCTTCGGTGTGATGAAAAATGTTCTTTAACGATTCCACAACAAATTCCATAGTAGTTACGTTATCGTTAAGGTAAATTACATTAAACAAACTAGGAGGTAGTACATTAGTACGTACTTGAATTTTAGGTTTGACTACAATATCAGTTTTGCTCATTTGTATTCCTATTTTTGTGTAAGGGGACATATGTCCCCTTACATTATTGTTTACTTAGCAAATGTAATTTGAATCTTTTTAGGTTTAGCTTCGTCAGGAATAATGTGTTCAATACTAATTGCCAAAATGCCATTTACTACAGTAGCACCACGAACTTCCATGTGATCAGCTAGTGGAAAACTACGAGTAAAGTTACGAGAACTAATACCGCGATAATGATAAGTTAGTTCTTCTTTGTCTCGTTTTTCTCCACGAACTGTTAGAACATTATCTTTATATTCAATGTCTAACTCTTCCTCAGCAAAACCAGCCACAGCAAGTTGAATGGCATAGTGTGTTTCATCTATTTGCACTATATTGTGTGGTGGATAGTTGTCGTTTACTTTGCTATTTGCAAATGTGCGATTAAGCTCATTAAACAGTCTATCAAAGCCAACGGCATGTCGAGCTAGTGTAGGTAAATCAAATGTTGTAATATAAGTGGTTGTCATATTTTTTCTCCTTTCATTAAGCAAGTTATGACATATATGAGAGTAGACCCCCAAGGCATCTACTTCCGCATATTCTTTATTTTGTTTCTCTAAATTCTGCGTCAATTACATCAGATTCTGACTTTGGGGGAGTAGACTCTTCGGTAGTTGTTGACTGTTTAACTTCATTTATAACATTGGAGATTACAAACAATTCTGATAACTTTGTTGTGATAACTTCCTTGTCTGTACCTGCAATCGCTTTTTCAAGTTCAGAGATGGCATTATTTATTTTAGTAGTCTGTTCTTCTGAAAGTTTATCTTCAACTGTCTTGAGATCAGTTTTAATTTTGTGAATCGCCGAATCTGCTTGATTGCGAGTTTCAATGAGTTCGCGTTGTTTTTGATCGGCGTCAGCATTAGCCTCGGCATCGCGAATCATTTCTTCAATCTGTTCTTTGCTTAAACCACTATCTGATTTAATTGTAATTCGATTTTCTTTGCCGGTCTTTTTATCTTTCGCACTTACTTTAAGAATACCATTGGCATCTACATCTAGTGTTACCTCAATTTGTGGCTGACCTCTTGGTGCTGGATCTATACCTTCTAAATTAAATTCACCTAATAGTTTATTATGCTGTACCAGTTCACGCTCGCCTTGAAAAACTTTGATAGTAACCGCTGGCTGATTGTCGTCTGCTGTACTGAATACTTGACTATTCTTTGTTGGTATTGTTGTATTCTTTTGTATTAGTTTTGTCATTACTCCGCCCATGGTTTCGATGCCTAGGCTGAGTGGAGTAACATCAAGTAGTAAAACATCTTTGCGTTCACCACCTAATACAGCACCTTGAACCGCTGCACCTACTGCCACAGCTTCGTCAGGATTGACATCTCGACGAGGCGACTTTCCAAATAACTGTTCAACTGCTTCTTGAACTTTTGGCATGCGAGTTTGTCCACCTACAAGAATTACCTCGTCGATATCGCCGGCTGTTACACCAGCATCCTTCATTGCTACTCTACATGGTTCAATGCTACGTTGAATTAGATCTTCTACCAGGCTTTCAAATTTGGCTCTAGTAATTTTGATGTTAAGATGTTTGGGTCCTGAGGTATCTGCAGTGATGTAAGGCAAGTTGACATCGGTTTGATTGTTGTTACTCAGTTCAATTTTGGTTTTTTCTGCTGCTTCTTTAAGACGTTGTAGTGCCATAACGTCTTTACTGAGATCCACGCCACTTTCTCGTTTGAACTCTACGATCAAGTAATCCATTAATCTCTGGTCAAAGTCTTCACCACCTAGAAAGGTATCGCCATTGGTACTAAGTACTTCGAATTGTTTATCACCATCCACATTAGCGATGTCGATAATAGATATATCAAAGGTACCACCACCAAGATCATAAACAGCAATCTTACGATCTGTCTTTTCATTTTTATCTACTCCGTAAGCCAAGGCCGCTGCGGTCGGCTCATTGATAATGCGCAGAACTTCTAAGCCTGCAATAGCACCTGCGTCTTTTGTGGCTTGTCTTTGGCTATCATTAAAATATGCAGGTACAGTAATAACTGCCCGTGTAACTTCGTGACCAAGGTAATCTTCGGCAGTTTTTTTCATTTTACGCAAAACTTCTGCGCTGATCTGTGGGGGGGCTAGTTCCTTGTCATTGGCTCGGACCCATGCATCACCATTATTACTCTCCATAATGGTATAAGGCATAAGATCGATGTCTTTTTGTACTGCTTGTTCTTTAAACTTGCGACCAATTAGTCGTTTAGCAGCATAGATAGTGTTTCGAGGATTAGTTACTGCTTGCCGTTTAGCACTAGCGCCAACAATAATTTCATCAGCGGTGTAGGCAACAATGCTAGGCGTAGTTCTAGCACCTTCTGAATTTTCAATAACTTTTGGGGTTCCGTTTTCTACTACTGCAACACAACTGTTTGTTGTGCCAAGATCAATACCAATGATTGTGCTCATAATTTTTTCTCCTTAATTAAGCAAGTGATATGTGGGCCCGAAGCACCCAACATAATTATTTATTTCTGTATTATATATTATTTTGTATCTTAAAACAATTTTTTTGGTAGTTGTTCGTCTGCTAATTTTTTTCGCCAACGTCTCACAGCAGCATTTTTCGCTTTTTTACGAGCAGTAGTTGGCTTTTCGTAGGTTTCGCGTTCTCTTAATGTTTGTAATGTACCAGACTCTTGAACTTTCTTTTTTAGTTTTCTTAGAGCTTTTTCTACATTATCGTTAGTAACGTAAACAAGATTACCTATAATTTTGAAGGGTTTATCACTCATAGGTATATTTATTAATCTTTTTTAAGTTGACTAAAATAGTCAACTAAAGAGCCAATGCGTTTAGCCGGACTGATAATATGCATTTGCCCGTAATAAAACACATTATTGTTTTTAAAAAAATCTGTATTTTCACATTTATCAAAGTTTATAATCACAGCAGCACTACGAGCTATAGCACTAGACAACCAGCTTAGATCATTCATTTCTGACCTATATAGGTAAAAATTATAATCTTCGTAACTATTTTTAGCAATGCTGGTTAAAAGTTCAATTTCTTTTTCTGTAGCATCAATGATGGTAACGGTATGTTTATACTCATCAACAAAATCAGGAGGAGTTATAAAGTTACTATACATTTTTTTTGCTTTTTAGAATGTCTTCTATCTGCTGTTCAACTTGCGCTTGTTCGGCCTCGTTTAAATCTTCTATTTCGTATTCACCGGCCTCAAGTTTTTGAATCAAATGCTGTATGTAAGCCTGGTTGTATGTATAACTGTCAGTTGAATTTTTGTCTACTTCTATCCATTTTGCACCATTCCATTTGAATAATTTTTCAGGAAGATAGTCTGTGCGTATAAACATATCGCCCTTTATTGGATCATTTGGAAATCGTTCACCAAATCCGCACTGACTGGCATTTGATAATGTTTCATTATCTGCTCGGATGGCTAAACTAGGATGGAGTTTATTAAATGCATCTAAATTATAGACTTTGCCTTGATATCTAACAGCGTAGTCTGCGCCTCGCCTAATAGGTATGTTAAATTCATCTACAGGTGGTGGCGACTCTTCTTTAGATTCCTCTGTCGCAGTATCAACGGAATCTGTTGTTTCTTCCTCTGCAGATTTTTTAATTTGTTCGATTAGATCCGGTGTTAACGGCCCATCATCGGCTTCGTAATTAGCTTGCTTTTGGTGTTCGTCGATTACACGACTGGCCCACATCTCTTCATTTTCTAATACAGGTATGTTTAAATCCGACTCTTGAGTTTCAATTTTTGCCACTTCTGCATTTGCTTGTTCGGCACGATGTTGTTCATCTATGATATCTGCTGCTTGTGCGGCAAACCGTGCTCGTTCAAAAAATTCATCAGCTTCTGTATCTGAATTTGATTGTTTGCCTACACCGTTTAACGCCGCTATCTCTTCCTCATTCCAGGGTCGTTGTTCTACACCTGGTGGATTGGGATTGATATTTTGAGCTGCTTCGTCGTCGTGTACCCAGCCACCTCGGCCGGCTCTAGCCCATTCAAATTGCTTGTTGGCAGCAAGAATAAGTGTCAGGGCTAGCGGATCAAAAACAATAACAATAAGTATAATAACCCAACGTACAGCCCGCTCAAGAATATTTTGGTCGGGATTGTCGCCGTATATAAGAGCAGCAATATATTTGATAGGTCCAACTTCAGCCTCCACCTTTCTAGCCTCAGCGGCCAATGGGGCTCGTTCGGCTTGTAATTGTTGTATAATTTTTTGACTTCTCGTTATTTCTGCTTGCAATGCTGCTCGCTCTTTTGCCTGTTGTTTGCGAATGATTACTGCTTTATCTGTACCACGTTCTGAATCTGTTCGCCCTAGCATTTGATCTACCTGGGCATTCATCTGATCAACGGCCTTCTTGGCCTGTGCTATGTTTTCCCGTTCGGTGTTAATCTTTTCATCATATATGGCCACTTTGCTCACAGCATCTCCGGTTACCAAACTTTGGTCTGAGTGTGCTTTGGATAGGAAACCAAAGATACCCATACTGGTTAGTAACATGAGAAACACAATGGCCGGAATAAGATATGCCTTGAATACCCAACCGGCTCGTTGCCAATTGTTGTGTAACCAAACTGTGGCAACCAACTTACCGGCTTCTAGTGCCCCGCCCATTATAATAACTGGTATGACTGCGGCACTAAAGATAGCAGTAAGACCTTCGACTGAGTACCATGCGGCAATTGCCGAAATGGTCACAGCCACCAACATGATTAGTGATCCAAATAACATAGAGTGTATTTATAGAATAGTAAATTAAGAATACTAGAGTGTTATTGACTTGTCAACTGTTTTGGTTTAATCTTCTGACCAAACCAATGCCACTGTGGCCTGTGTGATACCATTCGTGCTTCGTATGGCTACGCTGATCTGACTGCCTGGAGGAATGGTTATTCTATAAGGACTTAAATCTATATTCACAGTTCCGTTAATGGCATTTAAACCATTATTAGATTGGTTTCTTGTGGGTGTTCATAGTCAGTTGTGTTCTGGCGACGATCACCTCTACCAGCACTGGGCTTAACATATGTTATATTTTTAGTCTAAATCGACAATACTCATTTGACTGGCTACAACTGCCGCGGCCGCCACTTTGTTACCCGATCTAAAATTAAAAATCATTTGTGTGTTTGCTGGTATTACAAAACCATTTGATGTTGTAACACTGGGTGCCAGACCAAATTGCACCGAATGTGCTAAATTGCCTGTTGTGATCAAAATTCTGCGTCCAGTGAATGCTGAACTCACCGTGGCAGTAGTTGTGGTTTGTAGTGTTTGAAATTTGACAGTGTCTGCACCGTCAATGGTTTGGATTGTGTAGTATTGACTCATTGTTGTTCCTTATCTGGGTGTAGCTTGGTATCCAGGATACATACTTGGCGCATTGGTTCTTATGTCAGCGGGATTTTTGCTGTGATGTACATCATCGCCAGACGGAAATGCTGCTGCCACAGGTGCAATAATTTGTGTGGGTGTATTGGCATATTCACCGTCGTCACAGTCTAGTATTCCTGCTAGTCTTTGCATATCTGCTATTTGTTCTTGGGGTTCAACAGCAACTGCCACAGAAACCACAGGTTGCTTGGGCTGTTCGGAACCGTCAATGATATCCAATACACTGCGAATAATATCTGTGATTTTCATACCTGTATTTAGCAAAAAGAAACCCGCCGAAGCGGGTCTTGTGACATCTAACTCTAATTAACTACTACTGTATAATGGGATTTTCAAGTTCAAAATACGTGTTGCCTCTGGCCATACTGTCTTCAATGACGTCGTCCCAATCGCCACTGGCTGCTGCTGCAAATCTGTTTTCTGCTGCTATTTCCACAGCATCTACCAGTACCAACAATGCGTCACGATACTCTTCATTAGGAATAGTGCTGATATGTTCGCGCATATAATCAACAATGGCTTCCATTTGCTCTAAGTCAAGATCTTTAATCTGGAGTTGATCTGACAAAATATCGTCAATTAAATGTTCTACGTTCATTTCAGTCTCCGCACGTGATCAATTACTACGTTTGCTTCAGGAAAGCCCTGTGCTTGTTTGGTGTTGACTGCTGCTTCAATCATGTCCATTTGCATTTGATGCAATTCGTCCAGTGTGGTATCAATTATTTGACGTTTTCTATTAAGACTGTATTTGACAGCACGATAGTAACTGTGTCCGTATTGACTCATAATGCCTCCTGACCTCGATGTTTGCTCTGACGCTTGTACTGTTTTTTGTTTTCCACTGTGCGTGTTCGAAACGGACTATCACGCTCAAACAACACACGATGAGCTCTGGGTTTTTGATAGGGTATTTTCAATTTCATAATTAGATATTTACTGCTTCCTTGTGAACTGTGAAACGATACAGTGCATTGCACTCTAATATAAACTGTTCAAAAACATCCATGCTCACATAATTGTTGCCCTGCATACCTTGTTCACTGTAGCTAACTGCTAGAATGGCATCGGGACTAAAGCCCAAATCATTTTCCATACAGGTCAGGAAACTGTGCTTCCACATCATATCTGTATAAATCAACCCATCGGTGTCAATGTCCCAACATGTTGGATCAAAGTAGGCACGAAGTTCGCCGAAAGTGCCTTGGTCATCCACATAGGCCAGTGTAACACGATTGATCGGTACAGTCTTAACTGCCTTGGACCAATAGCCCCGACCATCAGTGACGGTAACAAAATTTACTTTACGATCAAACATTACTTTGACTCCAACTCTTGAATTTGAGCATAAAGTGCCCAACGCTGCCGATCAATATTTGCATTGGTTTCTTCGTCAAAACAGCCGGCCTGTTCATCCAGGTGTACCAGTTCTTCGTACAGGACATCTATCAAGTTTTGGTCTCCCATTGTATTACCCTTTCATAGGAGCGACTGCGCTACCGTCGCGGTCCATAATGTAAGTAAACAAAACCCACTTGGCGCGGTTCAGTTGCTGTCGAGCATCTTCGGCTCGCATAAAGTCAACTTCGCCGTACTCGGTATTGACCATTTCTTGTGCATCCGACATCATTGATGCCACAACCATAGCAGGACCGGTAAGCCTGAAAGTGATGCTTTCTTCTACTGCTTCGCGCATCTGCGCTTCGGTACAGCCATACATACGAACTTCGCGGATTTCTTGGGTAGTAAGACCTTCAAATGCTGTTCTCATTTCGTAGCTCCTTATTAATTACTATACAGTGATTATAGCAAAATGGACCTTTTTGGTCTACCAAAATATTTGTTGCTATTTTAGCAATGATCGTTGTCATCTTTATGGGCAAGATATGCCCAAAAAATTATTAACAAAATAACAATGAACCAAATCATAGCAATTTAACAACCAATCCTACAGTGTAGATAAGCAACAATGTTGCATTAATTGTAATGAGACTCCACTCGCGCCATTTAATTGCAACAATGAGCCACAGTAGGGCACCAAAGTTAAGCAGGGCTGGTCCTAGTGGGTAAATGTTAATACTGGTACAAATGGCTCCTGCAATTGTTACTGAAGTTCCAAGCCATTTAAGATAAAATGTGATGTCCTTTTTCATGCTCTTAGTATAGCAAAAAGGACCTTTTTAAACAACCGTTGCAATTCAAACAACATTCAACCAAGGATCAAAAGTAATACCAGTGGCAATTACTGACGCAACATTAGCTTGATTCTCAGTGGACTCTGCGAAGTCAGCTAAAACCTTTTGCCAAGTTTTCGCTGGGTTAGTCTTCATCTCATTTACCCACCAAGCAAGCCCATCTGCATCAGGATTGCGATCAAGTACATTGTTGTACACCTTACTCAAAAAGTCGGCATTTGATGGGTTTTGACCGTAGAGTGTTCGAAACTCGGCTGAATCGATAAAGCGGGCTGCGACCTCAACCATGTCCATGCCCTGATCCATTTGCTTAATCCAATAACCTAAGCCACCGGTATCAGGCGTGCGATCAAAAGCAGCTTTGTATATGCGGTATCCACGTCCTGCTATGCCATCGGTATCAAAAGCAACAGCACGGTCGTCGAATACCAGTCGCTCTATGTTGGTCAACACATCTCGCCCGGAGTTGGGCTTGTCAACCGATACTGAATTGGCAGAGCGACTGACGGTGTAGCTGGTGAGCTTGCCTGTGTACTTGACGGTGTCCTTGCCCGATCCACCATCCATTACATCGTAAGCTGTACTGCCAAAAAACTTATCATCAACTTCAGATCCTGTGAGTTGATCGGCTTTGTCCGTGCCGTAGTGCAGGGTTTTAAATCCCCAATCTCTAGAAATGTATCGGCTGATGGCTTCTTCGGCTTGAGGCGTGTAGTTCAGCAAGCCATTTGCTCTAATCATTGCTTGATAAGCTTGTTCACCTAATGTTTTTGGAGATCTAAACCAAGCTGCATCAGTCCACGGCGCATATTGAAAGTATTCGAAACCCACAACTTTGTCTGCTACGTAGTTTCCAAGGTACTCAAAAAAAGCCTGTATCTGTGTCTCCAATGATTTGTAGTCAATTTGATTCTCAGGAAAGATACGCATTTCATCGGCTTCGTTAGCGAGATCACCTTTCTTCCAAACATAACTACTGATATCAATGTATCTACCTGCACCAGGTTGACCAGGTTGAAACCAAATGTCATTTAGTATTATGTTCTTGTGTTTCCATCGAGCAATAAAGTCCAACAACTCAGTGTGTGGATTATGATTATGAGGCTGGTTGATTTGGTTTTGTGTGGTCTTGTAAAGATCCACCAGCTTCTCAACATCATAAACTGGTGTAGCAGATAAATTTGGAAAAAAGCTAACAATTGCGTTATCAACCATATCCCACACAATGTTGTTCTTTTCCCAGAGCAAGTCTTGATAACCCAGTGTGCCCGAGTAAACTTTTCTAATAGAGTCAACTAGGTCCTGCCAATAAGATTTGTAACTGGGATTATCGCTAAAACCAAAATTCATCATTCCAATTCGTATGCTTTCAACTCCGTAGTTTTGTGCTTGCCTTGCTACGTCAACTTCAAAAGTTTTTACTGACTGGAAAAATTTTGTAACATCAAAATTGGCGCCCACTCTCGACTTTGTTAAATCCACATCGGTGAGAACATCAACAATGTGAAAATCAATAATGTTTTTCATGCCTATAGATTCAGCATAGGCAATGATTTTCCAGATTTCAGGCGAAAATGATTTGTCCCGAAGTCTATAGCCCTCGGGTAGCATTAGAACTAGGTCGCCAGTTGATTTATCAATTGGCACATTTACTTTCATAGCAATTGCATCAAAACCAAGGCTCTTGGCTCGATCTACGGTCTTCTTGATGTTCTCGAAACCGGTGGTTGGCAAGCCATCTGGCGTTAGATCAGGGCGTCCGTCGGTTGCCATATAAAATGGATAATCAATATTTGCAATGGCAACACGTTTGAGTGGTTCGATCTTCATGGTTAAATACGGTAGTAAAGATAGAAACATTTTAACATCTGCTACATTTTTTGTCTAATCTTATTCAATTTGCACTTAAATAAACACAATGTCCGAGAAAATTATACCTATTAATTACAAATTTGATAGTTCAAATGTTACAAAAAAAACATTAACTGAATTGCACGAAGAATTTAACGATCCTTATTTGCCAGAGGATAAGCATATATCAACAATAAAATCCATGCTGAAACATGCTGCGCCCAGACCTCAAGCAAATTTATCAAATTTTAAGGTGGAAAATGTTACACGGAATACAACAATTGCTTTGATTCTAATGCCAAAATGGGCAGTGTTCTTTGCGCCCTATAATATAGCCAGACTGACCGCAGTAACAAGACAAGCAGGTTATAAAACTTACGCATTTGATTGGAATGTTGATACTTGGAATTCTTTACGTGACACGATGGGTCAAGACAATGATCCATTTGATGGCAATGGGTCCAGAGATTATCTTTGGTTAGATGATATGTATGAAAGAAATCTTAAAGACAAAGTCGAACCATTATTAGAGCAATATTTAGAAAAATTAGTACAAATAAATCCCAAGGTAATTGGTTTTAGTCTTTATTACACAAATGTAAAACCCACACTATGGATGGCAAAAAAAATCCGTGAAAGATTACCGAACACTATCATACTAGCAGGCGGCAGTCATATTCACTGGAATCCAGATCCGTTTCCGGAGTTTGATCATGTTGTGAAAGGTGAAGGTGAAGAAGTTATTCTAGAAATATTAGGAAAAATTGAACGCGGAGAAAAATTAACACAATATCAATACAATGCTGATACTACAAAACGATTGAATCTTGATACTTTACCATTTCCTGATTACAGTGATTTTGACATTAACAAATATATGATGCCAAATGCTTTTAGTTCTGAATTCAGTAGAGGATGTGTAGCTAAATGCACTTTTTGCGCTGAAACGCATTATTGGAAATACCGAAGTAGACAAAGTCCAATGGTGTTGAATGAAGTTGAATTTCAATACAAAAACTTTGGTATTAATTTCTTTTGGTTTATTGATAGTTTGGTAAACGGAAATATAAATGAGCTAAGGGCATTTGCACTTGGTGTGGTCGAACGAAAATTAAAAATTCGTTGGACAGGATATGCTCGCTGTGATGAAAGAATGGACTATGAATATTACCAAAATTTAAGTGCCAGTGGATGTTCTGATTTAAATTACGGAATAGAAAGCGGAAGTAATATAGTTTTAAATGACATGCGAAAAAATATTACAGTTACGGAAGTCGAACAAAATTTATCAGATGGCTTCAAAAATAAAATAGGAGCTGCAACAAACTGGATGTTAGGCTATGTTACTGAAAGATCAAACGATTTTGCACACACCTTAACCTTGCTATGGAGAGTGCAAGAATTTTTAATCAACGTCTCAAGACAAACAATGCTGTTGGGACCTAGTAGAGTCAAGGATGATCCTGATAGATTTGGTGTACATGAAAAATTCTTCTTATGGCAATGGGCCAGTAAAGATCATGAAAATACTAAATTACACAGATTAGTTAGACTCAAAGCATTTAACATATTTGTACAGCTTTCACCAAATTTAAATGCCAATGAAAATCAAAGTGGTAGACTAAAACAAACATATACTATTCATAACATTTCAGACGATTACAATAAAAATTTATACTATGAAGAGTTTGATTACGAAATCATAAAAGATAAATCTTTAAACACAAGGTTTTCACAAACACTTGTAAATGAAATCTGTCCATTATTTAGAACGCTATGGCGGGCTAAAAATCATAAATCTCTAAGTATGGAGGTAAACTTTGACCCAGAATGGGATATGAATAACTATGGAAATCGTTTAGCCGATAATTTATCTGCCAATTACAAATTCGCAATTGATGATTATGGAAACTGGAACTTATCATGCGTTTTTAAATTCATAGCTGTAGAAAACATATACGAGCCATGGCAACCCAGTGATAATGATGATACAGATTTTAACATTGATTTAAAGTGGCATGGAACTGGTCGCTGGGAGCCACCAACATCAAATTGTATAACTCAGGTAAGTATTCTTTAATATCCAATCCCCAGTATTCTTTAGTCCACGTAACTTGATTCCAAAACTGTTGTACTAACTTAGGGTCATGCTTCCATTTTTGAATATGTGCAATTACAGATTTCATGTCATGTTTTGACCTATTTAAACGATCAATTATAATTTGTTTTTGTTGATCAGTAAATAATTGAAAAGAATACTCAGCAGGATAATAACAAAAATCAAAAAACTTTCCTATACGATTATTGTCTAACCAATCAAATAGTTCCTCGATATACATAATATTAAGAGCACTTATAGTAGGATGACATTCTAAATTTATGTTACTGTTTTTATCTCTCAGTGCTTTGATCATTTCTAAATTCATAGTTACTTCGTGCCATTTACTACCTGTTCTAATGTATTCAGAATGTTTTCCAATCGCGTCATAACTTAGCATTATAAAAATATGCTTAAATTGTAACATCATTTGCAAATGATGTTGTCCAATTTTTACTGTTCCGTTAGTTGAATAATTTATAGAACAATGAGGAGCATGTCCTTGCTCAATGATTTTTTGCAATACAACAAAATGTTCTAAATTAGATAATGGTTCACCACCTAGTACGTCAATATTTTCTAAATTTGAAAAATCTTCGTGACAAAAAGATTCAATATCTGTTTTTCGAATTTCACCTACATGTATATCGTGCCGTTTATCAAATTTAGATTTTTCTTTGCGTTCTTTAACTATAGTCGAACTTGCCCATGGTCCGCATGTTCGACATGCCAAATTACAGGCATTTCCTGTATCTAAAATATAATGTTTAAGTTTGGGATTTTGAATTTCTTCGTTTATTATTTCCGGCGTTTTGTTTCTTAACGACCATTTACGCATTGAAGTTTTGTTTACAGAATCTTCATTCCAACATTCATAGCATTTGGGATCTTTTTCCCCGGATAACATTTTATTGCGTAATTCTAATACTTCCTGTGAGGATGACAATTCTTTAAAAGAATTATACTTATTTTTAGACTGTATTTTACAACAAATATGTTTGTTTCTGGTGTCATATGCAGTAAACGCATACGAACAATAAGTTTCTAGATTTATATCCAACATCAATGAAGAGTCAAGTCTTGATTAAATTGAGACAGATCAATCACGCCCAACATTTTCATTATTTTTTGTATATTCTTAGGTGGCTTGTCTGGTGGAAATTCTGGAATAAAAGCAAACTTCAAATTGCCTTCGGCGTCAAAGATAAATCCATAATCTTCTTCGCCAATTTCCTCATCATAATCTTGAACCGGATCTTCAACTGTTAATTCTAGGCGTTTGCTCACGGCTGCCTCCTATTTCTAGTATTTATTGTTACTTAAATAGGATTAAAGCCATAAGCGACGCTTGAATAACAAAACCCAATCCAATTGTAGAAATGTTAAGTAAGTCTTTAAGGATAATGGCGCGGCCAAATAGCAGCACCAGTCCTAACCAAAGAAATAATATAACATCAACACTAGGTGTAGAATCTGTTAATCCAGTAAGCAGTGCAAGTAAAGTGGGAACGGTAGCCGCATGTAATGCTATAGCGGCTAGCCAGCCCATTGTGTCGGCTGAGATTTTACCAAAATGTGTAGTAAAGAACTCAGCTACTTGATGCTTGATACGATCAAAGTCAATTTTTGAATTTTCCATGTTTTTTTGAATTTCAGGCTTTTTACGAGTTGAATTTAATATTGGCATTGCTTATCTGCTAGCTACCATAAAATATATGGCGGCCAATCTTGGCTATGGGCTTTTTGCCCCATCCAGGTTTGACATAGTCAGCATGATAATACATTGCATTCTTGAGACTTGGAAGTCTAAAACCTTCCAATAATACTTTTTTAGCTACTTCTTCGCTTTCGCGATATAGCGGCTGATAAATCGGCTTTACTCTATGAGTGCCATCACAATACCAAGAAAACTGGCAAACTACTTTTGAGTAGATTACATTCTTCTGATAAACAACAGCACAAATATCCCCTGGGAAATTGCCATTGGCAGCACGATTAAGGGTTACTTGAGCCACAGCGACTTTGCCTTCAAATGGTTCGCTGGCAGCTTCCCAATAGATATTTTGAGTTAGGCAACGAAGCTGACGAGCACGGTCGTCCGAAGTTACTACTCGAACTTTTTGCATTTCAGCTTTTTCTGCTTCGAGAGCTTGAAATTTATTTTTAGTGACTGTGGTCAAGGCAAGGGTCGCCAGCCACATACCAAAAACTATTGTCACAAATTTTACCATACCTGGAAAATATTGTTTCATTTTTCTTCCTCCTTTATTCAGGTTGTAGTTTTATATAACTACGATAATTCCGAGAAAACAACTGCTATAACACCATAATAATGGTATATTATAGCACTTTTTTTGGTTTTTATCAAGTAATGTGAGTAGATAATTGTGGCTCAGCCACAAATTACATCACTGCTGCCGGCGCCAACTGAATCGCCACAACTGATTGAATCTCCTATCCTGGCCACACCTTTTCCATTAGCTATTACCGTGGAAGATCCTCCGTTCTGAGATCCACTGTGAGTATCTGGAGGGCCTGGATCTGTATGACTGGGCCATGCATCATCAATTCTTACAACGCCGTAACCGTTTACAATAACATCATTGCTTCCATTAGGTGTATTTGGCCTTGATGGGTATCCTCCGTGACCGGTAGATGCATCAACGTTTTTTCTTGTTACTCCGGGCATTATGTTATAATTCCGCCTCGAGTAACTGGTTCAATACCAGTTGTAGTTTTGATATAATGTTTCTGCATTTGATCAATACTAGGAGCATGCATAATTACATGATCTTTTTGTAGTACAACATTTACGTCTGAATCGGCGGTGAACAAACTTTGAATTAGTCCCATTCCTTGTGGACTAGGCATTACTGTACATGGTTTGGTGATTTCAAATCCATTTGGGCCTGCATCAACAATTCTTGCTACAACTTCGTCTCCGTTGATTAGTTTGAAACTCACAATATCGCCTTCTTGATATCCTTTTAAAATTAACATCTTAACCTTTCAATAATTGAAAAAATTCATTTGATTGTTTAGCTATACCATCAAATCCACCTGGTAGTAGTTCGGATCCATTGAAAATTTGTGGTACACTTCTTAATCCTTTATCTAACAACATCTGCCTCGATTCTGCATTGTTTTCTATATTAACTTCTGTGTACGGCACGTTTTTACTTTCTAATAATGCTTTTGCTCTATCGCAGAAAGGACAATTATTTTTAGAATAAACTGTAATCATTATAAACTTAATCCTCGAAATGTGTTATTATCAACATCTTGTTTTGTACCACCAATTACATAACTAGAAATTTCTGTTTCTTGTGGTGCGACTTGCACTTCTGCACCGGCAATCCATTTTTGTGTCCATGGTAATGGATTTGAGCCTGGCTTGATACCACAATCTAAACCAACTGCCGTCATTCGTTTACAGGTAAGCCAATCAACATATTGACTTAGTAATTGTTCATTAAGTCCAATCATTGATCCATCTTTAAACAAATAATGTGCCCATAATTTTTCTTGAGCTGCTGCTGCTAAAAACATTTTTTCACATTCGGCACGAGTTTCTTCTTTTATAGAAGCATAATCAGGATCATCCTGTGGTAGCAATTTGAGCAGGGTTTGCGTGGACCCTAAATGAACATTTTCATCTCGTGCAATCAGTTTTATTATTTTAGCATTACCTTCCATTTTTTTCAATTCAGCGAATGCCCAGGAACAGGCAAAACTAACATAGAATCTAATACCTTCTAGAGCATTAACTGAATTAAGACAGAGCCATAATTTTTTCTTTGTTTCGTATCTATCTATCACCACTGTGTTACCGTTTACTGTATGATGTCCATATCCAAGTAGGTTATAATATTGCACGTTTTCAATTAGATCATCATAGTATTTGCTGATATCTCGAGCACAATTTATAATATCTTCAATATCAGTTAGTTCATCAAAAATTGTAGAAGGGTTAGAATAAACATTCCTAATAATATGAGTGTAACTGCGGCTATGAATAGTCTCATTAAATGCCCAAGTTTGAATCCAAGTTTCCAACTCAGGAATAGTAGCAATGGGAAGGAAAGCAAGGTTAGGACTACGGCCTTGAACACTGTCAAGAAGGATCTGTCGCTTAAGATTGCTAGTAAAAATGTGTTGTTCAT
>SXGQ01654670.1_pt1 | contig 78127 bp, 96 predicted proteins | sample 3178371 | NCBI WGS metagenome assembly SXGQ01 (sample SAMN11356859, study PRJNA531348) | freshwater metagenome | isolation source: freshwater sample F1-20 | place: China: Fuxian Lake, Yuxi | collected 2017-12-25 | reverse complement strand
GTTAGAAATTATATTTCCTTGTCTAAAAAACAAGGGATTAGTTTAGAAAATAAAAACAATTAACTTTACAAAATAAAAATAAGTTGCCCCTATAAAATAAAAATAACCTATGGGCTCACTAATTATTTACGATATTAGTTTGTAAGTTACGCATCATACAAATTAGCAAAATATTCAGATTTTGTTAAAATTGGTTTATAATATATTTGCGGATCTAGTAAGGGATATGCTCTCTGAGAACCAAGCGCCCCCAGCCTCTGCCTTTGGCAGGTTGGGGGTTTCTCGTTTGACAAGTCTTTATTAACTCTGCTACAATGGGGGGTAGGGGGGGCATAATACCAACTAAAAAGAAAATAAATACTCCTCTAAATATAAAGTGATAAAATTTAATATGGGGGTATAAATGAATCCTCTTGAATATCTATTATTAGGTACAATGTTATTATTTGCAATAACATTATATATCTATAGATGAAAACCAAAAAATGTATATGGTGTCTTGAATTAAAAAATATTTCAGATTTTACTAAATATGACAAATCATGTGATGGATATAGATCTCAATGCAATACATGCATAAATATATCTAAAAAATCGGGTAGAAAATGATCCTTGATTATTTCTATTTAAACCTATGCGTAGCATCAATTCTTATTTATATCGCTTATAGACATATTAGATAGTTTCTATACCCTTATATTTATACCCTCCATATAATATTTATATATTTGTGGCATATAGCACTCTTGGTGCAATTAATGCTTGGATATTAGAAGATATTGGAGGGGGGTGTGTACATATATTCGCCGACTCTAAAATTTAAGCGGGCAGCAGCGTGGTGTGTGGTGGATACGCTACTGCCCTAGTTGCCCACTCGGATGTGAAACCGATCAGAATGATACACTCTTGTATCTTGGGCAGACCGTATATATATTATATACGAATACTTGTTAATTGTCAATAAGTTTATTTTGGACTAACTTATTTCGTTCATCTATAATTTCGAATGCCCATTTAGATAGACTTTCTTCTATACCCGCAAAGTGATGTCCACAAAAGAGTAGTTCGCCGTTGACTCCACAAGCCTTGACATAAGCCTGCGCCGAGCATTTATCGCATCGATCTAGTGCTGTTAATTGATACTTTACTTCTTGTTTTTCTGCTACTTTATTTTTACTCATTTGCACCACTTCCTTTATATTAATTATATCGTCATAAATCACATAAGTCAATGTTATAATTATAAGTATATTATGAATGAAAATATTCTTTCTACCCTCGCCGAAACTTGGCAGATGCTTACAATTATTGCAGCAGCCCTTGGTGTTGGATACGTAATGGCTCGTAGATTTGAAGGCTTACTTGGGAAAAATAAAAAAGGCGATACCCTATTAGAAAGAATTGAAAGAGTTGAATCTCAAGTACTTCCAAACGGTGGCTCATCTATGTCAGATAAAATTGACTATATTCGCCGAGATCAAAATAAAATGAAACAACAAATCTCCGAAATATCAGGCGAGTTAAAGGTTATTAAAGACATTGTCACTGCAATAGTAGATAAATAGATTTGGTATAATGAAACTAGAGAACTCTTTCTCTAGGAGTGTGTCAACATGTCTTTGACCCCAGGACGAATAAATTTTGTGTGCCCGCAAGGAAGCACCTTTCGTAAAACCGTTACATATAAAATAGACAATGTGCCAGTAAATATAACTGGATATACATCAAGACTTCAAGTAAGAGAAACCCATTATGATACAAGCACAATTTCATCCTTAACCTCTGGAAATGGAATAACACTAGGTGGTAGTGCTGGAACAATTGATATATTAATGGCAGCAAGTGCAACTGCACTATTTGATGCAGGAAATTTTGTTTATGATTTAGAAATACAGTCTTCTAGTGGGATAGTAGATAGACTTATTGAAGGATCTTTTATCGTTACCCCCGAGGTTACTAGATAATGGTTGATGGAAGAGTTACGGTTGAGGTTATTGAAAACCCAATAGTTTTAGATGTTAATGAAGAAAATGTAGTAGTATCAGTAATAGAACAACCAGTTGAAGTAACAATTGGTTTTGCTGGACCACAAGGACCAAAAGGTGACCAAGGCGATCCAGGAGAAGTTCAATTTGAAGATTTATCCTATGTACATGTGCAAAACGCAGCAACAGAGACCTGGAATATAGTTCATGGACTGAATTTTATTCCAAATATTACAGTAGTTGATTCGGGAGGAACAGTTGTTGAGGGGTCATACAATTATCCTAACGCAAATACTGTAGTACTATCTTTTTCGAGTGCATTTTCGGGAAAGGCTTATTTATCATAATGCTAAAAAATAAAAAAATAAAAGGAGAAACAAATGGCTAGAAAATTTTTAACGCCAATTGATCTGAATAAGTTAGAACTGCAAAATGCAAGAATTCAAAACTTAGCCACAGATCCAAGCCCTGCGGTCGCTGGTCAAATTTATTATAATACTTCTGATTCACAATTAAAATATTATAATGGTGGAGCGTCAGCGTGGCAAGTAATTGGTCAAAGTGTAGAACAAGTAGAAGATGCAGTTGCTGATTTATTAGCAGCAGGTACAGCAATATCATTAAATTATAATGACGAAACAAATACCTTAACAATTGCAAACACTGGTGTAACAAGCGTAACTGGAACAGCAAATGAGGTAACCGTATCTGCATCAGCAGGTGCTGTAACTATTGGTTTACCAAATACAATAACAGCAGATCTTACTGGAACAGCATCTTCTGCAACATACGCAGTAACTGCTGGAACAGCAAACGCAGTAGCAGCAAACTCTGTAGCGTTAGGAACAGATACAACTGGTAATTATGTTGCTGGAGCAACTGCTGGAACTGGAATTAACATAAGTGGTAGTGGTGTAGAAGGATCTACTCTAACAATTTCCAACACTGGTGTAACAAGCGTAACTGGAACAGCAAATGAGGTAACCGTATCTGCATCAGCAGGTGCTGTAACTATTGGTTTACCAGACGATGTAACAATTGGTGGAAACTTAACAGTAACTGGAGATTTAACAGTTTCTGGAAGTACTACTTATCTAAATACAGCAACACTACAAATAGAAGATAACAAAGTTGTACTAAATAGCAATGCTACTGGTGCGCCTTCTTTAGACGCTGGTATTGAAGTAGAACGTGGAGATGCCGTAAATGCTGAATTTTTCTGGGACGAATCAGAAGGAAGATGGTCAGCAAGCAACGGTTCTGCAACATATGTTGCTGCACTTAAACACTCTTCAAACGTTGGCAACAACTCAGCAACATCATTTACAGTTACACATAACTTGAATAGCAGAGATGCTTTAGTTAATGTTTATGATAACACAACATATGAAACTGTAGAAGTTGACGTAGTTAGAACCAATGCTAATACTCTAACAATATCATTTGCTGTTGCCCCAGGCAACAATGCATATCGTGTTGTTGTAGTAGCATAAAAATTAGGGGGTAGAGTAAAATCTACCTCTATAAATAAGGAAAACTATGGCAAAAAAGTTTTTAACAGGATTACAACTACTTAATTTAACGTCCGATCCAGCAGGTGGCTCGGAGGGTGAACTTTACTATAATACAGTTTCTGATAAAGTAAGAATTTTTAGTGATGGAGTATGGAGAGATTTATCTGCTTCTACTTCTGGTAGTTTAGTAAATATAGATTCTATTCAATACCCTGATTATATTGCTTTTGATACTACACCAGAAAGCACTTCTGCTTCCGTGGGAACAATTTCTTGGGATTCTGGAGATTCTACATTATCTATACAACTTGACGGACAAGTAAATGTTGGTCTAGGTCAAGAAATAATTATTCTTGCAAATAACGGCGAGGCAACAACATTAAATAAAGGCGAAGTGGTAAGACTTTCAGGTGCTCAAGGTCAAAGACCAAAAATAACAAGAGCATACAATTTAAATGATACTGGATCAGCATTAACTATTGGTATAGTTGCAGAAAATATTGCTGCAGGTGGAGAAGGATTTGTTGTTACCCAAGGTATAGTAAAAAATATTGATACTAATGCATTTAATGAAGGAGATATTTTATATCTATCTGCTAGTGCTGGAATTGCAACAACTGTAAAACCACAAGCACCTAATCACTATGTATTTGTCGGGGTAGTATTAAAGAAAAATGCTTCTTCAGGAAGAATATATGTAAAACCACAAAATGGATATGAATTAGATGAATTACATAATGTAAGAATTATTTCAGAAGCCAATAATGATATATTATTATATAACTCTGCTTCTTCTATATGGATAAATAGTCCTAGTCAAAATATTATAAATACCGCCTCTGCTGCGGCTTATGCAAGTGCAAGTACTTATACTGACTCAGAAATTAGTTCTTTAACTACCACTGATATTGAAGAGGGTAGTAATTTATATTATACAAATACAAGAGGACTAACTACTGCATCAACAGCATTAGTTCATGCAAATCATACAAACTTAACAGCAACTTATACAAGTAATCAAATAAGATTTTCTACAACTGGTGGAATGTCATCTTCATCTGGAAGTGCTGTTCCAAGTGCTAGTGCCAGTACTGGAAGTTTATATTATAGAACAAATTCAACTGGAACAAAAATTATACAAATGTATGCATATCTAAATGGTGGATGGATAGGATTTACTGGGGTAGAAATATGGAATGACCTACTTGGGGCTAATTGGAGTAATATTGTACCTGCATGATATAATTAAAATACTTACGCTAGGAGTTGATCTATATCGCTTTTCCAGGTACATATAATATTGCTTATTATCGTGGAGATACTTACGATTTTGTTATTAATCCCAAAAATAGTAATGGTACATCTTTTAATTTAAGTGGATTTTCTGGATTATTTGCTATCGCTACCGTCCGTGGTGACGCTGACGCTATAGTTGGCTTTGGAGATATTGCCCTTAGTGCATCAGCAGCAACCGTAACATGTGAAATTCCCTCAACACTAGCCTCTACTCTTTCTGGATCTTCATATGTATATGATATTCAAATTACAAATTCTGCTTCTACTACCTATACCCTTTTGACTGGAAACATAGCCGTAACACAAGATGTTAGCGGAACGGCTGGCTAAAAATGGCAATTAACGTTGTTGTTGAAAATGACGACCTAACAGTATTAGGACCACCTGCTTCTATTGACTTACAAGTTGATATTGGACCAAAGGGTGATCCTGGAAGTTATATCTACAGTGCGTCAGGTGACCCAAATGTTGTTACAGCACCTTTTACTAGCAATCCTGCATCAGTAGGAGATCTATATTTTAGAACATCAAACAATACAATATATCAATACTTAGCAGTTCCAGGTGGAGATCAATGGGAAATAATTTCTAACATAGATCCTATCACATATAATGCTATAGAAAATATTATTTTTTCTGCGGGTAGTGGAAGTATATCAATTTTACTAGATGATATTTATGAAAATGCACCTATAAATTTAAATACAAATGATTTGGCTATACAATTAACTGCTATTAAAACAAATCCAGTAGCGTTGTCATTGAAAGGCAAGACCCTAACTAGTGGTGCTACTAGGTCTTTACTATTAGATTTTATAGCAGCAGAATATTCTTCAGGAACTTGGTCAAATATGTCAGGATCGGCAAATTTGAACATAAATATAAGCATAGTCTAATATTGAATTATGCTATAATTTAGGAAGGTGATATATCATGGCAGGTCAATTATTAAGTGATGTTTCTGGTTATGCATCAACAGAATTTGATACAAAAATACCAGCATTAACAGATACAGCCAATATTCAAGAAGCATTTTTGCTTTATCATTACGGATTAGATAATTACGATGGATCAGTTGCTCCAGGAGCAGACAGTATAGAATCACACTTTCAAAGCATTGATGATAGAATTATAGAAATTGAAAACACTCCAACAGGTGGCGGTGTTGTACAAGATAACATTCCACATTTATTAAGTAGTGGTGGATTTGTACCAGAAGGATTTATCTGGGTAGATGGAAATGACACAGCAGGTGCAACTGTTTATTCAGGAACTGTAACTTTACAAAATAATGAACCATCAAGCCCTACAAATGGTCAAGTTTGGGTAGATAGAGATTATGCAATAGCATCTGTAAATGTTGCAAATTATGTAAATTACACAATGTGGAGAAAAATTGCATCAGGTGGAGAAACTTCTCTTTCTGGAAATGACGATCACGCTCTTCCTCTTGATTACGAGGTAGGAAAAGAACAAGTTTATTTAAATGGTATTTTATTATTAAGAGGTTCTGATTATTCAGCAACTACTGGATCAACAATTACGGGACTATCAGCATTGACAGCAAGTGATGTTGTCACTGTCTTGCAAGTTTCTACTGCATTTGAAATTGCAGATACATATACACAAGCACAAGCAGATGGGTTATTTTTAACACAGTCTAGTGCTTCTACTACATATGCATTAAGTACAAGTGGAACTCTAACTACTCCAACAATAACTACCCCAACTATAACAAATGGAACAATTACAGATGCCATAATTAAAGGACTTGAAGAAGATGTTAATATTTCTTCTGCTTCTGCTTCTGGAACAATTAACTTAAATATTGCCGATGCTTCTATTTTGTACTATACAGGAAATGCAAGTGCCAACCATACCTTAAACATTAGATACGATGCATCAACTACTTTAAATTCTAAACTTGCCGTTGGAGATGCTGTTACTGTTGCTTGGATGAATACAAATGGAGCAACTGCTTACTACCCTAACGTTATTCAAGTTGATGGATCAACTGTTACCCCTAGGTGGCAAGGCGGTACAGCACCATCTTCTGGTAACGCCAGTTCTATTGATTCTTATTCTTTTACTATTATTAAAACTGCTTCTGCTACATTTACTGTGTTGGCTTCTCAAACACAATTTAAGGCTTAGGAGATATTATGCCTATTGTTAGTTCTTTTGCTGGTGCTTCAGCACGCGCCTATGGTTTACAAGCAGGTTTAATACCTGTTGGTTACAATTCTATTTCAACTACAACTGTTGGTGCTGGTGGAAGTTCTAGTATTGATTTTAATGCAATTCCTCAAACCTATAAACACTTGCAACTAAGATTTTTTGCAAGAGGTTCATCAATTGATGCTGTTAAAATCCAATTTAATAACGATACAGCAACTAATTATTCATATCATTACTTATTTGGTGCAAGAGGTGGCTCGTCAGGCAGTTCTAATGCGACTACACAAAGTTATGGTATTGCTCTGTGGTCTATGGGTATGCCAAGCGCAGCAAGTGTTTTTGGTTTCGGTATTCAAGACTTTTTAGATTATAGAAATACAACTAAGTTCAAAACAGTTCGAGGTTTTGATGGTTGGGACGGTAATGGTACAGGTGGTATTGAAACTGTTTCCTATAATTGGCGTTCAACTTCTGCAATAAGTTCTATCAAATTAACTCCAAATACTGGTGGGGTAACTTTTCAACAGTATTCAACATTCGCTCTATTCGGAATAGAGGCCTAATATGCCACAAACTTATGAACCAATCAGTTCAACAACCTTAGGCTCGAACCAAGCCACAATAACTATAAGTTCAATTCCTTCAACTTATACAGATTTAATTATTGTGGGCAGAGGTGAAAGTACTTCTGGTGGTTCTATGCTTGTCAGACCAAATGGGGATTCAGGTAATAATTATGGAACAACATTTATGTATGGTGTTGGTTCTTCTCCTATTACGGCAGGTGGTAATACCTCAACTTCAGGAATGTTTTTAGCAAGAACAGGTATAAATCATCAAGGTGGTGGCGTGATGCACATTTTTAATTATGCTAACACAACAACATATAAAACTGGTTGTAACGCACAACAATTTGGTTTTGAACCGATAGTGTGGCGTTCTGTTAGCACTTGGCGTAGCACTGCTGCTATTAGTTCTCTTACTATTGTTGATGAATCAGGTGGAAGTTTTACAACAGGTTTTACTGTTAATTTATTTGGAGTTAAAAATGCCTAATACTTTTACAAAAATTCAAACTGTTACTGTTGGCTCGGGTGGAACAGGAACAATAAGTTTTACTTCAATTCCATCAACATACACAGATTTATATATTTTAATTTCTTGCAGAACTAATCGTGCTGATGTTAAAGATTATATTGCTGTTAGACCCAATGGTACTACAACCAGTGATACAAGTAAAACTTTAAGTGGTGATGGAACTTCTGCTAGCAGCGATACAGAATCTACTGTAATTCTTGTGACTACCACTGGTGGTACTGCTACTACATCAATTTTTGGAAACGCTGAAATATATTTTCCTAGTTATACTTCCACTTCAATTAAAAAATCTCTTTCTATGAATGGCGTAGGAGAAAATAATGCTACCGAATCTCGAATACAAAACTCAAATGGTTTATGGGACGCGACAACTGCTATAAGTTCTATTGATTTAGTTCCTTATATTGGAACTTTGTTTATTGAAAATTCAACAGCAACGCTTTATGGAATACTTAAAGCGTAAGATAAAGAAAAGGAGGAAAATATGTCAGAAACGTTAACCAAGATCGTAGTAAACTGTACTACTGGACAACAAGAAGTTCTTCCGTTAACTGAAGAAGAAATTGCTCAACGTGAACTTGATATTGCTGCAGCAGCAGAAAGAGCAGCAGAAGAGCAAGCAGCAAAAGAAGCACAAGAGGCCTTTAGAGGGTCAGGAAGGGCTAAATTAGCCGCTTTGGGACTATCTGAAGACGAAATAACAGCAATTCTAAATTAATTAAAAACATTTGACATCTATACCCATATAGGTGTACAATTATACAAATGTTCTTAAAGGAGGACAATTAATGGAATCATTACTAAATAAGAAAGTGTTAGAATCAGCAGTCAACGCTTTCGTAATCGCACTGGTAACACAGTTTACCGCTTCAGGTGCAGACATTACCGCTCTAACTGGTGACGCATTAGGAACAATCCTAAACTCAGCAGTGTCAGCAGCAGCATGGGTAGTAATTCGTGCGATCAATCCAAAGGATACCAAGTTCGGTATCAACGCAGTAGCAGAAAAGGCTAGCAAGAAAAAGTAGTATTTTAATAAAAATTGGGGGTAGAGAAAATCTATCCCCTTTTTATATTTATGCTATAATTAATAAAGTTGGAGGGTATTATTAATGCCTATATTTGTAATAACTAATAAATCTTTAACAAGTAATATTGCTACTTTAACTACCGCCAGTGCTCATGGAATGTCCGCTTCTGGAAAATATATTACCGTAAGCAACGTAGACGCAACTTTTAATGGATCCTATACTGTTTCTGCAGTATCAGCATCAAATCAATTTTCTTATGCTAAAACAGCAAGTAACGTTGCTCCCGCCGCAGCGTCAGGTAGCGTTATTTATGCAACAATCGATACAACTGGACGTCCAGCATACATGTACGATTATCAAACAGATACTTGGATTAAAGTTGGTGCAGAAATTGACACTGGTGCTAACTATACTTGGAACGGTGCACAAACTTATGAATCAACAGCAACTTATGAAGATGATGTTACTTACGAAGCAAACGTAACTTACAACTCTGGTGTTGACTACAATGGAAACTTAACAGTAGGTAGTGGATCTACAAATTACTTAAATGTAACTGGATCAGCATCATTTACTGAATCAATTCAAGCCAAAAAAGGTGTTAACGTATTTGCTACGACTGGAGCAAGGGATACAGCAATTCCATCTCCTGTTGCTGGAACTATAGTTTATATTACTGGTACAAATCAACAATTGGTATATAATGGAAGTGCATGGGTTGCCATCGAAAGTGGTAGCGGCATGGAAGACATATTTTTATTGATGGGAGCATAAAATGGCAAGAGCATATAAAGTATTAGGTCAAATTAATCCTTCTGCAACATCAGCAAGTGCATTATATACTAATCCTTCTTCGACAGAAACTGTTATTTCTACTGTTACAATCTGTAACATGGGAGCAACTTCTACAACATATAGACTTTATGTAAGACCAAACGATGAAACATTAGCAAATAAACACTATATTGCTTATGATGCGTCTGTACCTGCAAACGATACAATTGCATTAACACTTGGTTTAACAATGGATGCAGCAGATGTTTTGTATTGCTATGCATCAAGTGCAAGCGTTGCATTCGGAGCATTTGGTACTCAAATTTCATAAGGGGTATTCAAATGGCAATTAGAAGATTTCTATCATCAAATATAACTAGTGGGTTTAAGTTCAGTAGAACTTCTGATGCTGTTCCTGCTACTGGTGGAACTGTTACATATAAAGATGGTTATTTCATTCACACTTTTTTAAGTGATGGAACTTTTGTTGCTAACAAAGCACTTAATGTTGAATATCTTGTTGTCGCTGGTGGTGGTGGTGGAAGTTCTGTTTTAGAAACTCCTGGTGGTGGCGGTGGTGGTGCTGGTGGTTTGCGTTCAACAACTACTGCAACTGGTGGTGGTGGAAGTTTAGAATCACGATTGTCTTTATCTGTTGGAAGTACACATACTGTAACTGTTGGTGCTGGTGGAACTGGTGGAAGTAATGCTACTGGTACAAATGGTGCAAATTCTGTTTTTAGTTCTATTACCTCTACTGGTGGTGGTTTTGGTGGTAAATACCAAAATGTTGTTCCATCCTCAGGTGGTTCAGGTGGTGGTGGTTCTTGGCAGCCTACTACTAATAACATTGGTGGTGCTGGAACTGCTAATCAAGGATTCAAAGGTGGAAACGCTAATACTGGTTCAAACGCTCAAGGTGGCGGTGGTGGTGGTGGAGCAGGTTCTGCTGGAGCAAATTATGTATCTGAAAACAATGTTGGTCTTGCTGCTGGTAATGGAGTTGCAGTTTCTATATCTGGCACTTCTGTTACTTATGCTGGTGGTGGCGGTGGTGGTGGCGGTAATGGTGTTTCAGGAACTTTTACTGGTGGTGCAGGTGGAACAGGTGGCGGTGGTGCTGGCGGTACTGGAAGAACTTCTGGTCCTGATAATGGAACTGCTGGAGCAACTAATTTAGGTGCTGGTGGTGGCGGTGGTGGTGCAAGAACTTCTGGTGGTAATAGTTCTGGTGGCAATGGTGGTTCTGGAGTAGTTATAGTGAGGTATTTAGCATAATGAAAAGAGAAACAAACTAATGGCTTTTAGACGACTCGGTGGCTCAACCCTTACTGGCAGAAAATATAATTCAACAGCAGTTGATACTGTATATGTTTTACCTACTGGTGGAACAATAACAACTTCAGGAAATTTTCGTATACATTCTTTTACCGCTGATGGCACTTTTGCTTTGGTTGGTTCTGATAAAACTTCTGGTTACAGATATTACAAAGATTCAGGTTTACCTGTTGATTATGTAGTTGTTGCTGGTGGCGGAGGAGGCGGTGGAGTAGGAAGCATTGGTGGCGGTGCTGGTGGTGGCGGTGCTGGTGGATTTCGTTCAACTGTTACAGCAACAGGTGGCGGTGGTACTTTAGAAAGTCCTTTAATATTAAATGGAGTAATAAGTCAAACAGTAACTGTCGGTGCTGGCGGTGGCGGTGGCGCAGGTGGAAATATCACACCTGGTAACGGAACTGCTGGGTCAAATTCTGTTTTTGGTTCTACAACTTCTACTGGTGGCGGTAGAGGTATGGCTGTAAATGGGTCGTCTACCACTGGTGGTTCAGGTGGCGGTGGTGGTTGGGGTGGTGGCTTAGGTTCAGCAGGAACTGTTAATCAAGGTTATGCAGGTGGTAATGCTAATTCAGACCAAAGGTCAGCAGGTGGTGGTGGGGGTGCTAGTCAAGCAGGTGCTGTTGGTGTTAATGGACCTGTTGGTGGTAAAGGTGGAGATGGTGTTGCATCTGCCATAACTGGTTCATCTGTAACTAGAGCAGGTGGTGGCGGTGGTGGTTCACAAGGTGGAACTGCTGGCGCAGGTGGTTCTGGTGGTGGTGCAAATGGAAGCAATAGTGGTTCTCAACCTTCTGCTGCAACTGCAAACTTAGGTGGAGGTGGAGGTGGAGGTGGAAACTCTGGCTCATCTAGTTCTGGTGGTAATGGTGGTTCAGGAACTGTTATCGTAAGATACGCAACAAACATTTAATACAAAGGAAAACATATGGCACATTTTGCAAAAATATCTAAAAACAATATAAACAAAAACAATATAATATCAAGATCAAATAAGTAGTTCTGATATAATAATTAAGGAGGATATAAATATGGGACATTATGCTAAATTAGATGAAAATAATATTGTTATTCAAGTAAATGTAGTAAAAGAAGATTATTTTTCTTCCAACCCCGACCGTTATACTGGCACATGGGTAAAAACATCATATAACACTAGAGGTGGAGTTCATTACAATCCTGAAACAAATGAACCTTCTGCAGATCAATCAAAAGCCTTAAGAAAGAATTACGCAGGAATTGGTTATGTCTATGACCAAGAACTTGATGCATTTTATGCACCACAACCTTATCCATCTTGGACCTTAGATGAAGAAACTTGTTTTTGGGAATCTCCAACTCCATATCCAACAGATGGAAAGTTATACACTTGGAATGAAGAAACAACTTCTTGGACAGAAGTAGAATAATTAAATATCGGGGTATATAAAAAAATACTTTGATATAATAATAAAGAGGTATATATGTCAAGAGCAAGAGATCTAGCAAATTTTGCAGATGGTACTATTGATAGTGCTACTATTTCTACCCTTTCTTCTACCGCTTTAACAGCAACCAGTGCATCAGTAAGCACAGCCTCACTAATTCAACCAAACATATCATCAAAACCTTTAATTATTAAAAGTGCAGCACCTTCAACAGGAGCAATAACTGGAGCCACAGTTTCTTCTGGTAGCGTTATTTATGCTATAGCAAGTGCCTCAGCAACATTTTCAGTAAACGATCTTGTAACAATAACTGGAATTACACCAGATACTTTAAATGACACAAGAGCAGTAGTAGGAGCAGTTAGTGCTTCTTCCATAACAATAGTTAATGCTAAACAGGGAACATACTCTTCTGGTGGAACAGCAACTAGAATACACGCAAATCTTTTAGAAATACAAAACTCAGCAGGAACAGCACTTTCTACAATTAGATCTGATGGATCAGTAACTGGTGGTTTTAATTCTGGACTTACTTTGCTTAACACAACTAGTTTTAGTGGAGTAAGTTCTCAATCAATTAATGATGTTTTTAGTACAACATATGATAATTACAGAGTACTTGTTAAATTGACTGCTATGTCAAGCACAGGTGATTTCCAGTTCCGTTACAGAGTTTCAAGCGCAGACAATACAACAAGTAACTACAATATGTTGCGTCAAAGAAGCAATGCTGCTGCTGTAAATACAAATCAAGACACAAGTTTAAGTTACTTGCTATTGGCCGCTTTCCATAGTACAACTGGAGTTAAAAATTGTGCGATGGACATTATGAGTCCATTTTTAACAGAAAACAGCCAAATAACTTTTGTTGGAAGCACAGCAGATAACGTAAACAATCAAATTGGTGTCTATCTAACAAGTGGTGGATTTAATACAACTACGTCTTTTACAGGGTTTACAATCTTCCCTGCATCTGGAACAATGACAGGAAGTGTGAGCGTTTTTGGCTACAGCAAATAAAATATTTATTGGTATTGATGACCAAGTTATTGAATTAACTGGTGCAGATAAAGAAGCATTTTTAGCACAACGAGAAGCCGACAATGCTCAACGCGCACTACTTGAAACGGAGTATGAGGCTAAGAAGCAGGCTCGTATAGATGCAATCACTAAATTAGGTCAGGCTTCTGGACTTACCGAACAAGAAATAAATTCTATAATCAACACATAAATTATTATTTTGGGTATATAAAATAAACTATAATATATAACTATTATAATGATAGGGGATTTATCTCTACCCCAAAAAAAGGTATAAAAACAAAATATCTAATTATGATATAATTTAACAAGGAGTTTAAATGGCAACTACTAATGATACACAAGGCAAATTAGCCAGGGTATACGATCAAGCAACTGATACGTGGTTTCCCCTATTAGGTCTTGCCCAGCCACATACACACACAGCAGATGGTCTTTCTGATGTAGCAATTACCTCTGTTGCCAATAATGATATCTTAGCCTATTCTTCCTCAGCAAGTGCTTTTGTAAATACCGCTAGTGCTACTTTAACTAGTGCCACAATAACTGATGCTACTATCACAAATATAACATCTTCTGGTTTAATATCTGCTAGTGAACTAACCGAAGTTGTGGTAGATGCAAGCATATCTTCTGGATCCTTAACAGCAAATTTTACAGATGGAAACATATTTTACATTAGTGCTTCACCTACCGCAAACTTTACAATTAATGCAACAAATGTTCCAACCACAAACAATAGAACAATAACAATGACTTTTATAGTAAAACAAGGATCAACTGGATATATCCCAAGTGCTTTTGCAATTGGAGGAACTTTTCAAACAATTAGATGGGTTGGTGGATCGGCTCCTACCGCAACAAGTACTGCAAATGATATTGATATTTTTAACTTTACACTTCTAAGACTTTCAAGTACTTGGACGGTATTAGCAAACTCTACTCTGGATATTTAGGGGGTAGAAAATTAATGCCTATTTTAAATTCTGTTAGAGGAAATATAGGAGTTACTGGATTAAATTCTGGATTATTAAAAGGTGACTTTGAATCTATTTCAACAACAACTTTGACAGGCAATCAAGCAACAGTAACTTTTTCAAGTATTCCACAAACTTACACACATTTGCAGTTAAGAGTTATGGCTAGGACAACTGGTCAGGCTGAGGCTAATGGTTTTGCTCATATTGAATTGAATTCTGATACTGGAACAAATTACTCTAATCATTATGTATCTGGTAATGGTTCATCAGCAAGTTCTTTAGGTTTTGTAAATCAATCACCATCTTATTTGATGATGTGTTGTTATACGACAGGTCAAACTGCTTCTGCATCAATTTTTGGTGTTGGCGTAACAGATTTTCTTGATTATGCTAATACGAACAAATATAAAACTGTTAGATGTCTTACTGGTATGGATAATAATTCTACTGCTGGTCGTGTTTATTTGAGTTCTGTTAATTGGCGTAACACTAATGCTATTACCTCAATCAAAATTTATCCTGGTGAGGCAACAAACTTTGTTCAGTATTCTTCTTTTGCTTTGTATGGGGTGAAAGCGTAAATGCCTAAAACATACGAACCTATTTCAACACAAACACTTGGCTCTGATACAGCAACAGTAACATTTTCAACTATTCCACAAACATACACAGATTTAATTCTTGTTTGTATGACTAGAAGTACAAGAGCAGCCAACCTGAGCGACACTATGCGTGTTCGTTTCAATTCTGATACAGGTTCAAATTATTCCACTACTGTTTTACAGGGTTCTGTTGATGGTGCTGAATCCACCAGATTTACTAACGCTACTTTTTGTTACTTGAATATGCCAGCAGTTTCAGCAACAACTGAACCAATTGGATTTTCTATTTGGAATATTATGAATTACAGTAACGCAACTACTTACAAAACAACTTTACAAAAGGCTGCAAATTTAGGTAATCAAGTTGATTTAGATTGTAGTCTTTGGCGCAATACTGCTGCTATTACAACAATTGATATTTCTGCTGCAAACGGAAATCTTCTTTCAGGTAGTAGGTTCACTCTTTATGGGATTAAGGCAGCGTAATGGCTACTACTTTTGTTAAAATACAAACTGTTACACTCGGTTCAGCAACAGCAACCATTAGTTTTACTTCAATTCCACAAACTTATACAGATTTGAAGATTGTTTTTTCAGGCAGAAGTGAGAGAACAGCATCAGCCTATGATTCATTAGTTGCTAAATTTAATTCAACAGCAACAACTTATGTTTCAAGAAGATTATATGGTGAGAATCAATCTGCTGGTGCTGATGGTGTAACTACGCAATTAGGTGCTTTTTCTTCAAATTCAACTACGGCTGGAATATTTGGTTCTATTGAAGTTTATATTCCAAATTATACTTCTAGTAACGAAAAAATAAGAAGTTCTAGTAGTGTTGCTGAAAACAATGATGCAAATGCTTATGGTACACAACTTGTCACTTCTAAATGGAACGGAACAGGTGCAATAACAGAGATTGAGTTATCTGGGATTTCTGGTTCTAATTTTATGACACACACAACAGCAACTCTTTATGGTATAAAATCTAGTTAAAAGAAAAGGAGGAAAATATGTCAGAAACATTAACCAAGATCGTAGTAAACTGTGCTACTGGACAACAAGAAGTTCTTCCGTTAACTGAAGAAGAAATTGCTCAACGTGAACTTGATATTGCTGCAGCAGCAGAAAGAGCAGCAGAAGAGCAAGCAGCAAAAGAAGCAAAAGAAACAGCATCAGAATCTGCTAAATCTAAATTATTAGCATTAGGTCTTTCAGAAGAAGAAATATCAGCATTAATTAAATAATTGACTTTTAATAGTTATGCTGATATAATTTATTAACTATAGAAAGAGTTATATGCCTAAGCCTACCGTCACTTTTTTAACGTTTGACTGGTCATTTGGTTTAACCCCTATTCAACCTAATGGTTGTGCTTGGTATCGATGCAGACTACCAATGGATGAACTTAATAAAACTAAAGAATATGAAACTGGAATGGGTTTTCCAGGATTTAATGAAAAACATGGTTTTGGATTATTAATTCCAAATGATAAAGCAATACATGGTTGGGATATAGTAGTTTTAAAACTTATAATGCTTGCTAAAATTCCAGATCAAATACCAAAGGCACAAGCCATAGGTCAAAAAATAGTTATAGATCTAGATGATCATATGGAAGGACTTGCTAAATCTAACCTTGCATATCATATGACTAGTCCTGAAAAAAATGAAAATAATAATAGAGATCATTATCTTAAGAGTATAGAATTAGCAGATGCTTTAATTACTTCTACCCCATTTTTAAAAGAGTTTTATGAAAAGAAACATCCAAACAAACCAATATTCTTAGTTCGTAATGGAATTGATTTAGATAGATGGAATATAAAAAAAGGTGGTGGAGGAAGAAATCCTACTTTTGGATGGGTTGGAGCAACACCCTGGAGAAGTGGCGATTTAGAGACTTTAAGGCCAAAATTTGGGGAGTTTATAGAGAAGAACCAACTAATGTTCCATCACTCTGGAAGCATCCAAAATGCTCCCTCTGTGAAGGATCAACTGGGTATACCAGAAAATTTATTTGAGTCTGAGCCAATGAAACCAATAAATACTTATCCTGAGTTGTTTAGAAAAATAGATGTTGGAATAGTTCCATTAAATACTTTAGATTTTAATGAAGCAAAATCTTTTATTAAAGGATTAGAATATGCAGCATCAGGAGTTCCTTTTATAGCACAAGATATTTCTGAATACCGATACCTTGCAGAAACTGGCGTTGGAAGAGTGGCCCATACTCAAGATGAATGGATTGCTCATTGCGAAGAGTTGCTTGACCCCAAGGTAAGGCATAAGGAAAGACTTAAAAACTTAGAGAATGTAAGAAAGTATCATACTATGGAACAACGTAGAAAAGACTGGGAAAATGCATTTCAAGCAATACTTGAGTTATAATTGATATATGGCTAAAGTATATTTAATATCAGATAATCTAGATCTTTGTTCAAATACTATAGAAAATTTTATAAAAAAAAATAGTGGGCATAGAAAAGCATTATTTCAAAACCAAGCAGATATAACTATAGAATTAACTTGGGATTCTTCTTTAGGAGATAAAAATCCTAGTATGAATATTTTTGATGATAATGAACTAGTGTTTAATATTGGAAAGTCTATTACTGATAGTTTTAGATTAGAATTGATTAATTCTGGATACCCTAAAAAAACGAGCGAAAATAGAGAATTTCCAACACTAGTATTAAAAGTAGGAAGAATGAATACACCTATAGATGAAGTTAGATATGGAAATATAATCGGGGAAGCAATAGTAAAATACTTAGATCCTGAATATAGTAAGATAAAAGAATATCAATCAGAACCTACTATTAAATCAACTAAAGATAAAACATATTATGATAGAACCTTTAATCAAGGATCTACTAATAATTCTTCTTTAATATTTAAAAAGAAGTCTTAATACCAACCTTTATATGCCCTGAAATCCCATGCCTTGCATCCATCACCATAAATTAAATTAACATAACTAATCATGGCATCAATTTGAGCATAAGGATCTTTAGTTTTTTTAGAGTCAACTAAAACCCAGGTACTATCAAGAAATTGACCAATACCAAAGGCAGTAGATTTGGGATTGTCCGCTAAAGGATTCCATTTACTTTCTACATCAATAATTCTAAAATAACAATTTAATTCTTTTTTAGAAACATTTTCTTTTAAATATTGTTGATACGCTCTAATTGCTAATTGAGATTTTGGATCATTGAATTGCGCCCTAGAACGACTAGCAACTATTGTATTAGACTCTCTTGCAGTTATTACCCCCTCTAAAGGACTATAGGTGGCTTGTCCTTTTGAGACAGCCACCAAAGGTTCGGCGGTATATAAGGGAGTCTGTCTATCTACATAATTAATATAAGTACCAAGAAAAATAAATGCTAATAATGCTGAATACGCTTTCTTCATAAGTTACCTCCTTGAAGAAGTTTTTTCGACTATTCTAGTATAACCCATAGATTTAATAAAATCAAGGTTTTTGGCTATTTTTTTAAAAATTGTTATAATTCATACAATTTATGCATTTTTGCATATATGTATATGTATATATGTGGATAGTATTTAATATATTTAATATTATTTATATATTATATATTTAATCTATTCCCTCCCTATCCACCCATTAATTTTATCTTATAGATTTATATTTGTCAATAGTATCTTTAATTCTTTTTTCTAAGTTATACCCTGATTTAAAGCGATTATTGCAGTTTAAACATTTAAAGTATACTTCATCATCAGCATCAAGTCCAGATATTACTAAATGATTTTCAGCAACCTTTTCAAATGGACACTGTATTGGATCAGCCAATTTTTTATTAACTAACTTTGTGAAATAGTTCACTTCTTTGATATCTAACATAGTTTGACCTTTCTCTAAAACTCTAGTACAATGATATCATTACTCTAAAAAATCCAAAAGGAAGTGTTATTTAATGTCATCATTTATTGACAAAAACGGCTCAATCTCAGATCCGTACAAGAATTTTATCCATATCTCAAGATACGCAAGATGGATATCTGATAAAAATCGTAGAGAAACCTGGTTAGAAACGGTAGAAAGATATATCAATTTTATGAAAGATCACATGGTTCTTAATTACAACTATCCATCTAATGATAAAATTTTTAATGAAGTTAAAGAAGCAATTTTAAATCATAAAATTATGCCTTCTATGCGTGCACTTATGACTGCTGGTCCAGCATTAGATCGTGATCACATTGCAGCATACAACTGCTCTTTTATTGCAGTAGATCATCCTCGTGCTTTTGACGAAGCCATGTATGTTTTAATGAACGGTACAGGAGTAGGATTTAGTGTTGAACAAAAATATATTAATGAATTACCATCAGTATCTGAAGAATTTCACCCAACAGAAACAACCATAGTTGTTGATGATTCAAAATTAGGTTGGGCAAAAGCATTTAAAGAACTAATTGCTTTACTATATCAAGGCCAAGTTCCAAATTGGGATATGTCAAAAGTTAGGCCAGCGGGAGCAAGACTTAAAACTTTTGGCGGTCGTGCTTCTGGTCCAGAACCATTAAATGATTTATTTAAATTTTGTGTAGAAACATTTAGAATTGCAAAAGGAAGAAAACTAAAATCAATTGAAGCACACGACATTATGTGTAAGATTGGTGAAGTTGTTGTTGTAGGTGGAGTACGCCGAAGTGCTTTAATTAGCCTTTCTAATTTAGATGACTTTGAAATGGCAAAAGCAAAGAGTGGTCAATGGTGGGAAATGCATGGACAACGTGCTTTAGCAAACAACTCTGCAGTATATAATTCAAAACCAAACACAGCACAATTCTTACGTGAGTGGAGAAATTTGTATGATTCAAAATCTGGAGAACGAGGCATCTATAATATGGATAGCGTTCGAAAACATATTGACTCATTTGGAAGAAGAGACTCTAGTTTAGTTTCTGGAACTAATCCATGTGGAGAAATACTATTAAGAGCAAATGAATTTTGTAACTTAACAGAGGTTGTAATTGAATCAACCGATACAGAAGAAACATTAAAAGAAAAGGTAAAACTTGCTACAATTCTTGGAACATGGCAATCAACCTTAACCAACTTTAAGTATCTTCGTAAAACATGGAAAGATAATTGTGAAGAAGAAAGACTATTGGGAGTTTCCTTAACGGGTATTTATGGAAATAAACTAACATCAACTGCTGGAGATAAACTTAAGACCTTATTAACAAACTTAAGAGAATCATCAGTAAGTGAAAATAAAAAAGAAGCAGAAAAAATTGGAATAAATCAGTCAGTATCAATTACTTGCGTAAAACCATCTGGAACCGTAAGTCAACTAACTGGAGTTTCAAGTGGAATTCATCCTTGGTATTCTGAGTACTACATCAGAAGTGTTCGTGCCGACAATAAAGATCCATTAACACAATTCTTAAAAGATTCTGGAATTCCTAGCGAACCAGATATTATGAAGCCAGATCAAACTACAGTATTTTATTTTCCACAAAAATCACCTAAAGATGCAATTGTTACAAAAGACCTAACAGCAATTGACCACCTTGAAATGTGGAAAATTTATAGAACATATTGGACAGAACATAATCCTAGCGTAACTATTAATGTTCATGAAGACGAATGGATGAGAGTTGGATCTTGGGTATTTGATAATTTTAATTCTATTGGTGGAGTTTCATTTTTACCAGCAAGTGAGCATTCATATAAACAAGCACCATATCAAGAAGTTACTAAAGAAGAATATGACGAAGCATTATCTAAAATGCCAGATTTAATTAGATGGGATATGCTTACAGTTTATGAAACAGAAGACTCAACAACTGGAAGCCAAGAACTTTCATGCGTTGCTGGATATTGTGAGATTGTAGATATAACTAAATAGTTCCTCTATGCTAAAATAGACTAGAGGTAAAAAATGTCTCACGTTGTTTCCAATCTATTTTCTTCTAGAGTATATGCAGAGCATCCCCTTGCCCTATGGGCACTGGATGACGAATTATACTTTACATCCCTAGTTTCACAAGCAAACAAGAATGTTAGCCTATGGACCCTAACTAACTCAATTACTGCTGCCTCAGCATCTTTAGTAACGCAAACACCAATGCCAGATGAGGACTCTCCAGTACTGATACCAGTTTCGGGATCTGTTGGATATATGGAGTTACTGGGTCCAGAAATAAATATAGCAAACTCAGTAGATTTAAATAAAGATACTATATGCATAACAACAAATGTATATGCATACGATACAGTTACGGAAAGTTACGAGGTAGGATTTAAATATTATGATTCTTCAGCAAGCGCATTTATATATGATACAGAAGAATTTACAAGTACCGCAGAAGATGTTTGGCAAAAAATATTTCATACCACAAATGTTCCAACTTCATCAGCAATATATCCATACATAAAAATTAACTCTACCCCTGGAACAGTCTCCAATTCATACAATGTTAGATTTAATGGAACCTCTATTGGTCAATGGTCAGAAATGTTTCATAAAGACAGTACTGGAGTAATACCCTCGACCCTTACAGATACTACACTAAATGCTTTATTGCCAACCTCTTCTCCATTAGGAATTAAGATTATAGAAGTAGATGCTTATGGTCTTGTTGAAAATAAAAATGGATATTATATAGTTGACAATAATAAAATGTTAGCAACAAATACTAGCATGCCAATGGTTTTTGGATCAAGCAATATAACAGAAGTACATGAACCAGTTTCAGAAGGAATGCCTTCAATTTTATTACCAGGACAAGGATTTTTGAATAAACTAGGACAATATTCTGACATGACAGCAGAATTTTGGTTAAGGGTATATACAAAATCTTCTAACCCCGTAAGAATATTTGGACCAATATCTTCTGATGATGGACTATATGTTGAAGAAGAATTTTTAACTTTAAGAATTGGTAAATACACAAAATCATATTTTGTTGGTAAATGGTATAGACCAATGTTGGTACATATTAGATATACTCAAACAATAGTAAGTCTTTTAATAAATGGAGATTTAGTTTTATCAATAGACATAGACCCAACAGAAATATCTTTTCCAGTTACAGAATATGATTGGCTAGGATTTTTTGGACACGAAGATGTATATCCGTTTAATTTAGATTCAGTATCAATATATCCTTACATAGTTCCAGATCAATTAGCAAAGAAAAGATATGTGTATGGACAAGGAGTTGTTGGGGTAGAAAATATAGTAAATAACTTTAACGGAGAATCTATCTATATTGATTTTCCATTTGCAAACTATTCTTCCACTATGAACTATCCAGATATGACTGGATGGAATGCTGGCTTTTTTAGTAATTTAAACTCTACTTCTAAATATTTAGGATTTCCAAATTATCAATTACCCGAAATTAATTTTATAGGTGAAGATCTAGGAATATTTACTTTATCAGTAGACCCAAGAACATGGCTAGAAGCAAGCGAAAGAGACTGGATAGATTGGACATCTTTAACATGGAGCGAATTTAGAACAGAGTCTGCAGCAGACGTACTTGCAGATAGTTTTATTATCCAAGAAGGTGACTATCCTTTTATTTCTCTAAAACCAAATTCTATATACGAAGGGGTATATGGATCTATTTATTTCTCATCAAGTAATCCAATAGACTCAACCGTAAACTCAATATTTGGAATGTTTAGAAGTCCAGACTCATTATCTGCAACAGAAGAAGTCGTAATGCAGTTTAATAGCAAAACAAATAGTAACCTTTTTAAAGTAACAATAAGTAATGCTGGATTAAAATATATTTATAATGACATCGTATTAGCCACAAAGTCAGTTACAGCCAGTACAGACTTTGTTGCAGGAATTGAAATTAATACACTAACAAGAGAGTATTTCTCAACAATAGGAAACTTTTTCTCTAATTTACAAAATATATCTTTAAATTTAGGTGGATATGAAAAGTCCACATTTTTAGGAAGAATATATGGGCTAACCTTTAATAATGAATTTTTTACAAACAAAGACTTACTAGACTACATTGACGATAATGGAATATTTGGATTTGGTGTATCACACCTTGCACCTAGAAGTAGTGACACCTATTTAATTGAATATATAGGTAACTATACATACCACCCAATGCTAACCGAAACCTCTTTAATTGTTGACATTGGATGCGTTGGATATTGGGAAGATTCTGTACCACTATCTTACTTTGGTAAATATATTAATAACTCTAACCAACAACAATATTATGACTTAGATATGATTCAGTTTAATATTAATAATCCGTCTCCACTAATAGTAAATGGAAATACTACTCAAACAGATGGAGAAGATTTAAGAATAAACACATATTTAACAATTCAAGATTTTTCTCAAGTAGGAAAGGTTCCATATACTGACTATACCTCAACAGAAATAGTCGGGGCAAATAGAGTATTAGATATTGATCAATATACATATAATGATATTCAATCTACTAAATTTGAAATAGTAGATGGGACTATTATATTCCCTCCAAAAGAATTAGTAGATTTTGAAGACTATTACATAACTACACATATTGAAATGAAAACTACGGGTATAGGAAGTAGAATAGTACAACTTCAAAAAATGTCATATTCTTCACTAGCATTTGATGAATCAAATTTTTACTCTATAAATAGCAAGACTGGAAATAAGATATATCCATTTAGTAGATATAATAATTCTTATTCATATAAAGACAAAAACCCTTTTTCAATATATAAAGACTCTACTCCGTATATGTACCTTACAGGAGACTCTGGAATTACAGTGTTGCCATATTCTACCTCCGCTACTAGAGGACTGTCAGTACCAATAAATCAACAACAAGCATCAGAATACTTACTTGGCGGTGTTCAATTATGGTCTTTCTATAATAAGTCTTACACAATAGACCAGACTATAAAGGTAGCAAGAATAAAATCCGCAAACTATGTTTATGATCTATATTTAATTCCAGAAACTGGAAACAAAAGAGGAACTCTAAGGCTATATAGCGCAGACAGTGGCGTTGAGGTTATAAATACAGTATTTTATCAAAATGGTGCAATAGTTACGAACCCAATTGTTTATCCACAATCATGGTCATCTATAGTAATTTCTTTCGGGGAATCAATAATACTAGATAATCAAATAGGACAATTAGAACTATACGAAGGATTTTTATTTAATAATATAGCCTTCTTTAAAAAGTCTTCTGATATTCTTGGTATTCAACAAATAACTAGAGACTGGGAAGATGTTCGTGCAGCAACTATAGATATACCAGGACCTCTTGATCCAAGTGTTGAAAATCAATGGTCTCTTTGGGAAGATTCAACGTGGTCAGAAGTCGAACAATTAGAAGAAGTACAGACATTTACTATTGACGGACAAGATCTATATCAGTCATATTTTGGTCTATCTAAAGCAGTTTCTAGTGATGATACAACGTTATTTATTAATTCAGACAGTTATAAAATAGTTACCAATGTAAATTGGTCAGAGTATAGCGGAAGACCAGTATAGTCTGATATAATTAGGTCATGAATAAAAAAAATATTGACAAAAATGGTAAGTCAACGTTAAAAGTAATCAATAAACAACAAAGATATGGTTTATATGTTTGGCAAATGGATCATAATGGTAAAGCCTTTGGCGATAAGTCTGGAAACGTAATGAATATTCCAGGTAATGCATATGATTTAGATAAAATGAGCAAGGTAACACAAGCCGCTAGATATTATAATGCTCCAGCGGGAAAAGTAATTTTTATGCCAGGAGTAAGAAGAGTGTCTGACATGGAACACTCAGAACAACTTGGAAGAATGAAAGAAGGATATATTGCCAGCGAAACCGACATTGGTGCCTGGATGGATGCAGCAAAGGGGATAAAAACAAATGGAGAATGAAGAATTAGAATCTATTGCAAGAATAGATAATTTAGATAGAATGGAAAAACCAGAAAAAAACGATGACTTTATGGTTGACGCAGAACTGGCAAAAACATATACAGGTTTAGATTCAAATTTTAAACGTAGGGCAACTAGATCAATAAGTAAGGCTTTTACTGGTCAAGAAAACACAGGATCAAAACAATTATTTCAAGAACAAGATATAGTTACAGCATACGGTCTTTATGACGTAGTTGTTCCACCATATAATTTAGATGAACTAGCATTCTTTTATGAAAATTCATTTGCTAACCATGCTGCTATAAATGCTAAAGTAGCAAACACTGTTGGCTTGGGATATTCATTTGTAAATACAGACTCAACTTTGGCTAGACTAGAAGATGCCGAATCAGATGAACAATTAATTAGAGCACAAAGAAAAATTCAAAGACTAAAGGCTCAAATGACTGAGTGGTTAGAAGAACTAAACGATGAAGATACCTTTAGCCATATTCTAGAAAAAGTTTACGTAGATGCTGAGTCAACAGGTAATGGATATATAGAAATTGGTAGAAAAGTTAACGGAGAAATAGGATACGTAGGCCATATTCCATCAACCACAGTGCGAGTAAGAAGATTGCGTGACGGATACATACAGATAGTAAATCAAAGAGTCGTTTATTTTAGAAACTTTCAAGGCAAACAATCAAACCCAGTAACTAACGATCCTAGACCAAACGAATTAATCCACATTAAAAAGTACTCACCAAAAACTTCTTACTATGGAGTTCCAGACACGGTAGCCTCATCTGTTGCCATGGTTGGAGATAATTTAGCGGGTAGATATAATATTGACTATTTTGAAAACAAAGCAGTGCCAAGATATATAGTTACTCTAAAAGGAGCAAAACTATCACCTGACGCAGAAGATAAATTATTTAGATTCTTACAATCAGGACTTCGTGGTCAAAATCATAGAACCTTGTACATACCACTTCCAGGAGATTCTACAGACAATAAGGTAGATTTTAAAATGGATCCTATTGAAAACGGAATACAAGAAGGATCTTTTGAAAAGTACCGAAAATCAAATCGTGATGATATTTTAATGGCTCATCAAGTTCCATTTTCAAAGGTAGGAGGAGGTGCTGGAGTTTCAATAGCATCAGCAATAGCCTCTGATAGGACATTTAAAGAGCAGGTTGCAAGACCAGCACAAAGAAATTTAGAAAAAGTTATAAACAAAATTATAAAAGAAAAAACCGATACAGTTGCTTTTAAACTTAACGAACTAACCTTGACTGACGAAACTACTCAAAGCCAGATAGATGAAAGATATCTGCGTATGCAGGTAGTAGTTCCAAACGAAGTTCGTGAAAGACTTGGATATCCATCAAGAATGGGTGGTCAAGAGCCAATAGTTCTAGGTGCTCAACAAAGGGCAGAAATCACATCTCAATCCACAGGCAATAGAATGAGAGATCAACAAAGAACTGACAACAACAGCGATTCTCCTTCGACCACAACAGGCAGAGGTCCTGGTGGCGAGGGTAGGACGGTAGAGTAGTAAATATTTATAAGTTTTAAAAAACTCTTATAAACACTTATATAATGGAAGTAGTATGACTAATTTGCATAAAGCATTTTGGCACTCAGAAGATAACTCTATTAAGTTGTCTATGCCAATTGCTAAAATCGATAAAGAGAAACGAACAGTTTCTGGATTTGCAACCCTTGACAATGTTGATAAACAATCAGACATTGTTCCTACTGATGTAAGTATAAAGGCTTTTGAAAGGTTCCGTGGAAATTTACGTGAAATGCATATGCCTATTGCTGTGGGTAGAGTAATGTCTTTTAAATCAGACAAATTCTACGATAAAGAAAAAGATAAATTTTATAACGGGGTGTACGTAGATGCATATATTTCTAAAGGTGCTCAAGACACTTGGGAAAAGGTTCTTGATGGTACTCTTTCTGGTTTTTCTATTGGGGGCAGCATTAAAGATACTGAAGATCAATACGACCCAGAAATGGATAAGTCCATTAGGGTTATTAAAGATTACGAACTCCACGAATTATCGCTCGTAGATAATCCAGCAAATCAATTTGCAAATATTGTTTCTATTCAAAAAACAGAAGATGGAAAAAATACATTTGACGGTATAATGACAAAAATGTCACTTGAAAATGTATATTGGTCTAAAGATAATAATCTTGTTAGACTATCAAAAGAAGAAGATGTAAGGTCAGGAGAAGTATTAATAGGATTTGTTGAAACACTAGATGTTGAAAAAAACGAAGTAATTAAAAATTTAATTAAAGCATACCATGGAACTATTACAAATCAAAATGTTCCTAGTAAAAATCCTGAAACTATTAAACCTAAAAAGAAAAAAAAGGAGGAGGAAGAAGATATGGATAAAGCAACAAGTGTAAGAGTTGGCGACATGGTCTCCTGGAACTCAAGCGGTGGAACCGCAAGAGGAAAAGTTACTAGAGTCGTTCGCAATGGAAAAATAAAAGTTCCAAATAGTTCTTTTACTATTACAGGAACTCCAGAAGATCCAGCAGTTGCAATTAGAGTCTACCGTGACGGTAAACCAACTGACACAATTGTGGGACACAAAATGAAAACCTTAAGAAGGATTTCAATGAAATCAGAAGAAATATCTGACAATTCTAAGAAGGAGGTAAATGATATGGCAAAAACAGAACAAGAAGCAACAGTAGTTGCAGAAGAAGTTCAAATTGAAAAAACAGAAGTTGTAGAAGACGAATTAGTCGTTGTAGATGAAATCGTTAAGTCTGATTCAGATGCTCCAGCAGAAGATGCTCCAGCAGAAGAAGTTGTTGCAGAAGATGCACCAGCAGAAGATGCTCCAGCAGAAGACGCACCAGCAACAGATGTTGAAGTTGAAAAAGCCGAAACTCCTGCTGTAGAAAGCAAAGATAATGACTTGGCAAAGGCTGTAGAAACAGTCAAGATTTCTGTAGAAGAAATTAGCAAGTCCGTTACCGCAGCAGTTGGAGAATTAGCGGCAACTGTAAAATCAATTAATGAACAACTTGCCGAATTAACAAAGAGCGTTGCAAAAGTAACTGAGGAAGTTACAACAGTAAAAAGCAATGTAGAAGAGTTTGGAAAGCGTGTCGATGCAGTAGAAGATGACACCGCTATCCGTAAGTCTGGCGACCTCGGCGGGGTCGTGCAGGGAAACAAAATCAAAAAAGGATCGATGTGGGGCGGGCGTTTCCTCAATACCGCTGACCTCTATCGTTAAACAATTCACTGGGAGGTGAAAAAATTATGTCAGAAGAACAAATTTTAGAAAAGGCCGCTGTAACAGGCGTTATTGCTTCAGGAGGCGTTGGTGGAGTTGCTACTCCAGCATCACAACTTGGACCAGTAGGAACCGCAAAACCAGCAGATGGTGGTGGTATCTTAAACGCAGAACAGTCAGCCCAATTTATCGAATATATTTTCGAACAACAAGTTCTTGCTCGTGACGGTCGCCGTGTAACAATGCGTGGCAACACAGCAGAACTAGAGAAGTTAAATGTTGGTGAACGTGTAATTCGTGCTGCTGCACAAGCAGACTCAACATACACTAACGCTGGCGTTACTTTCACAAAAGTTGAAATCACAACTAAAAAAGTTAGATTAGACTGGGAAGTATCATCAGAAGCACTTGAAGATAACATCGAAGGTGCAGGATTGGAAGACCACTTGGTCCGTACAATGACTCGTGCATTCGCTAATGATCTTGAAGACTTAGCAATCAACGGAACAGGTACAGGATCAAACACATTCCTGAACATCCTTGAAGGCTTCTATGTAAAAGAACAAACTGGTAATGATGTTGGTGGTGCATTTGGTACAGACGTTGAAGACATGCAAGCACTTGTGCTAGCAATGCCACGTAAGTATCGTGCATCAAGAGCAGCCATGAAGTTCTATGCTTCTAGCGAAACAGTAGCCGATATCATTAATGGTCTTGGCTCATCTGGTAACTTACCATCAGAAAGAATCGTAGAACGTGTTATTGATGGTGTAGCACCACAAACATTAGGTGCTCCAATTCAATACCGTTTACTAGGTATTCCTTTGGTAGAAGTTCCATTGATGCCTGCAGACTTCATCTCATTGACATTCCCAGAAAATCGTATTTGGGGATTCCAAAGAGACGTTACTGTTCATCGTGAGTTCCAACCTAAGAAAGATACTATTGAATATACTACTTTCTTACGTTTCGGAGCACAAATCGAAGAAACAGATGCAGTAGCATTCTCAAAAGCCTAAATAATATTTAGGATATTAGAGGGGGAGACACTAAAAATGTCTCCCCTTCAACATTTTATATAAATGATATAATTAGTAAGGAGGAATTTTATTTATTATGGAAATATTAAATGAAAGACAGTATAAAAAAGTTACTTCCCTTACCGCAACTTTTACAGTTTCTCCAAGCGGAACATATACTTTAGATTACGAAGATCTTTATACAGGCGAATCATTTTCAGCGTCTGCAACAACAATCTCTGGTGCAGTATCATTTACCTTAGCCTCAAAATATTTAGACTATACAGGCTCTCTAGCAGCCTCTGTTAAAGACTCAAGTGGCAATACAGTAATTATGACAAACTTAGAAGTGATAAGACCATACTGCAACCTAGACTCAATCGCCTCAGCATTATCAATAACTGACGGTAGTGAAATAGATTATGAAAGACTAGCAAGATATATTATAGATTCTCAAACACAAGGATTTCCATTTTTTAGAAAAGAAAAAGATATTATAGGCATGGGAATGGACTATCTTCCTATTGATGAAAAGATTTATAAAATATATAAGGTGTATAAAAATGAAGAGTTATTGTATAATTCAAGTTTAAGTGCTAGTGCAAATCTTGTAACATATGCGATTACTAAAGATGGATCCTCAATTACAAACGTAGAAAATGAATCAGATGCTGAAAACAAGGTTAACTACAAACCAGTATGGCATGAGAGATATTTAGATCCTGCTTTTGCAGATGGCTCAGAATACAGGGTAGATGCTGATTATGGTTGGAAAGTTATTCCACAAGATATTCAAGAAGCATGTGAATTATTAATTCAAGATATTAAAGAAGATAACCTTAAATACATAAATAGATATATAGAGTCTTTTGACAACGAAGACTTTAAAATTAAATTTGTTAAAAATCCATCAGCAGGAACAGGAAATATGTTCGTTGATAAAATATTAGAAAAGTATAGAAATAGGCTCCGTATCGGGGTGTTGTAATGATTCTCCCTTCTTCAAAACTTACTGACTTACTATTTCCAATGACAGCAGAAATATACTATGCACAAACAAGCCAACAAGATTATGGAAATATATCTAAAAATTGGGTATTTAATAGATCAGTAAATTGTTCAATGATAAGTGATTTATCCAATAAATCATTCTCTGGAGAGTTAAAAACTAAAGGTGGAGATTTTATTTATGAATCAAATGCATTTTTTAGAACCCCAGAAGATTTAAGAAAAGATTCATCTGGAACTTATCACCCAATCACTGCAATCGCTATAACCAATATTAAAGATCCTGCTGGAAACGATGTGTGGATAAATGGTCAAAACTTAACAAATTCTGCGGGTGCAATAAAAACAAAATATGAATTAAAAACAATTATTCCAACATTTGACTATAATCATAATCTAAGACATTTTAGAATATTTATTAGCAAGTCTCAAATTCAAAGGTGGGATTAAAATGATAGGTGTAAGATTTAACGCTAAAGACTTCATATCTACTTTATCCAATACCGTAAATTATTCTAAAGGATTTTTAAATGAAGTAAAAAGAAGTGAGCCAAAGTTAGCCCAAAAAGTTACAGATATGTCTATAGATGTTTTCTATGAGTATCTAGATGGACTCTCAAGATCACATCCTGGAATGCTTCATCATGTTTATGAATGGGGTCAAATTGGAGATCCATTTGGAAGACTATATGAACTACAAAAAACTATGGCTGGTAATTCTGGAAAAATAACTGTAGATTTTTTAGAATCCAATGTTGCGTCTAGCACATCTTCTGAACCATTCTACGATAAAGCAACTTTAATGGAAGAGGGAACCCCAGTTATAGTTACAGAAAAAGATGCAAAGGTATTATTTTTTGAAATAGACGGAGAAGAATTTTTTAGAAAAGGTCCTATCTATATAGCAAATCCTGGCGGTAGTGCTACAAGAGGATCTTTCGTAAAAGCCTTTAATGAATTTTATACTATATACTTCAGTCAAGTGTATCTAAGATCAATTAGATTTTATGAACACTTTAATACCCCAACAGATTTTTTAAAAAACTTTAGACAGGCTTCTAAGAGTAGAGGTGCTGCAAACATAGGAAGAACAGCAGCACTATCTTGGATTCAAAAAGCACCAGGAGATAATTTATGACAATATATAGACCAGAAAATGTAATTAATAGATATGTTTGGGAGCAGTTTAAAACTGAGGCTCCAGCATTTTATAACCTATATCCACAAACAGTAGGAGGAAATGATTTTATTCCATTTTTTCCAGCGGGTACAGGAAATATTCCTCCTGAAATATTAGATGGAGATTTACCATATATAGTATTTGATAAATTTACAAAGGTAAGAACAGGATCTTATAAATATTTTTATCCAGTAAAAAGCGAACAAATGAGATATACCATTTATGGTGGATCGTTATATGGAGATAGTCCTAATGGAGCAGACAGATATGGAACTACTATAACACTTACTTCTTTAATTACCTTAATCTTAGATAGAGAAGATGCTGCAGCAGATGATATAAATGAATTTTCAGAAGAACTATATGATGATTATCCAGTTTCTGCAAGTCCCTCTGTGTACGACTACCTAAAATATAGATTTCACTGCATTAACGTTTTTCAATCGGGGTATGCAGAAAGCCAACAAGATGTAGCAAATCTAATGGAATATAGACCTAGTAGAGATCTTATTATTAAATACGACTATCATTCTAAACAGTATAATGAGTCATAAAAGCACGATATAATTAGATTGAGGAAACAGCCCCACTTTTCCTTATAAAAAGGAGGGTGAAAAAATATATGGCAACTTTAGGTAATAGCAATCAAATTATCGTAGGTGCAGCACAACTTTTCGTTTCTACTCAAGGAGCACTTGAGTATTACAGCGGATCAGGTTCAGCAGCAGTTTACAACTTTGGTTCAGGTTCTGTATCAAAAATTCCAGCATTTGTTAGTGGAACTAGATATGCAGACACACTAGAAGCAAGCGCAGACTACAGAAATGTAGGATTTACCATGAACGGTTTGGAATTACAATTCCAACCAGATTTTGGTGAAGTTCAAGTAGATCAATTGCTTGACGTAGCAAAACTTTACAAACAAGGTATGCAAGTTAATATGGTTACAGCATTTGCTGAAGCCACACTTACAAATCTTCTTGTATCAATTGCAGGTCAAGATACAGATCTACAAGAAACAGCAACGATTGATACATTAACAATAAACTCAGGCGAACTAGGTGCAGTTCCAGTAGAACGTGCAATCATAGCAGTTGGTCCAGGATCTGGAGATCCAGACGCAGTAGGTGCAACCAGAGTAGAACGTGTTTATGTAGCAAATCGTGCATTGTCAATTGACAACGTAACAGTTTCTGCAAAGCGTGATGAACCATCAATGTTTGAAGTATCTTTCAGATTACTTCCAGCATCAAACGGATCATACGGAAAAATCGTAGACCGTGTTGTTGGCTCATAACCAAAACAATTAAATAGACACTTAGCCCATCTCTCTTTCGAGAGGTGGGTTTTGTGCTATAATTTTATAGAGTCCATAGGAGGATTTAATGGCAACAAGTGTCTATGAAGTTGTAGAAGTAGAATTAATTGATGGTACAAAATTAACATTGAGACCACTAAAAATAACCTTATTACGTGAATTTATGAAAAAATTTCAAGGTTTAGAAAGCATAGAAGTAGCATCAGATAACGATAAGTCAATGGATTTACTAATTGATTGTATTCAAATTGCAATGAAACAGTATAATCCAGATTTGGCGGCAGATAAAAAAAAGTTAGAAGATGTAATTGATTTACCAACAGTATATAAAATAATTGAAATTGCTTCAGGGGTAAAACTAAATGACCCAAACCTTCTAGCCGCAGCGGCGGCTCTAGGTGGTCAGAACTAGATCTTGTATCTATAGAGTCTGAAGTATTTCTTCTTGGTAATTGGAAAGATTATCAGGAATTGGAGGACAGTTTATCGATGCCTGAACTGGTGGCTATTCTCGAAGCAAAAAGAGAACAAGACCATATTGGTAGGAAGTTTCTTGCTGCCCTACAGGGCGTTGACATTGACAAAAATAAAGTAAGCAATGATGAATGGGAATCAATAAAGGCCAAGGTTTATAGCAAAGGTAAAACTTCTAACCCAAGGGATATAGTGGCCCTACAAGGGGCTGCAGCCAAGCGTGCGGGCTTTGGAATAGGTATGGGGTTAGATTATGAGGTGGTTGAATAATGGTTGATTCTCAAGCGAGTATTAGGGTTGACATTGATTTAGCCCAAGCCTTAGCAGATCTTAAATTATTAGAAAAACAAATTCAGTTTTTTAATAAAAGTATAGTCCAGGGTACAGCACAAGCAAAAAGTATACAAAATGAATTTAATACTAGTTTATTGCATAATATAAATGCTACTGGTAAATTTACTGCCTCAATGGGCAAGGTGCATACAGAAACTGAAAGATTTACAAACGCTCTTGAAAAGAATAAATTATCTGCTAGAGAATACTTTAGATACTCAATGGCTTCTACAAAAAGTTTTGGAAGGCTATTTGGAAAAGAATTTGGAACAATTACTAAAGTTGCAGAAGAAAGAGTAAAGCAATTACAGGCTAGACATATCGAATTAGGTCGTGCTGCTGATGGAGCAATGAGATCTGTAAGCATTGTGCCAAAATCTCTTGACTATTCAAAAGCAAGTACTTCTATGCAAATAGCAATACAAAAACAACAAATATTTAATAAATTACTTGATACAGGAACAACAAAACTTTTAAACTTTGGTAAAAACACTCAATGGGCTGGTCGTCAGTTAATGGTTGGTTTTACAATTCCTCTTGCTATTTTGGGATCTTCAGCAATAAGAACATTTAAAGATATGGAAATGCAGGCTATTAGATTTAAAAAGGTTTATGGAGATATGTTTACTGCCACATCAGAAACAGATGCTGCATTAGAAAATATTAAAAATCTAGCAACAGAATTTACTAAATATGGTATTTCAGTTGCAGATACAATTAAACTAGCAGCAGATGCTGCTGCAGCAGGTAACTCTGGAAAACAACTTGAAGGAGTTGTAACTCAGGCTACTAAATTATCCGTTCTTGGTGGAGTTGCTCAAGAACAAGCCTTGGATGCAACGATAGCAATTCAAAATGCTTTTAGAGTTACAGGTAAAGAATTAGAAGATACTATAAACTTTCTAAACGCTGTAGAAAACCAAACAGTAGTAGCACTGGATGACATAACTCAAGCAATACCAAAAGTAGCACCAGTTATTAGACAACTTGGTGGAGACATAAAAGACTTAGCATTTTTCATGGCTGCAATGCAAGAGGGTGGTGTTGCCGCCTCAGAGGCCGCTAACGCACTAAAATCTGGTTTAGCATCTCTTATTAATCCAACAAAACAGGCTAGTACAATGGCTGAAAGTTTGGGTATAAACTTAAAAGGAATAGTTGAACAAAATGCTGGAGATTTAAGAATGACAGTATTGTCATTTGCAAATGCTTTAAAACCACTTGAAGATTTACAAAAAGCACAACTTATAGAACAAATTTTTGGTAAGTATCAATTTGCAAGACTTTCAACTTTATTTGACAACGTTGCTAGAAGTGGTAATCAAGCATCTAGAGTTTTAGATATTGCAAATGAGTCCACAGAAGCACTAGCAATGACTGCTGAAAAAGAACTTGGTGTAACGGCATCGTCTTCTGCAATTAAATTTCAAGCATCTATAGAAAAACTAAAAGCATCTCTTGTTCCCGCTGGACAAGCGTTTGCAGAAGCATTAACACCACTTATAGAATTTGCAACAAAGGCTTTAGAAAAATTTAATAGTTTTTCAGATGGAACTAAAAAGGGAATAGTAACACTATTAGCAGTTCTTGGTGGAGTTGGACCAGTACTATTAATGTCTATTGGTTTGATTGCCAACGGTTTAGCAAATATTGGTAAAGGTTTAAACTTATTAAGAAAAGGATATCAAAATATAGTATTAGGTAGTGGAGAAGTAGGAAACGCTACAAATTATATGACAATGGAACAATTAGAAGCCTTGTCAGTAGCAAATAATTTACACAGTGCTCATCAAATGTTAACAAATCAATTTGCTTTAGAGGGTGGGGCACTACTTGAACTTACAACAATTTATAGACAAGCAACAGCAGCCGCAACAGCATTTGCAACAGCAAATCCAGGAATGGTTGTTCCAGGAACTGCAAAAAAACTAAAAACTCCTAAATTTGGAAAACCTATGGCTAAGGGAGGTTTTGTCCCAGGAACTGGAAATAAAGACAGCGTTCCAACAGTGCTAATGCCTGGAGAATTTGTTGTTCGTAAAGATGCAGCACAAGCCAATTCCCAAACTCTTATTGAAATGAATAAAGGTGGACAAACTTATAGGGCAATGGGAACTCCATCTTTTGGAAAATTAGCATACAGGGCAACGGGCTCTCAGCCAACAGATCCAACATTTTCACATATTCAACCAAATCTAGGAAGAGTTTCTTCACAAGATTTAAGAATGTTATTAGATTTAGGAATATCACAAGGAGATACAAGAAGTCAAAACGTATTAGAACTAATAAGAATTGCTGATCAAGAAGGACTTCTTCCAAGATATAACAAATCTGGAGCAATTATTGTTGGTGGAGCAGGTCTTCCACTAGACTATAGTTTAAATAATTTATTAAATGTAGCAAACGATCTTACTGTTGAAGATTTTAACCCTGACGGAACACTTAAAGAAGGTAAAAATGCAGTTACTGGTAGAGAATTAAAAGAAAGTTTACAAAGACAATTAATACAAGATAGTAATGCAACAAAACAAACTATGAGTACTCTTGGTGTAAAAAGAAGAGATAAAGAAAAATTTAGAAATAGTTTAATGTATCAGATGTCATTAATTGATGATAATGCACTTTATTCTGATAAAGGAAATCCAAGTTTAGGAATAAGATCATTTTTTAATGATGGTCAAGATATTATTGAAAGAGGACTTAGAGGATCTGGATTAAATAAACGTGAAGCAAAAAAAAGAATAGAAAAAGCAAAAACAGCAGTTAGAGAAATAAGATTTAATTTTACAGAACCATTATACAATTTATTAAAAAGCGAGGGAGCAATAGTTGAAGAACCAGGATCTGATGGTAGTACAAAAAGATATAGAGTAAAAGGTGAGTCACGAGTTCGACAGGTTTATACTAGCACTCCTAGAGCAAAAACATTTACTAAAGAGATGAGGATAGTTCCTAAACCAACACGGCCACAGGCTTCGGTTAAAGCACCAAGAAGACCAAGACTGGATCAGTTATTAAAAGATCCTAATACTACACTTAGATTTGGTGCAGCAAGTGCTATTCCAGGAAGAAGAATGGGTCCATTCTTTAGACCTACCGCTGGGGGAACTCCTGCATATGGAGAACAAGGTGTAACTCCAGCAATGTTAATGCCTGGAGAATTTGTAGTTAATTCACAATCAGCACAACAGTTTGGTCCACAATTACAGGCTATGAATCAAGGTGGTATTGCTTATAGGCAAGATCCAAGTGGACCTGGTTACGATCCTGTTACTCCTGAAGCACAAAAATATATTGATGCATATAATCAAAAAATAGATGAAATTCAAAAAAATAATCCAGGTGCTGAATTAACAGAAAATGATTATAGGGAAGCAAGAAGATATGCAGATAGAACCGTACCACAAGGAAGAAATAGAAAGCCTAGTAGATTTGGAAAAGCAGTTGACAATGCTAGAACTGGAGTATCAAGAGTTGCATCAAGAGTATCTGAAAGCGGTCTTGGTAAAAATATAAAAGTTTTAAATGACACCATAAAAAATAATGTTGAAACGGTAGATAAAAATACAAGCGCAGTTGAAGATGGAACTAAAGGAAATCAATATCAAAATAAAAGAAATAGATTTGCAGGTAGGGCGGGAGCAATATCTAATATAGGATTTGCAGTTTCTGGTGCGGCTATGGCTTATGGAATGATGGGTCAAGGAAAGAGTGCAGAAATAGCATCTAATGTTGGACAAATAGGTATGGCTGTTAGTTCGTTAACAATGTTTTTACCTATGTTAGCAAATCCAACAATGATGGCAGTTACTGCTATTGCGGGATTTGCTGGATTAGTTATGCTTCATAATAAAACAATGAGTGATGCAGCAAAGAAGGGTTATGAAACAGCATCATTAATGGGTGTTACTCAAAAAGAAATGCAAAAAGTCTCTGATGCTACTGGAAAAATTGCTAGATCGGAAGTTGCAAAAAGACAAAGAGAAGAAGGCGTAACTTATGATCCAAATCAATCAGATTTTGGAACAGGATTTATAACAACAGATGCAGGCAAAGACTTAGTAGGGTCAGTTAAAAAATTTGAAAAAGCAGGTGTAGATAGTACACAAGCAATTGCTCAAAAGTTATCAGGATTTGTTTTACAAGGTTTAATGACAGCGGCAGAAGCAGAAAGTGTTGCTTTACAATTAGGAAGAACTATAGGTAGTGCTCAATATGGAGTAAAGGTTCGTGGTGAAATTATAGATTTAATTGGGGTAAATGGAACTAGTGCTTTAAGAAATCCAATAGAAATAAGAGTAAGGCTTCTTGAAGAAACAGAAAAATCTTCAACTTCTTATATACAAGGACTAAGAAAACAATTAGAAGATGCATCTGATTATAGTATTGCTGAAGTGATTTTCCCATCAAAAGAAAGATTTAAAGAAGCAAGAGAAGAAGGTCAAAATTATATAACAGCATTTATGGAATCTTTAGATCCAGAAAAAAGACGACAAAGACTTCAAAAAGAATTTGAAGGAGCATCAGTAGGACAATCAGATACTTTATTAAGAAACTCTCAAGAAATGATTGATTCTGCAAGAATTGAATATGAAGAAAGAAAGGCAAGTACTTTAGAAACAGAAAAAAGAATAAAAGCAGAATTGCTATCAACAAAAAACTCAGAAAGAAAATTAGTTCTTGAAAATCAGTTAAGCATAATTGCAAAACAAAAAGCGTTTTTTGAAAATCAGTATAACAATCAATCTGATAAATTATTAAAAAAACAAACAGCATATTATCAAGATGGATTAAATGCATTTAAACAATTAGAAAATGAAAAAGAAAAAGCAGGAAAGTTAGATGTTAGTAGAAATAAGATTCTTGAAAAATTTAAAGGAACTGGTGCTCAAGAAATTTCAGAGACAGTAGTTGATAAACTTTCTAAAATAAAAGACAAAGATGTTCAATATAGAATTAATACACTTATAACATCAGATCAATTAGATGTAGATAATGCATCTAGTTTATTAACAATGTTTGCTAATGATGAAAAAGGAATAAGTCGTAAGATTGATGCTATTATAAATACAAAAGGTATTGAAAATGTAAATAGACTAATATCTGGATTAAGTACTTTAGAAAATACAGAAACACAAAAGAGATTGTTTACAGAAATATCAAATTTAGGAAAAACAAAATTTGATTCTGCTCTTGAGTTCTTAAAACACGCAGAAGGAATTCCTGAAGCATTTTTTGATTTATCAGAAGTTAGCAAAAACTTAGATTCAACAGATATTGCTCAGGCTGGAGAAGATTTACAAAAAGTAGAAAAAGAATTAGGCAATATAGGAAAACTAACAAGAGATCAAAAAGATACTAAAATTTTACAATTTATAGCAGGAGATGAAGACTTTGCTGTATTAAAAGACGAAGTAGAATATTTTAAGAGTTTAGATGATGTTAATACTAAAACATTCTTTACCGTCTTTAGAACTCTTTCTGAAGAATATAGTCAAGAAGCAGCACAGGCGGCTTATCTAGAAAGAAATCCAATGCCTTCAATAATTCCAAAAGGTAAAGAACTACAAGAGTGGTTCTTAAAAAATGTAACAATTCCAGAAACTAAAAACTTTATAGACATTATGCAACAATTCCCAGAAATATTTGGAGATGCTATAGAAGGAGCAGATGGTGGAGGATCTATTCCTATTAAAACAGATCAGTTAATAGCATTAAGGATTTTAGGTCTTGATCCAGCAGCACTTTCTCAATTAGATTATGCAAAGGCAGCACAAATACTTAACTCAAGTGCTAAAGAACAAAAGAAAGTTATTAGTTCATTAAACCAAGAACTTCGTGCAAATGCAATAAAAGCATATGCACTTAAATCAGCAGAAGAAGTATTAGAAGATCAAATGAGTGCAACATCAAATGCAATAGGTACATATATTAATATGCTTGAATCAACAAGTATTAAGCCAGTTCAAGATCAAATTGATAAATATACTGAACTTACAAATAAACAACAAGATCAAATAGATAAATATCAAAAAGGATTACAACAACTATCTGATAAAGAAAGTAACATAAATAAAACCTATGACTCAAGAATATCTATAATTGATAAAGTATCAGCAGCAAATGAAAGAGCAGCACAAAAACAACAACGTCAGATAAGTTTAGCCTCTGCTATAGCGTCTGGAGATTTTGGTGCAGCAGCACAAGCAGCAGCAGATATTACAAGCGCAGATGCACAGGCTCAGTTAGAAGATACTAGAACAGCCTTAGAGTTACAACGTCAAAATGATCTTAAAAATTTGACGGTAGAAATAAATGGAATTTTATATACTCGTGAAACTATAGAAACTAATATAAAGAATATAGATGAAGAAATATATCAAAGAAGTCTATTAATTAAAGCAGAACAACAAAAAATTGCCGATATAGAAAAAACTATTACTGCAGAAAAAGAAAAACAACGTAAGTTGCAAGTGCTTACACAAATATCTCAATTGTCTACACAGATGCAAACAACTGTTGATCAAACACAAAGACAGGCTATGGGTGCTCAAATTGGATACTTAGGACAATCAATCGGACTAGATCCAAACAGCCCTCAATCTATTACAAATCTTTCAAATCAATTAGGAATAAATGCTCAAGCATTAGTTGATAATTTAGCAAAATCACAACAGGTGGTTGGATTGACTGCTGCTGAGTTTGTAAAAGAATTTGAAAAGGGTCAAAAACTTGCTGGAAAATTCTCAAAAGCAATAGATGAAACAAGTGTTCAAGGAAAACTTTCATTATCATATATGACAAGTCTTCAAAATGCTTGGTCTGGAGATGAAAAGAAAGGCGTTGCTGGATTAGTTTCAACTGGAACTACAATCAAAGATACCTTGATAGGTGCTGGAGTAGCAATTGTTGCAGGTAAAAAAGCATTAGATGATGCTTTGGCTGCAGCAAATATTGCTTTGGCTAAAGCACAAGCAGCACAAAATACTTCTCCACAATTCAGGTATGACCCTAAAACTAAAAAAATGGTTCCAGTAGCATTTGGTGGAGTTATGGGATACATGGGCGGTGGCAAAGTTAATAAATACCCACTAGGAGGATTAATTCCTTATATGGGTGGTGGCAAAGTTAGAAAATATGCAGTAGGTGGAAATATAAATTATAAAGGATCCAGTGAGCCAGCACCAGTTAGAATGAACTTGGGTGGAATGACTCTTGGAAGTATTGCCCCAGGATTAGGAAACACAGACAGAGTTCCAGCATTGCTGACACCAGGAGAATTTGTTGTAAGAAAATCAGTTGCAAAAGAAAATATGGGATTCTTAAAAGCATTAAATGGAGATGTATTTCCACAACTTGGACAAGGACTACAATCTTCTTCAATCACCCCAATTACTTCAACTTTAATTAATGGAGGAACGACACTGTATAATAATAACTATAGTGTTAATGTCAATGTTGCTGGAACAGATGCTTCTGCAAATGATATTGCAAATATTGTAGTAAGAAAAATTAAAACTGCTAATGATAGAAATGTAAGGGGTTCTAGATATTAATGGCAACTAGTACATATTTAAGTGGCCGCAAAAGATACAATAGGCCTCAAGGAGTAATTTGGTCAAACAACCCTGGACAATTAAGTGGTGGGGTAATTGTTCCAACGGGAATAGAAGGTCAAGATTTTATAATATTATCAGACCATGGAAGAACAGAGTTATCTTTTTCCAAGCAAAGAATAGAAAATCGTAAAAGAATGATTAATGGTGGAATGAGATCATATCATATTGCAGACAAGCAAAGTGTTTCTTGGTCTTGGGAAATGCTTCCATCAAGATCCCATAGTGGTCAGCCTATATTTAATACTTCAACAGGCTTACAAACTTCAGAATCAACAGAATATACTGCAGATGGTGGTGCAGGGGGTGTAGATTTAATTAGTTGGTATGAAGATAATCCTGGATCATTTTATATGTTTTTAGCCTATGATAGATTTGATAAATTTAATGAAGCAGCATATACTCATTTAGGTCAATATAATGATGTTTTAGAAGTTTATTTTTCTTCCTTCGATTATAATGTAGTTAGAAGAGGATCAACTAGTACCCATGATTTTTTTGATATAGACATTGCTTTAGAGGAAGTATAATGTTTCAAGATACAGATTTACATGAATATATAAAAACCAACAATACATTAAGTATTGAATCTTTTGTAGTAGCAGAATGGAATTTAAATGATTTAGAAAATATTAAAAATTACGGTAATTATAGATATAGACCATCTGGTAATATATTAAAATACAATACTCTTCCTAATACATATGACTCTTTTGATATAGGAGAATATTATACTGATGCTTTAGAATCAAATACTATATCACAATTTTTAGTAGATAATAATGATAGTTCTTTGTCTTTTACTACCCCTGAAAAAAATAGAGAATTATTATTTAGTTTAAAAGAATGTTTTCAACCATTTAGGCCACGTTCAGGAATTAACAAAGTAAATTGGTTTAATAATAAGTATATTGACAGTGTTAGATCTGGGAAAAGACCTAGATATTATATGGCTTCCAGATTTGATGAATTTAAATATTGGAGTTCTTATAGAAAAGAAGAGGGCATAGAAAGAGGAATATCCTTAACTACTGATACTAATGAAATTGGTTACGCTATAGAAGATGCTTCCCCTTTTGTTATTTACAATTCACCAGTAACTGCTAATAGGCTGGTAGTTAAACTGCAAACCAATTTAGCAGAATCAGCAAGGGATGATGTTAGAATTCAAAGTGGTCAAACTATTACAGATCCACTATCAGATAGAACAAAGTCTAGCATACCTAAAAGATGGGCTATTCAATATTTAGATCAGTCTGACAATTGGGTAACTGCAGGAAGTTTTAACGAAGATTCTTTACGTAGAGACGGTACACAAATAATAAAATATGATGGATATGTTGAATTATCTTATGGTATTAAAATTCCAGAAGAATATAAAGAACAATTTAATTTTGTTGATTATTTAAGTGCAAGTACTCAGTTACCAGATACAACCATGAACGGAGAGTCTTATATTGTTGGAGAAAGTACAACCTCTGCTGGACTTCTTTATACATGGAATCAAGAAGAAAGTTCTTGGGAGCCTTCAGTTCCAGAATATGGATTTTCTTTATTAGAAGATGACGATACAAAAAGAATTGGATTAATAAAAGATTTGACTAATCCAAAATATTTTATACTAGATGGGGTAACCACTTATAGAGATTTTGCATACGTCAAGGGATTAAGACTTTTTGTAGAAACAATGAATGGCCCAACAACTTCTCTAGATCTTATAGAAATGTCTCCAAGATTAAAAGCAGACATAACAAACTATGTTTTAAATTTTGAAATATCAAAAAGCATTGCTAATGACTCAACAGGACTTCCAGTTGGAAATCTTCTTGCTTCAAATGGAAGCATAACATTAATGAATCACGATTCAGCCTTTAGTGAAAATAATACAAATAGCATAATTTCAAACTACCTTAAGCCAAATACAAAGTTTGATTTTTATGAAACAATATTAGACGTAGAAGGATATGATAAGTTTATTCCAATAAAAACTTTTTATGCAGAAGATTTTCCAAAAGCAATAGGTGGAGTAACTGATTTAACAATAAATCTTAGAGATTTTTTCTTTAGACTAGAAACTATGAAATGTCCAACCCTATTTCTTCAAAACGTAACCCTGACTGCAGCAGCAGCAATATTGCTAGATAACATAGGATTTAGCAACTATATATTTAAAACTATTAATACTTCTAACGATCCAGTTATACCTTATTTTTTCGTAGAGCCAGATGCAACAGTAGCGGAAGTATTGGATAGAATTTCAATATCAACACAAACAGCAATGTTCTTTGATGAAAATAATGATTTTGTAGTAATGAGTAAAGAGTATTTACTTCCAGCAGAAGGAACTAGGATAACAGATTGGGAACTTGTTGGTCAAAGCGACTCTGATTTATTAGTAAATATATCAAACATAGAAAGTGCAGAAGTTGGTATTATTAACTCTGGAAATATAAACTATACTACTAGATATATTCAAAGATCTCCTTCAAGTTTTAAACAAGCACAATACTTTGACGAAGATAGAACATATATTTATAAACCAGTTTTATTATGGGAAGTTGCAGCAGACCAAGCACAAAAAACTATTAACGAAAAGGCCAAGTCTTCTGGTGGATACGCTCTAGGGGCCTCTCCATTAAATACTACACTAACGGCAAGTGTTCCATATGTTTCAAACGGGGTAGTAGTAAACAACATTATTGATTTAGGAGAAAATGTTTATTGGCTACCAAGATTTCAAGGATATTTATATGCAAATGGAGAAATAATTAGATATGACGCTGTAGAATACGCTATATCTGGATCTCAAAAACAATTTATACAAAGTAATCAAGAGTATCAAAAATTTTTTTCTACCCTTCCATTTAATGGAAAAATGTATCCTACTGGCAATATAAAAATATATTCTGAACCATATTATCAAGTTTTAGATGAAGGTACTGTAAGTGAAAGAGTTATTTTAAAAAACGGAGATGTAAAGTCTCACGGAAGAGGTGAGTTTGGAACTGACGTTACAACTCATAATGCAGGACTTTCTGAATATTGGTCTAATAATTCTTATGTCAGAGGAATAAAAACTGAATCAAAATATTTATTTACAACTAGTGCTATATATGGAAACGCTGAATACTATGCTTATAATTTAACTTCTGGATCTGTTACAACTTCTGCATCAGTAGTATTTCCACAAATGTCTTCTGGTTCGTTAGTTGTAGGAAATGAAACTATTCCTTCATCTATAATTGGAGACGCTAGTGTAACAGCACAACAATCAAGCAGAAACGGAATAGTTGCAAACTTTAATAGAGAGACTATCCCCTCTGACGATATTGTAAAAACATTAAAAACAACAAATTCAGCAACAATACAATCATCTGCTTTTGTTTTTTCAGGCCCAACACCTATGCCTTCAGGCATTAGTTCAAGAGACCTAATGTCATACGTTTATAAAGAATTAGATAGTGATTACACACATTTTGGAACAAGAATAAGAATTATTGGCAAAAGAGGATCAACAACAGGAACTCAAAACCCAGTAAACTCAACTGAATATTATTCTGTAACATCCAGTACAAACGAGCAGTCAAATCTAGCGGGTGGTTCTGGAGGATTAGGCATAATGATAAATCCAGAAAAAAATTATGGATACTTTTTTGAAATAATGTCTTTAACTACAGATACTCTTGAAAGATTTACAACTACAAATACAACAACTGGAGAAACTTCATCAGTTCATAATGTTGTATTTTATAAAGTAGTTCCTGGAATAGAAAGTTCATCATTAAACAATGATGGATCTGTAAACTATAATACAGATAGTATTACCGCTATACCTAAAAAATTATGGGGCGGTACTGCAAAAATATTGGTAGACGAAGGAAGATTTGCAGGTCAAGATAGGCTTACTAGTCAAACTAATCCAACGGTATATGATTTAGCGGTAGAATATGAAGACATAGGAAATATTAGAAGATTCTATCTATATCTAAACAATACTATGATATCAATAGTTGACGATATAGAGCCACTTCCAAACTATAAAAATATAGCATTATTTACAAGAGGGTCTTCAAAATGTATGTTTGAAAATATTTATGGAATTAAAAATGTTTATGCAAAAAATACTGGAACACCTATAGTTCAAAATGATTCTAAAGTTTTTGAAGATAACGACATAACAGCAAATGAAGTTATGAGAAAATACTCAATATCTGGTTTTGTTAAATCAAGTTATCTTTCTGGAATAAGTTCAGACTCAGTTCCAAAACACAAAGTTTACTTTGAAGAGTTTGGAACCATAATGAGAGAGTGTGCTTATTTTAATATTAAATACGATCAAGCATATCCAGCATTTATTGCTGCCATCGCACCAACAATTAGTAAAGAAAAATCTTACACTATATCAGGATTTAAAGCGGGTAGTTATGGAGCAGAATTTTTAATATTTAACAATACAGATAAACTAATGTTATTAGATGAAAATACAGGAAATTATCTAAGAATATTTGGTATAACATTTACACAAAGTACTTCAAATGTATTATCTGTAGATGACTACTTTAGAGAAAGATCTAATTTATCTGATCCCGTTGTATTTGACAATACTATATATTCACCACAAAAAGCAGAAAAAATTTATCAAGATATAAAGTTGAGTAGGTCAAAGTATGGAAAAAGAGAGTTTGCTTTAGATTCTCCATACATTCAAGATGAAGACTCTGCTAATAATCTAATGTCTTGGATAATTAATAAAACTTTAAAACCAAGAAAGAAAATAGCGATAGAAACATTTGCAACTCAACATCTTCAACTTGGAGATATAGTGACATTAGATTACGATTTACCAGATGGGTATAAGTTTGTAGATGCCAATACACAGTTTGTTATTTCTGAAATGTCTTATTCAAAAGGCGTAGAAGGACCTACAAGTATTATTAAGGTGGTGGAAGTATAATGCCAGCACATTCAAAAAAATCTATACCTCCCTCTGCGGTTACTTCAAAAAATATTATGGGATCAGGAGGTCCTACTCTTATACCTAAAATGTTTTATGGTAGCAGATCCTTTGTACCAACAACTACAAATAATACAAATGCTAGTCCTACACCACCTGGAGGTGCAAGAAACAATGTTGTTATAGAGGGAGTTACTTCATTAAGATACGGAGAACTTGAGCAAGAAAGAAGAGACGCCGCAAATACAGGTGGAGGAGGAGGCGCTCCTGCTATTTCAATACAATCAGAGCCCCCTAAGCCACAATATATTCCTCCAACTTTAGTAAAAATACCATCTAGAGATGTTGTTGATTATCAAGATGCAGATATTCCAATAGAACTTATAACAAATTTGTTATTTGAAAACCTTGGAGCAAATGAATTAGTTAAATTTGAAAGACACGATACCGTAGAGGGAACAAATGCTACATATGATATTATTTCTAATCTTGCGGGTATTAAGAAAGAATTTGATCCTTCTAATTTAATATCTAGACAAAAAGTAGACACTTCATACTTTGATATTTACAATATAAAACTAGATACTAAAATACCAGATATTACATACCTGTTTAGAAATAATTTAGATAATTACGTTTATATCGATACAAATGGAGACTTAGTTCTAGAATTAGACAATATGAATGAAGATGAACTAGTTGAAATTCAAATTGACTCCAGTGGTACAATATATGAGGTGACTTTATGATTACAAATCAAGGAAAACAACTTATAGCAAAATTTCTTTTAAGCCAAGCACCGTCCTATGCTTCCTATATAGCAGCGGGAGTAGGGGCTATACCTCTAACCACGGGTGCATCTGCAAGTATATCAACAACTAAAGAATCCTTAGACTTTGAAGCATTTAGGGTGCCAATTATATCAAAAGGATTTATTAAAGAGGGTGGGGTAGAAAAAATAATTTTTAAAGCAGAAATGCCATCTGAACAAAGATATCAAATAAGCGAACTAGGAATATTTCCAGCAATTAATAATTCAGTAGCGGGAAATTATGATAGCAAACTTCTTATCGCATTTACTCCGAGCGAACAGTGGTCATATTTTATTAATGGCTCTGGATCGGTTGTTCCGTATCCCAACGAAGCCTTGGATTCGGATAATTCAAGTAGCAATTTATCAGCAGATATAGATGATGTATTATTTATAAACTCAGATGCTGTTATCTTTAATAATGAAACTAGAAAAAATAGAAATGAGCCTCCAAGACTTTTAAATAGAGCACTTATGGTTAGCGGAAGTGCAGCATATCTTGATGGAACCTTTGTTCCAAATTCAACATCAACATCGCTAGAAAATAGTAATCTAAGTTTTGATTTAAGTCAAAATCTTCCAGGAGATATAATTAAGTTAGCATTTTCTTTGATAAGTAAAACTTCATCAACAAATACAAACCCAGATAATGTAAGAATATTAATACAATTTATAAACAATCTTTCTGGATTAACTACTACTTCTCCAAAGGCCTCATTAAAAATAAATTTAAGTTCGTCAGATTTTATAGAAAATGGAAATATTAATAGATATGTTGTAGTAGAAAAAACATTATCTGAAATAACTAAGGAAGACAATTTTTCATGGGCAAATGTTAATTATGTAAAAATTTATACATCAGTTCTTTCTAGTGGATCTCCTACAGATAATTATTATGTTGTGTTTGATGGGATAAGACTAGAAAATGTTACATCAGAAAATCCTCTTTATTCTATGGTTGGTTATAATGTTATAGAAACAAATGATGGAGATCCAATTTTAAAAGCAGAAAATACTAGTAATTATGTAGAATATAGATTTGGAATTGGTGTTGATGCGTAGTGGCAAAATTCAAAATTCCAGTAGAACAACTCCCACCACCCTATATAACTGGAGAACATGTTTTTAGATTTAGGATAACTACGGAAGATAGAAATAGTATATCTGAATGGTCTCCACTATTTACGCTAGAAAGTAAAGGTCAAATTTATCCATTAACTTCGCAATATTCAATAAGTGCTTCTACTAATTTAATTAGTATATATTGGGATACCCCTTCAATATATAATAGTGGTTCAGCAGCAATTGGTGCTTCTGTACAGCATAATCATAGTTCTGAATGGAAATTACATGATTCCGATATATTTGTTAAGTTTAATAATGCTATTACTCCAGACTTTGTATACTGGGGAAGATCAAGAGATAATTCATTTTCAATAGTTCCCTATGCTGGAGCAACAACCGTAAGAATTAAAATACAAGTGGCAAATCACCCACCAACTATGTCTTCTGTTTTTGAAATACTAGACACTGGCGTAGTTAGCCTGATATAATTAGTTAGGAGAAAAAATGGCAGCGATATCATTACCAGAACGTGGGCAACCATTAGACGTAAACTATATTTACGAGATGGCTAGTCAAATTAATAACCTTACAAATACTATAGCAGTAAGATCTTCCTCATCTTCCAGGGTAAATACAAACTCTGAAACAACAAGTAATTTAAGAATTTTTGCAAGTACCATTTCTTTGTCTACAACAAGCGCTACAAGTGGTCAAACAGAAACGTTTTCGTTTAATTATCCAGAATTAAAATTTACCCCTGTTGCTACAGCGACAATAGTCAACAATAGTGGGTCAGATGCTGGAAAAAATACATCAGTTATACTAAATACAGTAACGACAAGTAAATCAGAAGGTATTGTTAGATTTGGAACATCTGGTGCTGTTAACTTAAGTGTTAACGTAATTGTAGTAGGAATACCAAACTAAGTAGTTTATGTGATTAAGTGTTCAAAATGTTATGGAATGATGTTTGTTGATAGAGTATTTTTATCATACAACCATCTAGAATTATACTGTTTAAAGTGCGGTAAACGTGAGATGTATCCACATCCAGAAAGACATGGTAAAAGGGCAAAATGGATAATGATAGCAGAAAAGACAAGGGCAAAGAGAACTGGAAATCCCCTGTAGGACTAGTTAAGCCTAGTTCAACTATATTTTTTTTAAACGGGGAACTAGTAAGATTAGTGCATTTTAATCGTCCTAACAATATATGTGAACTATACAATTTTATAAAAGATAAAGATCAAACAATGTTATATTCTGATTTTAAAAAACATAGAAAAAGAGCATATGGAGTAAAAAATACTTTAAAGATATTTAATAGATCAAGACCTCAGTTTGAAAGATGGGTAAAACGTGGATTGGTTGAGCCACCAATAGGTGCTGTTGTTGGGGGTAAAAGAGTATTTGGAGAAATGGCTTACTATTCTGAGGATGACCTCTTTACAATTAGATCAGTTCTTGCTACAATACATATAGGCAGACCAAGAAGAGATGGAAGAATCAATGCAGCAAAAGATATTCCAACAGAAAAAGAGTTGCGTTCTTTGATTGGAGATGCTATTATGTTATATACAAGAACTAAAGATGGGGAATATATCCCCGTTTGGGCAGAAGAAACGTGGTAAATATGTCTGACAAAACAACAGTGTCTGTTACTCTAGGATATACATTAAATCTAGGTAACTTTCAGAGCCTTAGACTAGATCTAGGATGCACAGACTTCGTTCGTGAGAATGAAGACAAGGATGCAGCAATGGAACGTGTTTATGAGTTTATTGAATCAAAGGTAGTTTCAAAAATTGAGGAAGCCAAGAAAGAACTAGATTAGTGGCACAAAAGCAGTTGCGTCATGCCTTACTTACAAGATATAAAAAATTGGCTATTTCTAAAAATATTGATCCTAATATTAATATTCACGTAGAACAATGGGCCGCAGATTCTTTAATAGAATCTTATGGCTTAGATATGTGTTATGAGTTATTAGATTATTATTTTAAAATATCGGAAACACCTTATTGGAAATGGTTTGCTAATAATGCAGACAAATTATATAAAAATCTGCAAGGTAAAAAAGAAGATGATAGAATTAGAGAATTAATGAAGAAGCAAGCAAAAGATTGGTTAAACAAATAATGTCAGCAGAATTAGAAGGCAAGGTATTGTCTGCTGTATTGAAAGATAAACAAATACACATATTATTGCAAGCAAATCCAGATAATTTATTTAAAACTCATAAAGATGTATGGGATTTTATTAGAAACTATCAAGAGCAAAATAGTACAGTACCCTCAATTAATTTAGTAATAGAAAAGTTTAGAGACTTTGATCCAGTTGGAGAAATTGGTGGCACCAAGCACCACCTTGAGGAGTTAAGAACAGAACATTTACAAAGTAGTTTAAGCAATGTTCTTATGGACACAGCAAACAAATTAAAATTAAATCAACCAGTTGAGGCATTAAATAGTATAATTTCTAAGACTGCTGATCTAAAAAGAATTACCGCAGAAATTAGAGACATTGACGCTGTAGACATAGAGGATGCAGTAGCACATTTCGAACACATAAAGGACATGCATGATAAAGGTATTCACGGTATTCAAACAGGCCTTGCAGGCTTTGACAACTATCTTCCTGCAGGTATTACTGCTGGTCAGTTTGGCATTCTTCTTGCTTATCCTGCTATTGGTAAGTCTTGGCTTGCACTTTTTATGGCTGTTCAAGCATGGAAGAACGGAAGAAAGCCACTATTCATCTCATTAGAAATGACAGAGTCAGAGGTTCGTAATCGTGCCTATACAATTATGGGTCAGGGAATGTGGTCACATAGAAAACTAAGTTCTGGAATTATAGACACTGAATCATTTAAAAATTGGGGAAAGACTCACTTAGAAAGAATGCCATCATTTCACATTGTATCTAATGACGGACTGGGAGAAGTATCACCATCAATTTTGCGGGGTAAAATAGATCAATATAATCCTGATATAGTATTTGTAGACTATATTCAATTAATGCAATCAAATAACTATACAGACAACGAAGTTGTAAAGATTAAAAATATATCTAGAGAATTAAAAATTCTTGCTATATCTGAGCAGGTGCCTATTGTTGCAATTGCTTCCGCTACACCAGATGATGCAACAGACATGTACACAGTTCCGTCATTAGGACAGGTTGCATGGTCTAGACAATTAGCATATGATGCAGATTGGGTTCTTGCTTTAGGTAGGGCTGCTGGAAGTAGTATATTAGAATGTGTTTTTAGAAAGAATAGGCATGGATTTTGTGGAGATTTTATGATAGATATAGACTTTGATTCGGGTAGATTTATGTACAAAGATAATGAGGTTAGTACTTAAATAACGTTGATATAATTTAAGTATGGTATACAGTCATAAAAGAATAGAAAAATTTAGCCTAGAGGGTGAGATATTTGACGATTCTCATATTCTTAGACTAAAAGATCAATACATATCTATGCTAGTAAATGGAATGAGAAATAAAGGATATGTTCCTAGATATGATATTGACACAGACTTTAGCATAAGTTATAATGGAAAGACATTTGATTTTAAATTATCAGTATATGGGGTTTATGTTGGAAAAGGAAAAGCAAAATGTATACTAGGGATAGACAAAAACATACCACTAGAGTCGAATATTATTCCGAAGATCAAGTCAGAAGAAGTCTCCTAGCCTCTGGCATAGACATAGTATCAGAAGTAGATATAGACTTTATTATTTACTGTCCATTTCATAATAATTCTAGAACACCAGCAGCAGAAATACACAAGACTAATGGAATGTTTTATTGTTTTGCTTGCCAGGAAACTAAAGAATTAACAGAAGTAATTATGCAGGCTTCTGGTAGATCTTACTTTGAAGCGGCAAGACTTATTGATTCTAAAGCAGATCATAGAAATTTAGTTGAGGTATTACAAGAAACATTAGATAAAAAAATAGAGTTTAAAGAATATGATTTAGAGATTATAGAAATATTACACAATAATGTATTTGAAAGTACAAAGGCTATAGATTATTATAAAGATAGAAATATATATAAAGATAGTGTTGTAAAATATAAACTTGGATACTCCAAAAAACAAGATATGGTAACCATTCCAGTATATTCACCAAACGGACTATGCCTAGGATTTGTAGGAAGATCTATAGAAGGAAAAGTATTTAAAAATACACCTGGACTGCAAAAAAGTAAAACTTTGTTTAATTTACAAAGAGCAAAAAGATATGATAAAGTTTTTGTTGTAGAATCATCATTTGACGCAATTAGGCTAGAGCAGGTTGGTGTTCATGCAGTTGCTACATTAGGTGCTACTATTTCAAAAGAGCAAAGAAAACTTTTAAAACAATACTTTAATCAAGTTATAGTTTTAGGAGATAACGATGAGGCTGGTCAGAATATGTCAAAAAAAATGATTGCATATTTTGGCACAGGGTGCATAGCACCAACTCTTCCGCAGGGAATAAAGGACGTGTCCGATTTGTCTGATAAAGATTTAAAAGTCTTTGTGGATAGATTTGACGACATGCTGTCCTCTATGCTAAAATAGATACAACGCTCATTTACAGGGCAAATATTAAGGAGAAAAGTATGTCAATTATAAAGGGTTTAAAAAATATTGAAGCAGTTATTGATAAACCAAAATCAAATGTTTCAGGTGAAAAAGTAAGTTGGTTAAAGTTAGATGATGGACAAAGTACTCAAATAAGATTCATAAGTGAATTAGATGCAGACTCACCAACTTATGAAGAAAAGCGTGGTCTTGCAATTGTTGTAAGTGAACATTCCAATCCAGATGATTATAAGCGTAAATCTGTTTGCACAGCAGATACACAGGGTCGTTGCTTCGGTTGTGAAATGTTTAGAAAAGATCCAAAAAGTGGATGGAGAGCCCGTCTTCGTTTTTATTGTAACGTTCTAGTTGATAACGCAATTGATGCTCCACATGTTGCAGTATGGAGTATGGGTGTAAGTAAAGCCGCTACCTTTAATACAATTAGAGAATACGCTGCAGACTCACCAAGCATTTCAAATATGACTTGGAAGTTAAAGCGTAACGGTAAAGGAACAGAAACTAACTATGTGTTGCTTCCACAGAAGCAAGACTCAGAGCCTTTTAACTGGGGTAATTATGAATATCCTAACTTAGAAAAGGTTGTTAGAGAAGTACCTTATGCAGAGCAAGAAAATTTTTATATTGGTTTTAGTAACCAAGCAACCTCAACATCTGTTGACTGGTAAACAATTTGGGGGAGAGCAAAATCTCCCCCACTATATTAAGGATTAATTTGAATTACGCACCACTTCACGTTCATACTCATTATTCTCTTATGGACGGAGTAGCAACACCAGAAGAATATTGTAAGCGTGCAAAGTCTTTAGGTATGCCTGCTATTGCAATTACCGATCACGGGGCACTATCTGGTCATAGACCAATGTATCGTGCAGCAAAAGCCGAGGGTATAAAACCAATTCTTGGTATTGAAGGATATATAACATTAGATAGATTTGATAAAAGAGACAAACTAGAAAGAGCAAATGATCCTTTAGATTTAATTTATAATCACATAGTTATACTTGCAAAGAATCAACAGGGTTTAGAAAATTTAAATAGATTAAATGAATTAGCATGGACAGAAGGATTTTATAAAAAGCCTAGAATAGATTTTGAAATATTAAAAAGATATAAAGAAGGATTAATTGTTTCTACCGCCTGCCCTAGTGGACTTATTAATAAGGCTCTTGAATTTAGCGAATATGCTGTTGCCAAAAAGCACTTGACTTGGTTTAAGAACACCTTCGGTGATGATTTTTATGTGGAAATAATGCCACACAACAGTCGTGAGATGAATCATGAACTTCTAAGTCTAGCAGATAGTATGGATATAAAGGTCATTGTAACTCCAGACTGCCACCATTCCCACCCTGATCAAAAAGTAATTCAAGAAATTATGCTTCTATTAAATACTCATGCAAAGTTAGATAAAGATGCTAAGTTTGAAAAGTCACAAAAGATAAGTGACCCTATGAAAAAACTTGATTATTTATACGGCGAGAATCGTCAAATGTCATTTAGAACATTTGATATACATTTATTATCTTATGAAGAAATGAAACAAGCAATGAATATGCAGGGTATAAAAAGAGAAGATATTTATACCAACACATTAGAAATAGTAGATAAGATAGAAGACTATGACATTAAATCTGGATTAGATTTATTGCCTACTAAAATAGATAATCCACATATGGGCCTTGTTGATTTGGTATTAAAAGGTATGGTAAAAAAAGGACTATACGATAAGCCAGAGTATAAAGAAAGAATGCAAGAAGAACTAGATATTATTAGAGATAAGAATTTTTCTCCATATTTTTTGATTGTAAGCAATATGCTTAATTGGGCAAAAGAACAGGGAATATTGGTAGGTCCTGGGCGTGGATCTGCAGCAGGATCTTTGGTATGCTACGCACTAGGAATTACTGATATTGATCCAGTTAAATATGGATTATTGTTTTTTAGATTCGTAAATCCAGACCGTAATGACTTTCCAGATATTGACTCTGATATTGCAGATAATAGAAGAGATGAACTTAAACTCTATTTAGAAAAAGAATATGAGAATGTTGCTTCTATTGCTACATTTTTAGAATTTAGAGGAAAGGGTATTGTTAGAGATGTTTCAAGAGCATTTGATATACCTTTATCAGAAGTAAATAAGGTTTTAAAAACTGTTAATGATTGGGATGATTTTATATCTTCTAAGTCGGCACAGTGGTTTAGATTAAAATACCCAGACGTAGTAAAATATGGAGAACAACTTCGTGGTCGTATTCGTGGAACAGGAATTCACGCTGCAGGAGTTGTAACATCAAAAGAACCAATTTTTAAATATGCACCAATGGAAACAAGAACTGCTCCAGGAACTAAGGAAAGGATCCCAGTAGTTGCTGTTGATATGAATGAAGCAGCAGATATTGGATTAATTAAGTTAGATGTTTTAGGATTAAAAACATTAACAGTTATTGACGAGACTATAAAAACAATTAAAGAAAGACACAAGATAGATATTGTATTAAATAATATTGACTTAGAGGATAAAAAAGTTTATGAAATGCTATCAGACGGAAGAACCAAAGGAGTTTTTCAATGTGAAGCAACTCCGTATACAAATCTTCTAGTAAAAATGGGAGTTAGTAGTTTAGATGAACTTGCTGCCTCAAATGCTTTAGTAAGACCAGGTGCCATGAATACAATTGGAAAATCTTATTTAGCAAGAAAACATGGAACTGCAATAACAGAATATGTTCACCCAATTATGCAAGAGTTTACTAAAGATACTTATGGATGTGTTTTATATCAAGAACAAGTTATGCAAGCATGCGTTTACTTAGGTGGTATGACCATGTCAGAAGCAGACAAAGTTCGTAAAATTATTGGTAAGAAAAAAGATGCTAAAGAGTTTGATGAATTTAAAGATCGATTTGTTGTTGGTGCATCTAAACATATTACTAAATTTAAGGCTGAAGGATTGTGGCACGACTTTGAGGCTCATGCTGGATATTCGTTTAACAAATCTCACGCAGTAGCGTATTCTACTCTTTCTTATTGGACTGCTTGGCTAAAGTATTATTATCCTATTGAATTTATGTATTCATTATTAAAGAGTGAACAAGACAAAGATACTCGTACAGAATATCTAATTGAATCAAAACGTATGGGTATATCTTTAAAACTACCTCATGTTAATGAATCAGATAGTGATTTTAAAATTGAGGGTAAAGGAATAAGAATAGGACTATCTGCTATTAAATGGATATCGGATAGCATATCATCTAAGATTATAGAAAAAAGACCATTTGGTTCTTATAAAGAGTTTTCAGAGTTTGCTTCAAAGAAGGGCAGTGGTGTTAATTCTAGGGCAGTAGCAGCCCTTAATGCCATTGGAGGGCTATCTTTTACGGATAACCCAAGCGATCAAGCAGTAGTTAGGGAAAGCCTGTATGAATATTTAAATCTACCTGAGTTTAAAACATCAGTTCCTCAACACTATTATGCTTACATAGATGACGTAGAAGATTTTGATGAAAGTAAAGTTCATATATTGATGGGTGTAATTAAAAATATTAAAAGGGGAAAAGGATGGTCTAGGGTAGAAATTATGGACTCAACTGGTTTGGTTGGAATATTTGATGATGAAGAAACTAAGATAGAAGCAGGTAAAACTTATGTTATAGCGGTTGCAACAAATAGAATTATGGAAGCCATTCCAGTGGAAGAAGTAAAAGATTCTTTGTCAAATCCATTAATAAAGTTTTTAAATTATAAAACATTGCCCTATGGACTTGAGGAACATTATGTGTTATCATTTAAGCCTAGGGTTACAAAGTCTGGAAAGAAAATGGCTAACATGATAGTGGTAGACGCTAATAGAGAAATGAAACCTATCGTTATATTCCCTGCAAAATATTCAGAAGGCTTTATGAAATGCGAACCAGGAAAAGCAAAAAAGATGACTTTTGAAATAACAAAAGATGGAACAGAAGTATTAAGAGAGGTAATAAATGGTTAATAAACAAGAAGAAAAAATAAAAGAAATATCAACAGAAGAATTTCTTTCACAACTAGATCCTAGTTTAAGAAAGAGATTAAGTAACGCAACAGATGTAGAGGTTCACAAACAAAGAACACCTAGCATAAGTCTTAATAATGCATTAAAGGGTGGATTTGCTTATGGAAGACAGGTTATGGTTTGGGGAAATAAGTCTGCAGGAAAGTCTTCATTTTGTTTACAAATGATAGGTGAAGCACAAAAAGATGGAAAATTATGTGCATGGATTGATGCAGAGCAGTCATTTGATCCAGAGTGGGCTAAAAAACTTGGGGTAGATACAGATAAATTAGTATACTCTGCTGCTAAAACTATTAACGATATGGTAGATGTTGCTACTCAACTAATGAAAGCAAAAGTAGATATAATTATTGTAGATTCAATATCTGCACTACTTCCTGCTATATATTTTGAAAAAGATTCTGATGAATTAAAGGCTTTAGAAAATACAAAACAAATTGGTGCAGAAGCAAAAGATATGACAAATGCTGTAAAGATGTTAAATTATGCAAACAATCAAGATGGGCAAACGCTGTTAGTCTTAATATCACAATTAAGAAATAATATTGGTGCTATGTATGCGTCACACATGCCAACTGGTGGCCTTGCGGTAAAGTTTTTTTCAAGCACAGTTATTAAATTATGGTCTAGTGACTCAGATAACAATGCATTGAAATCAAAGATTGTTGTTGGAGATAAAATTATAGAAGGAAAAGTTGGAAGAAAAGTCAATTGGCATGTTGATTTTAATAAAACTGGCCCAGGATTTTTGTCTGGAGAGTATGATTTTTATTTTGACGGAGACATGATTGGTTTAGATAAAGTAGCAGACCTTGTTGATACAGCAGAGTTATTAGGAATTATTGAAAAGGGTGGGGCCTGGTATACAGTGCTAGATGAAAGATTACAAGGTAGGGCAAAAGTAATTGAATATTTAAAAGAAAATCCAGAGAAGTTAAAAGAACTTGAATCAAAACTTAGTTACTAAATATACTTTATATAATGGCAAATTTATTTGTCATACATGTAAAGAAATAGTAGAAACAGCAAGGATGTACAAAGAAGCACAAGATTTAACTTGGATGTGTGCCAATAAGCATTTATCTAAAGTTAATTTTAACATAAGGGGATACTGATGAGTGAACGTGGAGAACTTAAGCGCATTGGTGCTAAAGCCCACAAAAACTCTGGTCGGGGCAGGGTTAAGGCTGATGGATCTATGGATGACTTCGTTGTAGATGTCAAGGAGTATTCCAAGTCCTATTCTGTCAGCCAAGACTCCTGGGCTAAAATAGTGTCAGACACAATGCAGGTAGATAGAGAAAAGAATCCAGTGCTAATGATTGTGCTTGGAGAGGGAAATAAAAAAGTTAGACTTGCTATAATTGAATGGGAAGTATTTGAACAGTTAAGAGAGAATAATGGATAATACAGCAGATTTATTAAATAAGGTAACAACATTTAATGAAATATCAGAGTATATGCAAGATGAAGAGTTAACTAAAGCGTTAGTTATGATTGCTAAATTAATTGCTAATCCAGATATACCACCAGCAAAAGCAACTCTTTCAATTACTCAATTACAAGCATATTCAGCAAAATTTGCAATGCTTGCTTCTTGGTATTCACATGTAAAGAAAGACGAAAGAGCAAAAAAGAACATTTATTACACAGCAAGAGAAGCGGTAGACAAATTAGTGGATGCCCTTAAATATAATGTAAGGACGTTCTAATGGCAAGAAAGTTGATGTCTAAAATTATTCCCGTTAAAGATCTACATAAAGAAGAAGCCAAAATAGATACTAAAGCAATAATTAAAAAAATACATGAAGGATATGAACACAAAAAGGGAACACAGTTTAAAAAAAGGGTTGGCTTTACACCGTCTGGATTAACTTATGGATCTGGCAAATGTGCAAGAATGTGGTATTTGTGGTTTGAGGGTAATGAAGGAGAAAATACTAACGACTGGTACTCAGTTGCTAATATGGACTCTGGATCCGATAGGCATACTAGGATTGAACAGGCAATGGAAGATGCTGGAATACTAGTTCATAAAGAGTTGGCTATTAGAAATGAAGATCCTATTATATCTGCAAAGACAGATGCAATCATTAACTGGAATAACATGGAAGTTCTTACAGAAATTAAAACAATCAATGATGAGTCTTTTCAAAGATTAAACAAACCAAGAAATTACAATATAGAACAGTTATTGATATACATGAAGATTTTAAAAAAGTCTTTTGCTTTTTTAATATATGAAAATAAAAATACTCATGAGTTAAAGTTTTATCCAGTAAATTTAAATCAAAAGTATAAAGACTTTATAAACTATTTTTTTGATTGGATGAGACAGGTTCAGACAGCGTTTAATAATAAACAGTTGCCAGAAAATCCTTATAGAAATAAATTTGAAAATAAAGTATGCAAGGGCTGTGATTTTCTAAAGGCTTGTGAAAGTAAGCCAGTTGGAGATATCAAGATCGAGGCTAGGAAAGACCTTGAATGACAAAAATATGTCAGTGGTGCGAAAATGAATTTTTTACAAAAAGTAAGAATCAAATCTATTGTACCGCTACATGTCGTAATGAATCTACAAAACAAAAAATTGTACAAAGGTATCAAGCATCAAAATATAAAAGTAGAATTGGTAAAGAAAGAAGATGCGCTGGAGGGTGCAACACCTTGCTAAGCGTATATAATGATGCAGGATTTTGCGATGCTTGTTTAGTTAATAATAAAAAAGTAGATAAATTTATAAAAGACATAAAGGATTATTTTGATTATGAAAAAAAATAAATTACTGTATATAGGACATCCTAAAAAAATATTAGCAATAGATGCTTCAACTAACTCTATGGCATTTTCTATATTTATAGATAATAAACTACATAAATATGGAAAGATTAATTTTCACGGTAAACATGTTTATGAAAAAGCAGGGGATGCTTGTAAAAAATTAATACCATTTCTAAAAGACTTTGACATTGATGCAGTAGTAATTGAGTCAACAATATATACAAACTCACAAAAGACTGCTATGAATCTTGCCTTAGTTCAGGGTGCAATTATTGGATCAGTTCAGATATCTGGAAATAGATCAGTTGTTTCTTGTTCTCCAGTTGCTTGGCAAAATTGGATTGGTAATAAAAAACTTACCAAAGATGAAAAATTAAAAATTAAACAAGAAAATCCAGGAGAACATTCTTTTTCTTGGTATAAACAAAAAGAAAGAGAGTTTAGAAAAATTAGAACAATTAATTGGGTAAACCTAAACTTTGATATTAATATTGATGATGATGATGTCGCAGATGCAGTTGCAATTGGTTGGTATGCAGGTAATAATTGGAATAAACTCGCAGAAGAGCCTAAAAATATTGACAAAAAACAAGGCTAATGATAAAATGAAACTATACACAAGTAAGGCCTGGTTAACAAAAAGGTATCAGGTTGACAAGAAGAGTCCAGAAGATATTGCTAAAGAATGTGGAGCATCTGTTGAAACTATATACGTATATCTTGCCAAGTTTGGTCTCAGAAAGTCAAAGAGGTAATTATGGCAGAATATAAAGTTCCTGACTTTGATAAACAACTTGAAGATAAGATGAGAATTGTTAAGGACATGTCTACTCAAGCACCAGCGGGTAGAAAGATATTAGATGAATGTCTTGATATAGCCAAACTACTTATTACTAAGAATGCCTCCTATGGTAGTTCATATAGTCATCCTATTAATATATTTAGTAAATCTAATCCTAAAGAACAACTATTTATTCGTATTGATGATAAACTTAATAGAATACATAAAGGTAAAGAGTATGCATCAGAAGATACTGTTTTAGATCTTATTGGATACCTTGTATTATTAAGGACGTTAGATGACAACAGATGATTTAGTAAAACATTTAGACCTTGTTAATAAGGTTGCATCAGAATACCTAAAAGGATTAGATGCTTCTGAGATTTCAAATACACTAGATATCCCACGTCCCAGAGTTATGTCATTGCTTAATGACTGGAGAGCGATGGTGTCTAATAATCAAGCAATACATGCTCGTGCGAAAGAAGCCTTGGCTGGTGCTGACCAACATTACTCATCTTTAATTAAAAAAACTTACGAAGTTATTGACGCTGCTGACTCTATAGCAAATCTTACAGCAAAAACAACCGCTATCAAATTGATAGCAGATATTGAAAGTAAAAGACTTGAGATGTTACAAAAAGCGGGGTTGTTAGATAATAAAGAAATAGCAGAACAGATTATTGAAATGGAAAGAAAGCATGACATATTGATTAAGATTTTAAAAGATATAGCATCTAGCCACCCCGAAATTAGAGAAGAAATTATGAAAAGACTTTCTGAAATCCAAACAGAGGTGATCATAATTGACAACGATTGATTTTAGCGATTTCCTAGAAGCATTAGACGAGAGTCCATTTTTAGAAATGCCAGTAGATGTTAGAACCTTTGTTACAAGTAAGGACTATTTAAATCAACCAGAGTTGTCAGAATATCAATACACTCTTGTAGAATGCATGAGTCAAATTTACAAAAAAGAAGATGTTGAAAGGTGGTTAGGAAAAGAAAATGGAAGTGAACATTACAAAAAATATACTAAGCAAGAAGTTATTCTTATGTGTGGAAAGGGTAGTGGTAAAGATCATACTTCTACCATTGGTTGTGCTTATATTGTGTATAAACTTTTGTGTCTCAAAGACCCATCGAGATATTTTGGTAAACCGTCAAATGATGCGATAGATCTTATAAATGTTGCAGTAAATGCACAACAAGCAAAGAATGTATTTTTTAAAGGTTTTAAGTCAAAGATTGAAGGGTCACCTTGGTTTAATGGAAAGTATGAAGCAAAAGTAGACAATATAGAGTTTGATAAATCAATTACAGTTTATTCTGGACATTCAGAAAGAGAATCAGCAGAAGGATTAAACTTAATACTTGCGGTTCTTGATGAAATATCTGGATTTGCAATGGAAGGTGCAACTGGAAACGATCAAGGGAAAACATCAGATAATCTTTATAAAGCATTTAGAGGCTCTGTAGATTCAAGATTTCCAGACTTTGGAAAAGTTATTCTTTTATCATTTCCTAGATTTAAAGGAGATTTTATTTCTAAAAGGTATGAAGATGTTGTAGCAGAAAAAGAAACTATAATTAGAAAGCATGAATTTATAATTAATCCCACACTAAACGAAGAAGATCCTCAAAATAAGTTTGAGATAGAGTGGGAAGAAGATGATATACAATCATATAAATACCCTGGAGTATTTGCTTTGCGTAGACCAACATGGGAAGTGAATCCAACTAGAAAGATAGAAGATTTTAAATTAGCATTTTTTACAGATCCCTCAGATGCTTTAATGCGCTTTGCTTGTATGCCAACAGTCTCATCAGATGCTTTCTTTAAGTCAAGAGAAAAAATAGAAAAGGCTTTATCAAATAGAAATCCACTAGATGGTGTAAGAAGATTTGATATCAACTTTAAACCAAACCCAGATACAGTTTATTATGTTCACGCAGACTTAGCACAAAAACATGACAAGTGTGCTGTGGCAATAAGCCATGTGGATAAGTGGGTCAATGTTCAATCGTTTAATGATTATGAACAAATTGTTCCATTTATAGTAGTAGATGCAATTGCTTGGTGGGAGCCACATCGTGAAGGCCCAGTTGATTTAAGTGAGGTTAAAAATTGGATTATAGACTTAAGAAGACAGGGATTTAACTTAGGACTAGTAACCTTTGATCGTTGGCAATCATTTGATATACAACAAGAATTAAAACAGGTAGGAATAAAAACTGAAACTTTATCAGTAGCAAAGAAACACTATGAAGATTTAACTATGTTATTTTATGAGGAAAGATTAATAGCACCTCATATAGAAATATTACTAGAAGAACTATTAGAACTTAGAATTATAGGCAATCGTGTAGATCATCCTAGAAAAAAGTCTAAAGACTTAGCAGATGCAATGTGTGGATCAGTTTATAATTCTATATCAAATACAGAAAGAAACAGAATTAAAGAAATAGATATCCACACTTGGTCTAGGGGTGGGACAGACTCTGATAATGCAGATGATTTCTTTCCAGATAAAGTTAAATCTAAATCAGTTGATTGGACTGGAGGATATAAACTTGTTTGATGATTTTGTAAACGAAGAAGAATTAAGTGATTTAATACTAAAACTATTAGAAACAGGGGCATTGGAAGTTAAAGGGTATGATGATTTATCAAATCAATTTATATATAACCTAACTCCTAAGTGCCAAGAACTATTTCCAGAACTATTTGATGAACATTTTAAAATGATAAATGAACTAGCCTTTAAACTATGGACTAAGGAACTAATAGAAATGACCTTTGATTCTGAGGGTACTCCAATGGTTATGCCTAAAAACATAGAATATACAAAGTCAATTTTATATAACCTTCCAGAAGAAGAAAGGTTTTTCCTACAAAACCTTTTAGATAAGTACGAAAAAGATACTAAAGAAAGGTGATATAATTTTATTATGCCTTATGATATTATAAGAAATGGCCCTGGATGCAAGGGCGAATATGCCGTAGTTGGACCATCAGGTACTATAGGATGCCATAAAACTAGAGGCTCTGCTATTAATCAACAACGTGCATTATATGCTGCAGAAGCAAATAGTAAAAAAGTAGAAAAAGAAGAAGAGTGGGAAGGAAAACCACTTTATGATCAGTTATCAGATGCAGAACAAATGCTTGCAGACTCTTTATTAAAATTAGCCGAAGAAGCAGGTCCATTAGATAAGGCAGAAGGAATTTGGGTTGGATATGTTAGTGGAAGTGAAAATGAAAACGCAATAATTGGTGTTAAGTGTGGCAATTGTGCATTACACAAATCATCTATTGCCTGTGCAATTTTAGAAATGCCAATTGAAGAAGAGGGTGCTTGTAGATTTGCAGTAATTCCAGATGGGTATGTAACTGCAGGAAATAGTATGGAAGATATGGATGATATGGAAAATAATATGGACATGGAAGATGAAATGTCTAAAAGATCTTTAGAAGATTTAGATTTAAGACCAACAGAATCAATGGCAAATAATGCTAGACGAGGTTTGGAGTTAAGAAGAAAATTTGGACGTGGAGGCACAGCAGTTGGTGTTGCTCGTGCTCGTGATCTTATGAATAGAAGTAAATTAAGTCCAGATACTGTGTTAAGAATGTATTCATTCTTTTCTCGTCACGAAGTTGATAAACAAGGTAAAGATTTTAACAATTCAGAAAGACCTTCTAATGGAAAAATTGCTTGGTTACTATGGGGCGGAGACTCTGGCTTTGCATGGGCTAAGTCTAAAAGAAATGCAATTATGAATATTAGATCACAAAAATCTGACGGTATTTGGATAGACTCTCCATTTAGTTTACAAAAATATGTTGACAAAACTGACTTTGACCTGTAAAATAGTATAAAAGGAGTTGTTATGCATGAACAAAATGAAGAAATTCTACAGCGCTTGCTTAGTTATTATCGCAACAAGTGCAATCAACTTGAGTACGACTTTTTATTTTATCAAGCGAAGTACGAAAAAAGAATCAAAGAACTTGAGTCATCAAATAACAGTGGATCAAATATTAAAGCATCCAAAGTCAAAGAATAACTTGAAAGAAACACAAATGCAAAAATTAGAAAAGCAGTCTAAAGTTAAAGTTGCAGTAATAAAAGATACTGCCTACTGGGTTAATGAAAATGTTTTGTATAGTGTAAAACTTGATGAGGATGGAAGAATAGATATAGATAGAGCAAAACCAGTTGATGTTTTTTCTTTATCAGACAAAGATTTAAACCATATAACAAAAGTAGTAGACTCAATTAACTCTTAACAGATAGGTATAAAAGTGATTATTGCAGTAGAGGGTAGCAAACTGTTTTCAGACTATGATCTTTTCATGAGGGGAATGACAGTAGCCTTATCAAATCCAATTGTAGATGGGGACATACAAGTGTGGTCATTAGGACCACATAAGATAAATAGTTTTACAGCAGCATTTTGTAATTCATCTGAGAACTATCTAAAACAAAAAGGGTTTAGGATATCTTTTTATAAGGTAAATTATAAATGGTTTCTTGAAAATATGTTTAACGTAAATTATTTTGCTTATTTTAGTTTACCAAAAGAAGAACTGTCTAGAGTTGCTAAGTCTATGGAGTCTGTAAAAGCATGCGAATTAGGGATATTTAGATACTAATGTTAGATGAAAATACTCTGTCACTTATAATATCTTTTTCTAATACTTTATTTTTACTTTTTATTTTATCAATATTTTCTTTTCCAAGTTTTACAGTATTCTTTTTTACTTTATTTTTTTGGATTGCTACACAATTATTAATTTTATATTATGGAATATCAGAAAATTTAATTGGTTTTATATTCATGCCAATCATAACAATAGTAATAACTATAGTTGCTATTATTGTTCAAGTGGGGGACGCTGAAGAGTTAGAGGATGTAGAAGAGGTATATTATGAGGATTGATGGTATAAAAAAGATGGAGTTGGTTATAAAAAATAATCCACATCTTTCATGGGAAAATTGGACAGTAACAGCATTAACTAATGATGATGGATATTATGCAAAAAATGGTGTTTTTGTTAATGGAAGTTGGAAAACAAAGTATAGTTTTGAAATGATTGAATATGGTGTGTGGGAAATTCCAGATAGGTTTCTAACACATGTACAAGTTTAGTGAAAATGCCTCATGCTTAAACATGGATACAAATTTATTTTTTGATAAATATGAGGAAAGTAAAGATGTTGCCAGATCAGTTGATACCCTATGTGTTGGATGCCCAGCACAAAGACAGTGTCTTGCTTATGCGGTTAGTAATCAAGAATGGGGAGTTTGGGGTGGAATTTATCTTGAGGGTGGAAAAATATCTAAAGAGTTTAACTCTCACAAAACAAAAGATGATTGGTTTTTAATCTGGACTGGTGCTACAATGGAGGATTCGTAATGTATACAGCACAAATGAAAAATGCAGTTAGAACTGTAAAAATACCAAAAGAATTTAAGATAGATATACTTGACTACGATACCTTTCTTACGATACAATTTTATGAGAGTCAGTGGAAACACTACACTGATCCAGAAAGATTTCAATGTATTCAATACCTAGATAAGGTAAAGAAAATATTGGAAAGTCTAGGAGCAAGGGTAGCATTAGACCCTATTCTAGATATAAAATACAAAGATAAATATAAATAAGAGAGAGGGAAAAATATGCCAGCAATGACAACTATTGTAGGTAATTTAGTTAGAGATCCAGAATCAAAAGAATTTGGATCAGATAAGAATCTTACAAAGATTCGTGTAGCATGTACAGACCGTATGCCAGATGGAAACGGTGGATGGAAAGATGGAGATACAGCATTTTATGACGTATCAGCATGGAGAAGTTTAGGAAAATATATGGCTTCTTCACTTAAAAAAGGCGACAAGGTAATTGTTCAAGGTAAAATTAAATACCGTGAATTTAAAAGAAATGACGGAACTAATGGTCACGCCTATGAAATTGAGGCAACAGATGTAGGCATATCCTTATATGCTAAAACTGCTAAAAAAGATGGTAGCAATCCATGGGATACATCAAGTTCAACAGTAGTAAATAATTCTACTGAGCCAGATCCTTGGTTATAATAAGATAGTATAATAATTAGAGGGTAGAAAAAATCTGCCCTCTATTTTATTTATTGGGAGACAATAATGGGAATGTATATACAATGGAAAGACGATAAGAATAAGCAATCTTTTAAACCCAAACAATGGCAACCAATGCTATTTGACAAGAAAGATGCTATTGTTCCAACACAAGAGGGTCATTGCTTTTGGGAAGCACAATTACATTTAACCTTACCTAAAACAGGTAGGCCAACATATGTAAAGATGAATTACTCAAGAGACTATAAAGGAAAGAATGATACCACTGGAACAAATACTTACGCCATACCAGCAGATGTAGAGTCTGTGCAGTTTACACTGTCATGGTTCTTTAATGCTAAACCAGATACACCAATTTCATGTATGGTTTATCATAATGGATTATCAGATATTGTTTCTGAAATAAGACAATTCAAAGGAATGATATTATAATGGGATTACCAATTAAAGATGGAAAAATTACAACACCTTACAAAAAATTAGGTAAGATGTGGTCTAAAGGTTATCATACTGGGATCGACATGGCAGTTAAGACAGGAACTCCAGTTATTGCAGTTGCAGATGGAAAAATTGAACCAGCAAACTGGGGCAAATCATATGGAACTCAAGCAGTACAAAAAGTTGAAGGTGGATGGGTAATTTATGCACATCTTTCTAAACTTGATGTAAAACCTGGAGACAAAGTTATTAAAGGGCAAGCAATTGGATTAAGTGGAAATACAGGAAACTCTTCTGGACCACATTTACATTTTGAAATGCGTGACAACATTCGTTGGTCAGCAGGAAAAGATATAGATCCAACAGCAATTCTTAACTCATAATACAATATAACTTTAATTAATAAAGTATAATGTAATTAGGCATATATTGCCTTGGAGTGAGAAAGGTTAACAAAAAACGTCTTAAAATTAGAATAATGCTTTTAACACCTTTGTTATTGGCATTATTCTTTTCTTTTGTACCCGCAAATTCTACTCAAGATCCACCATCTTATTATCCAAGTGGTCCGCAACAAAACATTGATAAATCTGTAGTTGAATCTGGTGGATGGATTCTTTGTTGGTCTGGAACATACGATGGAAATGACTTACTGTCAAATATAACTACTGCTTGTGATTCAGATTATATTATGTATGCTGGTGGACTAACTAATAATTCTAATTTAATGCTTCTTGCTGCAGGTCAAAAAGAAATAGTATTTACTGCTCAACCAGGAATGTCTAATCAAACAATATTAAACAATGGAACATATTGGTATTACAACCCTACTGGTATGGGCTCTATGGGTTTTACTCCAAATAGTAATATTCAACAAAGTTCTGCAGACGTATATGCTGCATGGGGAAGTGGAGTAGATGATGGATCTCTAAGATTATCTTGGCATACTAATCATTGCGGTAATGGAAAAATTTGTAATGGATGGAGAGTTGGAACAGTAACTGGATTAAACTCGGCAACTCAGTATACAAGATACATCTATGAATCAACTGGTGGGATTGCACCAACACCTACACCAGAACCTACACCAACACCTACAGAAACCCCTTCAGAAAGCCCTACGCCTACTCCTACGCCTTCAGAAACAATAGAGCCTACTCCAGAGCCTACTCCAGAGCCTACTCCGACTCAAACTCAAGATCCTGATCCAGTTCAGCCAGATCCAGACCCAACACCTGTTGTGATACCAACTGACGAACCAGAAATAGAGTTGCCAGAAGAAGTGCAAGAGGAAGAAGAAATAATTTTAGAACCCTCACCAGAACCAACTCCTATAGAAGAAATTATATCAGAGCAGGAAGAAGTTAATAATGTTATTGATGAATTAATTGTTAATGAAGAAGAAATATCTGATGAACAATTAGATAACATTGCAGAATTATTGTTGGAAAACTATGAGGTTAATGAAGTAATGCCAGTAGCAGAATTGTTAGAAGAATTAAATGACGAACAAGTATTAGAACTTTTAGAACAATTAGATGAGAATCAAATTATTGAATACCGTGAAGGTGTTGAATTAGAAGCAGGTGTTGCAGTTGTGTTTGAACAGTTATCAGATCCTGCAGCATTAATAGGAGAATTATTCTCAGATCCAAGTCAAACATTAGAAGCACTTGGTCAACTGGGTGCAGATATGACAGAAGAAGAAAGAGAAAATTCACAAGATGTTGTTGTTGCAGCAGTTGTAGCAACTCAGGTTGCAACAATGGCTATGACAATGGCTCCACCAAGTGCACCAAGTGCACCAGCACCAAGTTCACCACAAGGTCCAAGTGGACCAGGTTCACAACCTAAGAACGAGTTTGACGCTGGTTCTGGTGGAGAAGCAAGAAAAAAACCAAAGGTAAAGGTCAAGAAAAAAATCAAGATCAAAAAACCAAAGGTAAAAATAAAAAAGAATAACAGGAGGATAAAATGATAAAGGCAATATTAAAACCTTTTAAATTTATCTTCAAAGCAGTTAAGTTCGTAGTTATGTTACCCATAAACCTAGTTAAGTTTACTTTAAGCAAGGTTTGGGCGGTAATTAAATATGTTCTTAATCTTGTTTGGAAGATAGTTAAAGGTATATGTAAAGGAATAGTCGGGGTATATAAAGAAGTTATTAAAGTTATTACCTGGATTATTACAAGTATCTATAATGCAATTAAATTCGTAATACTAAATGTATGGAAAGCAATTGTATGGGTATTAAATAAAGTATGGCAATTAGCAAAATTTATATGGGCATGGCTAGTAGAAGCATTTGTAGAAACATTAAACCAATTGTGGACATTACTAGGTATGTTCGCAGCATGGCTAGTACTCGAGGGTAGTGCAAAAACTATCGTAGGGTATGCAATTATAACTGTCTTATTTGTATGGCTAATAACTATGCGAGTAAGGGAAGGAGAATAATCATGGCAAAAGAAACAAAACTAGATGACGAAAAGGCAATGGGAGCAGTAAGCGGTATAAAAAATATTCTATTAAGAATAATCGCTGTATTTGCAGCCAATGGTCTTGGAGTTATTGGTGCTGGTGCAATTATCGGTATCGACACTATGAGTGCAATCATTCTTGCAGGCACCCTAGGTGTTGCTACAGTGGTTGAAAAATTAGCAAGAGGATTCATTGATGATGGAAGACTAAGCATTGATGAAATTAACAGTGCGTTTAACTCAGTAGATAAAAGAGCAAAATAATACTGGGGGGAATCTGGCTTAGGAGATCTAGGGCTGGAGGTTTTTGGCTGGTGGGTTGCCTAAAACACCTTTAAAGGAGTATAATAGTGTCTATGTCTGAATCAAATTACTGCAAAGACTGTAAGCGTTTAAAGGATATTGCCTGTACTTGCAGCATGACCTTTGCAGAAAAGATCAAGACGACCTCTGTTAACTGGGCTACCTGGTCAGACACTAGAAAAGGCTCTTGACTTGGCAGTTACTTGCGGGTATAATTATAATAAGTTCTCTTCTTTTATTAACAGAAGAAAACATAATGAAGCACATAAGAAAGAAGTTTAATGTCACTAAACGCAAGAGGAATACCGACAAGCGTATGTCCCATTTGTGGTACTAATATATTTAAAATTTTAGTTACATTTGATGAAGAATATAATATTGAACAATACTTATTAGACTCAGAGTGTGCTGAATGTGGCACTTTGCTTACAGCCCCAACACCATTAGATTTACAAGTATAAGGAGAATAGTGGCACAAAAGAAAACATCTGATACAAATACTAACAGATCAAATGGTAAGGCAATAAAACAAAATCCTAAAGAGCCGAATGTTGGTGCAACAGGAAAAAGTCGTGGTGGGTATAATTTAATTAAAAGACCAGACAAAGCCGCTGCGTGGGATCCAATTAAAAAACGTGCTGCTAGAAAGGCTCGTAGAAAAGCAGCCAACCTAGCCTACAAGCATGGAGTAAGAACAGGACAACTTAAAAGGTCTACGGCAAGTGCAGATTCGTAAACACAAAGACTATCGTGTAAACGAACTTGCAGAATTTATAGAACATTTACAAGATGTAAAATATCACATAAAACCATTTGAAATGGCAGAGGCCATAATTCTTTTTATAGATGATTTACGGGGCAAAGATTATGCTAAAAAAATGCAAGACTATGTAAAATCTGAGCACAATTTTCAACCAAAGAATAGGGTATAATAATATCATGTATGAGTATCATGTAAAAAAAGTAACAGCCGTAGTAGACGGAGATACTATTGATGTTGAAATCGATCTTGGATTTGATATATCTTTTTCATCAAGAGTTAGGTTGGCTGGTATAGATACCCCAGAGTCTCGTACTAAAGATTTAAATGAAAAAAAGTTAGGTTTAGAATCAAAAGAATGGTTAAAAAAAGCATTAGCACATGCAAAAACTATAGTTATTAAAACTGAAAAAATGGATTCATCCGAAAAATATGGAAGAATTCTTGGATGGTTATTTGTTGACGATGTAAACTTAAATCTTGCAATGATTGATCAAGGATATGCTTGGGGATATCTGGGGGATACTAAAGTTAAAGACTTTTCAGTTCTATTAGAAAAAAGAAACAAAAAGGCATAAAGTGTTAGCAGATATTAAAGTAATTGGTTGCGGTGGCGGTGGAGTTAATGCCATCAATCGTATGGTTGATATGGGTTTATCTGGAGTTGAATTTGTTGCATTAAACACAGATGCTCAAGCATTAATTACAAGTCCAGCAAATATAAAATTAGATATTGGTCGTAATGTTACTAAAGGACTTGGTGCAGGTGCTGACCCAGAACAGGGAAGATTAGCAGCAGAAGAAAATGTAGATGATATTAAAGATATAGTTTTTGGTTCTGATATGGTATTTGTTACAGCAGGTATGGGTGGAGGAACTGGTACTGGAAGTGCTCCAGTTATAGCAAAGGCAGCAAAAGATGTTGGTGCATTAACAATAGGTATTGTTACTACTCCATTCTTTTTTGAGGGTAAACAAAGAATGAATAAAGCCTTAGAGGGTATAGAAAAATTAAAAGAAAATGTAGACACTATCATAGTAATTCCAAATGAAAACTTATTAACCTTATTAGATCCAAAAGTAACTATGGATGAAGCATTTGAAGAAGTAGATACTATCTTATTAAAAGGCATTGCATCTATTACTGATTTGATTACTACCCCTGGATTTATTAACGTGGATTTTGCAGACGTAAGACGTGTAATGGAAAACGCAGGAACAGCATTTATGGGTCTTGGCTTTGGAGAAGGAAAGAATAGAGCAGATCAAGCAGCAGAGTCAGCAACTACTAGCCCTATTTTAGATGTTAACCTAAAGGGTGCAAAAGGTATTCTTCTTTCAATTGCATCAGCATCTAATATTACAATGGCTGAAGTTGCAACTATAACAAACGCAGTTTCAGAAAACGCTCATGAAGATGCAAATATAATTTTTGGTACGGTAGTAGATGAAAGTTTAAATGATGAAATTCGTGTAACAGTAATAGCAACAGGATTTGATAATGAATGATATTCAATGGACATTTGGAATAATAACAGTATACGAAGATAAAGAAAGATTACTAGATATCATAGATAGTATTAGAAGAATGAATATTCCAGAATATGAGATTCTTTTTGTTGGTGGTGGAGATAGTTCTGGCATAGAAGGATCAGATATTCGTAAAATAGATTTTGATGAAAACATAAAACCATTATGGATAACAAGAAAAAAAAATATTCTTGTGCAAAATGCTAAATATGAAAATGTAGTTGTTATGCATGATTATAATAAGTTTGATGTTAATTGGTATGAAAGTTTTAAGAACTTTGGTACAGATTGGGACATATGTTCTTGTCCACAATTTTTAATAACAGGAATGCGTAATCCTATGGATTGGTCTTTATGGGACAAGCCTGGGTATGGAAGAGCATGGTCTTTAGACTATAGCGACTGGTCTCAAACTCAATATATGTATATTTCTGGTGGATTTTTTATAGTTAAAAAGCATGTAATGTTAGAAGAACCATTAAATGAAGAATTGCTTTGGAATCAAGAAGAAGATGTTGAATGGTCTTATAGAGTTCGTAATAAGTACGTAATGAAATGTAATGGTACTGCCATAATTAGACATAACAAATGGCATAGACATGCAGGACCGAAGCCAGCACATGTTAAATAATAAATTAGTTATATTTGATCTTGATGGAGTATTGATAGACTCGAGAGATATTCATTATAATACTTTAAATAGTGCACTAATAAAGATTAATCCTAAGTTTGTTATAACTAGAGAAGAACATTTGTCAAAATATGATGGACTTGGCACTACAATGAAATTAAAAATGTTAACACAGTTAAAAGGTTTACCAACAGAGTACCATGATCAGGTATGGCAAGAAAAACAAAAACAAACAATAGATATTTTACAAAAGTTGCCAGTAAACAAAACAGCCTTGTCAATAGTTAAAAAATTAAAAGAAGATGGTTGGAAAATTGCGGTAGCAAGTAATGCAATTAGAGAAACTGTTATAACGGCACTAGATGCAATAGGTATATTAGGATATGTACAATACATTGTAAGTAATGAAGATGTTAAACATCATAAGCCATATCCTGAAATGTACTGGAAATGTATGACAGCATTAAACGCCTTGCCTCAAAATACAATTATTGTAGAAGACTCTCATATTGGTAGACAGGGTGCTATAGCCTCTGGGGGACATTTGTATGGCATTAAAGATGCAGATGATTTAGACAAGCATAAGTTCTTTGATATGATAGATAGGTTTGAAATGAAAGGAAGAAATCAAGTGCCTTGGAAGAATGAAAAGATGAATGTTCTTATACCAATGGCTGGCGCTGGATCAAGATTTGCACAGGCAGGATACACATTCCCTAAACCATTAATTGAAGTAAAAGGTAAGCCTATGATTCAAATGGTTGTAGATAATTTAAATATAGACGCTCATTATATATTTATAGTACAAAAAGAGCATTATGAAAAATATAATTTAAAACAAGTACTAGGACTGATAAAGCCTGGGTGTGACATTGTTACAATAGATAAAATAACTGAGGGTGCTGCAGTAACAACCTTATTAGCAAAAGAATATATAAATAATGAAGACCCACTACTAATTGCTAACTCAGATCAAATAGTTGAATGGAATAGCAATGAGTGTCTTTATGCATTTGGTGCAGATAAAATTGACGGTGGTATTTTAACCTTTAAAGCAACACATCCTAAATGGTCTTATGCTAAGATTGGAGAAAATGGTTTTGTATCAGAGGTAGCAGAAAAGAATCCTATCTCAGATAATGCAACAGTAGGGATTTATTATTGGAAGCATGGATCAGACTATGTTAAATATGCTTACGAAATGATAGATTTAAATATTAGAACAAACAATGAGTTTTACGTTTGTCCAGTATTTAATCAAGCAATACAAGATGGTAAAAAGATAAGAGTAAAAGAGATAGAAAAAATGTGGGGTATAGGAACACCCGAAGATTTAAACTACTACTTGGAGAATAACTAATGAATAGAAATAAACAAGATTATTTGAATATGCAAAATAAATATTATGATCAGTATGCTGCAATTTGGAGTTTACAGTTTAAAGATCCAGTAGTTGGATCATATGATGCCCACAATAATTGGGAAGATTACGACACATACTTATTTAAAGATTTTGATACAACAGGCATGGTAGCCTTAGATTACGGTTGTGGTCCAGGCAGAAACATAGTAAAGTTTAACAACAGATTTAAAAGAATTGATGGGGTAGATATATCTAGCATTAATCTTGATAAGGTAAAAGTAAACTTAGAACATAATAATATATCTATACCTAATCTATACCACACATCTGGAGACAATCTATCTATGATAGAAGACAATATTTATGATGTTATGTTTGCAGTCATTTGCTTTCAGCATATCTGTGTACATGAAATTAGATTTAATATATTGAAAGAAGCATATCGTGTACTAAAGCCAGGTGGAAGACTTTGCTTTCAAATGGGTTACGGTGGAAAAGAAAACATTCCTACAGCAAAATATTATGACAATGTTTATGAGGCAGTAAGTACAAATGGACATGCTGATGTTAGCATTACAAACGAAGAAGAATTAAAAGATGATTTGTTAAATAAAATATGTTTTAAAAACTATAAATCAGACTTAAGGCCAACGGGCCCTGGAGATAATCATCGTCAATGGATTTGGGTACAAGTAGAAAAATGAGATATATATCACACAGAGGAAATTTAACTGGCCCAGTATCAAGAGATGAAAATAATCCATTTTATATTGATGCTGCTATTCTTGCTGGATATGAAGTAGAAATAGACTTAAGAACTAATTTAGGACAATTATACTTAGGACATGATGATCCAGATCATTTTATAGATTTAGAATGGCTAAATGATAGAAAAGATAATTTATGGATTCATTGTAAAGACTATAAATCCTTAGAAACATGTATAGATAATGATTTACATTGTTTCTTTCATAACATAGATGATTATACAATAACAAGTAAAGGTTTTGTTTGGGGATACCCTGGAACTCCAAAAGTATCTGACTGTTCGATCTTAGTATTACCAGAAAAAAATGAGGGTACAAAGTATATAAATGATCTAGGATACTTTGGAATATGTTCAGACTATATAGAAGAAATAAGAGATAATAATGTTAAAACCAATTGATTATGAAAAACATTTTGTTATAGGAACGCCTCTTGTTGCATGGAAATGCGATAGGCTAGAGCACATGACTTGGATAGAAGATAGGATTAATATAATCAATAAATTTCCTAACGCTAAATGGTTTGCAGCATTTGAATTAGATGAAAGAGGATTAGAACCCTTTAACTCTGTTATACAGGCATTAAAAGAGGTAAATGGAGACTATTGGACATATACAATAAATGATATGCAACCAAAAGTAACTTCTTATAATAGATGGATAAGAATTGAAACAGGTCGTAATCTTATTAGAGAGTTTGCTCAAAGGGCAAGGATAACTGCTGGACACCATTGGGGAGAAGATTGTACCGAACTAAATCAAGGGGTAATAAATTATCAAGCAGTATTATACGTAGACTCAGATACAACTTTAAATGTTGATATTGTAGAAAAATTATTAGAAATAGACAGGCCGCTGGTTGGAGTAAATGTTCCAGATTATGGTTTGTCTGGTAAAGTTGTAAGTCAGGATCCACCTATTCAAGAGCACTGGACAACTGCTGGAATGCTTTTGGTAAACTCTCCAGCCTTCTACGATCTACCTTGGTATCACAATGCTTATCTTAACTTAAGTGATGATCCAACTTTTCAATCATTAGCAGAAAGACTTCCGCAAAGGGATGCACAAAATAATCTATCTGAACCATTCGGTATGACTTGGGTAAGAAAAGACATTCATGCTCAACATAAAGGACAATTAATACCAGTAGAATCTAGACAAATTAAAGATAGACTGGTATAATATTATGGTTACCCTGCCAAATGGGGGGTATCAAATAACTCGCTGAAAAGGAGGAAAACATGGTAAGTTCACTAATGCGACAAATGCAACTAGAACCTTTTTTCTTAGGTTTTGATGATGCATTTCATCAGTTGATGGGATTAAAAAATGACCTCAACAAACATATCTCAAATTATCCACCTTACAATATCAAAAAAGTTAACGATAACGAATTTGAATTAGAATTCGCTGTTGCTGGCTTTAGCAAAGAAGATATCAAGGTCATAATGGATATGGGCAAACTCCGTGTTTCTGGAACAATTGGAGATAAAGAAGATAGTAAAGAATTCCTACACAAGGGAATCGCTACACGATCATTCTCATCTACTTTTGCCCTAGGAGAACACGTTGAAGTTGAATCAGCCGAAGTAGAAAATGGACTACTTAAAGTACGTCTAAAAAAATATCTACCAAAGCATTTACAACCTAAAGAAATTGTAGTAAAATAGTACTACAGACTTTCCTTTAGTAGGGAAAAGACAAGGAGCAGGGTTGACAACAGCCCTGCTTTTTGATATTATTAATACCTAGTAGATAGGAACTATATGGCATTACATAATCACTTGTTGGTAAATGGCTATGCACTCTTGCCTCCAACAGAAGAAAAACAAACCATTGCTTGGATGGCTCAACTAGTACAAGATATAGATATGAAAGTTATTCAGGGACCATTTGCGTCTTATGTAACGAAAGAAGGAAATCGTGGTTTAACAGCAGTTGTTATGATTGAAACTTCTCACATTGCAATGCATGTTTGGGATGAGGAAGATCCAGCATTCCTTCAATTTGATTTATACACTTGTTCAACATTACCAGTTGAAAAGGTATTAAAAAATTTAGAAGACACTTTTGGTTTATATAATTATCAAAGCATGGTTTTAGAAAGAAGTAAAGGGTTTAAAGTTATAGATAGAGAAAATTGGAGTGTGGTAAGTTAATGGAAAACGATTACACTTCCCCAAACTGGTCTAACTGGGAACAACATAAAATATTGATTGAGTCAGAATTAAAAGCAAAGATGGATTACTTTGATTGGCGTGATCTTGGAATTTCTAATGGGTGGATATCAGAACCATTTTGTGATACACACGATTCTGGATATATGACCGATGAAGAAGCCAAAGAGTGGGATGATGGCAATGATCCATGTATGATGGTATTTAGAATTTGGGAAGACAAGATAGAAATAAACGGAAATCAACAAACTATTTTTGATGAGGAATAATGGAAAAATATCTATTACTAGACTTTTGGGCACCATGGTGTAACCCATGTAAATTAATGAATCCAATTCTTGACGAGATAGAGAAAGAATATAATCTTAAAATACAAAAAATAAATGTTGATGAAGATTCGGCGATGGTAGATAAGTATAACGTTGCAAGTGTTCCAACGTACATCCTACTTAAAGAGGGTGGAGAGATAGTAAACTTTGTAGTAGGAGCAAAGGCTAAGGCTGGATTTATTAAATTATTAGGCCTTAATGATGAATTAAAGTTCGGCGAAAACAGTACAAATGCTTAACCATCTAAGTCCCTTAGAAATAAGCATAGTATTACTTGCTTTGCCCTTATTGACAATCGCTATTATTTTGACTATACTAGACTATACAAACAAAGGCAAGCACATAGATAAGAAAAGGTGGTAATATGGATTCTTGGTGCACAGAAGAATCTTCTTCAAAGAAAAAGCGTAGAGTTGCTTCAGATGCTACCCTGCAATTAATTCGTGATAGATTAGAACAAGATGCTAGGTTAGATAAGATAATGTTTGACTCCCTACACCGCAGAGAAATTATGATGGCACAAAGAATTATTGATGAGAATACCCTTTGTTTATCTGGGGTAGAACCTTGTGACTTTTGTAGAAAGGAATTGGATCTAGAATGATTTATTACATAGCATTGTTAACAACTTTTAATGCCGCCTATATTTGTTACAAAGAATATAGATATTGGAAGGCAGCAAAAGATCTATGGTAGAGTGGCACAGACCCAACATAGACCCTGAAACGATTGCAAATATTATTCGTGAGGGTAGAGAAGAAAACGACAAAAAGTTTGAAACCTATGCAGAG
>SXGQ01137377.1_pt1 | contig 78172 bp, 68 predicted proteins | sample 3178371 | NCBI WGS metagenome assembly SXGQ01 (sample SAMN11356859, study PRJNA531348) | freshwater metagenome | isolation source: freshwater sample F1-20 | place: China: Fuxian Lake, Yuxi | collected 2017-12-25 | reverse complement strand
TAAATTAATCCTTCCATTACTGCTCTTTTGTTGGGTGCAATAGTATTTATACAAGAAAAGAGGCATTTCTGCCTCCTCTCCACCTGTGAAGATTGCACCCAACGCAGGCATCACTATTTATTCTTCTTGCTCATAATACCAGCTCCAAGTGCGAGCAAGAATATCTACATCCAGTCCAAACTTATATGCCCAGAACAGTAGAGAAAGTGTGCTACCACTTCCAGATTTGATTTGAATATAAGGCCAAGAGGGCCAATCATTCCAACTGACTGACACTTGAAGCAGTGAACAGTTCTTAACGTTTAGAACCTGAACATACCAGTCGTGTCCAAAGTCCTCACGATGCTTAAAGTTGATAAGTTTCATTTCCACTCACTCCTAATACTCCAATCACGTCTTATGTATGAATAGTTTAGATAATCCCAGAAAATATTTTGATAATCTACCAAATCCCATTCTTTATCACTACCATCATATCTCATCAGGTCTTTCCATAACTGAAAAGATATCTTAAAAAGTTTCATTCTGGTTTCCTCCTTTCAGAATCAAAGGTTGTCCATTTTGCTATTTTAAGACACATCAGCAAAGTTTGATGTTCACGCTGATACAAGTCCCAGTCACCTTTACATTTCGCAGCGTGTCTTCTGCGATAGGCACAGGACCATACATTCTTATATATCTTTGCTTTTTCAGTTAGGGTCATCTATCTTTTCACCACATATCCATTGGTTTCCTTCCCGATAGACTTCATAATACCCAGTCCAGTCACACTTTACATAGAGATAGTGTGTCCCATCTTCTCTCTCACAAATAAAGTCACACTTGTGAGGAGAATACAGACGCATTTCAAGCACTTTATCGTTTCTGTTCAGCATACTCAATCACGATTTTCTTGTGCTCCTTATACTTATCAGTCACAAGAACTGTATAAAGTTTTCCACCAAGTTCTTCTGCTACGATTTCTAGCAGGGTCAGTTGTTCTGGGGTCATATTATTTACGGGAGACAAACTTCAGACCATCAAGGACTTGTTGAAACTTTTCAGCACGGGTCTTATGCTCTGCAACATTCTGCCCAAGCACATCCACAATATCATCCAGGATTACATCCACTGGAGCATCAGTATCGAAGTATTGTTGGATTGCTTCGGCAAGGTATCGCCGCCGACTCCACTCTACACTGTAAGGTTTGTAGTCCATGATTTAAGAGTTATATGCTGCGATTATAAGTTATCTAGGTCTCGTTGTCAAGTCCCAAGCATTTCTCAAACTTATCTCTTAACTCATTGAGTTTTGTCTGCTCTTGGAACTCCAAAATATGTTCATGTATTTCTTTCTCTTGGTCTGTCAATTGCATACGATACTTTTGTTTAATATCAATCAATCGCACCATATCCATATAATGCTCTGGACTTTTATTGACAAACTCTTCGTAGGTCAATCTCTTGTTCTCCAATCGGTTTCGTCTTCATCACGCTTGAACCAATCGTGTAAGTCATCTGGACCATCAAAACCGCGACGACCAAATCGTTCATGACCTAGACCACCAATATCTAACTGATTCATAAAATCATCCAAGTCACCCTCAACCATATCAGGGTTTTCTGCTCTTCTTCTTGCCTGACGGAGCATTGTCCCAGCAGAGCGATTTGCTTTTGCAAGTTTTTCTGCCCAAATAATCTCATTCAATTCTACTGTCTCTTGTTTTACAATCTTTTCACAGATTGCTTCTAATCTTAATCTATACTGTGTAGAAAGCATAAGATTTTCCAGATATAGTTTATTTATTTTTAGATTCTAACTCTTTCATCAACTCTTTGGCAAGTTGATTTGAGCGTCTCCACATCATATACCTTGCCCAGGGTGTTTTAGGGTTATTCTTTATCCACCACCACTGACGTTGAATATAGAACTTTACTAACCTTGCCACATAATAGAAAGCAGCGGCAACGCTGTTATCTGTTGCAATAAAGTAAGCAACAACTCCAAATACAACTAACCAAAGAGTGTAAGGGCTCATCTTCTTAATGTTTTGAGATAGTCTAATACATTCTCACGAACTGCCATGAGTTCGTTGTAACATTTTTGATTGTGAGCACAGTTACGTAATTCGTGGTCGGGTTTGAGCACACTCTCCTCAAATAAGGTGAGACCGCGATTCCACTTATCAGTTTGTGTTTCTTCGCTCATTTTCTTTAATAATCACAGGGCACGTTGGAATAGTTTCTCGGATTGTTTCAAGAAGTTCAGTTTTTAACTGAGGTGATAAAGCACGATTTGTCCGAATACGATTAAAGAGTTCAAATGCCTGACCACAAGTAATTGTTGTCGTGAGAAACAGAGCAAACATCGCTCTCTCCTATTCTTCAAAATATTTATAGGAACTGATCAAGAGGTCCACTCTTCTTTTTAGATGCCTTGACTTGTTTTAGAATGTAAGACTTTGCAGTTGTGTAATTATTGGCAGTATGAACTTGTTGACCATTATGAATGATCACAAACTTTTTACCCCACGGAACTGCTGCCCACATTCCGTCTTTGGTCACATAACCATTCGGATCTCCTGGTTTAGGATTGAGAATACCTTCGTTTTGTATGTTAAACATTTAATACAGTGCGTCAATGAGAGGGTTAGTTGTTTGATTTGATTCAAGATTTTCCAATCGTTCGATAAAAATATTACAATACTCTTCACTAATTTCAGAACCACAAAATTTTCGATTATTCATTAAACACATTTTAGCAGTTGTTCCAGATCCTGCAAAGGGATCAATGACTAAATCACCTTCATTTGTCCATGTATTAATTTGATCTTCTGCTAATTTTTCTGGCATGATTGCTGGATGATCAAAAGCAATTTTGTCTTTTGTAGTGTGTCCACCACCAATGACATACTCAAAAATATTTCTTACTTTGGAGAAAGGATTTCTCTTAGTTTTTTTATAGTTCTTTTCGCCATCTTTACCACGATACTTTTGATTTGCTGTTAAATTTCCATACTTACATTCAACCATGATTGGATTAAACGTTTGTGGAGTGTCTTTACTGAAACAAAAAATATATTCCCATGCTTGATGATATCTTTTACCACTGCTAGGCATGGGATTTTTTTTCAAATAGATCATAGTATCATGTAGATTAAATCCACATTCCATGAAATATAATGCCTGTCTCATAGAAGTTCCAGTTTCACTTCCTTTTATTGTTTGATCCGCTACGTTCCAAATAACAACTCCACCTGGTTTTGTAACTCTATAAAGTTCCTTTGCGATTCTTTCAAAATCAAAACAATAACCATTGTAATTTCTAATTTCATCATATGGTGGTGATGTAAGTGTCATATCAACGCTATTGTCACTTAGATTCTGAATCCATTGAACACAATCATCCAAATGCAAGGAAATATTATTTTTGCTGTATTTTAGCATATTTTTCCTTCGCTTCTTCTATGGATACATCATAATCATTATCGCACTTAACGGTGAAATTAGCAACACATTCCTGCACATCAAAAACCTTTTTAATATGCAGGCAAGTTTGAAAAGCACTTGCATTTCCTGGAATTCTTTTCAACTTCCAATTTTTATCTTTATCATAAGAATTAAGATATGCACAATTATGTCGCCATTCAAGATCTAAGTCTTCATATCTATCCTGTTCAGAAATAAACAATCTTACACTATAATCATCATCTTCACGATTGTGTAAAATAATAACATCCATCATTTTATTCAAATTAAACTGACGAAAACTTTCTTCTCTTTTATCAATTAAAGTTTTAATCACACCAATACCAATATCCGAACTTTCATCCAGTGGACAACGGCATTGAACAAAACTACAAGTTTGTCGTTTTCCTTTTGTGAATTCCTTACACAAAGATTTTATATTAAGTCCTGATTGATTTACAATTCCATCTGCCATAAAGATATCACCTGGAACATGATTTCCCCCAACAGATTTACAAATAATCTGTTCCCAAGATGTTGGTGTAATAATTCCCTCTTTAGATCCATAGACCCATACAAGAGATTCAAATCCTATCAGATCGATGTCCATATGAATCAAAAAACAATATTAGAAGACATAATACGGGCATTTGGATATTGTGCAAGAGCAACTTGAATTGCTTCTTGACGATTGCGGGCATAACACTCAACATAAAATGTTTGACCACTTACCATGCACATGACTCGATGTTTCATAATAAAGTTACCTCAGCGTTTGATGGTGGAAATTGCAGGTTCGCCTTGAACAAAGATTGTATCAGCGACACTTTGCAGACGACGGGCAGTTGTGATACCCGTATTACTATAGACAGGGACGTGAATGAATCCATAGGACTTCACATAATCTTCCGTTTTACCAGGAATCAGAGAACCTTCTGAGAGACGCTTAGAATCGTCTGGATGAAGGCGAATCACCCTACCAATGGTCTGTGCCATAGAAATGTAATCCATGTTCCTCATGAGGACACAGGAGGTCAATCCAGGGCAGTTGATACCTTCAGACAGAATACTGTAGTGAAGAATGATAAATTTCTTCTCAGGATCTTTGCCCCATGCAGTCAATGTATCGAAGAACATTTCACGGGAAACCTTTTTGTTGTTAATGAATGCACCATACTTGGCAGTAACCCACAACACATCATATCCATGAGATTGAACTTCTGTCATGAAATCAGTCTCAGCAAGCATCCGAATCAACACTTTAGTATTCGGTGCTGCTACCAGAACCTTCTGCATGTTGTCTTCATTGAGAATCGTATCCAAAAGAGTCATGCAGTCACGCTCTGCTGCACCATCTTTATCACGAATACTATTGATTTGTTGCACATTAATCTGAGGAGGAACAATGAAACCACCCTTCACAAGTTCAGGAGCAGGAACATTACAGATTACTTGACCATAAACACGGGAATCATTCATGCCAGGTTTGGAAATAGTAGCAGAATGCTTAGGAGTGGCAGTGAAGAAATAACAGCGGTCAGCAACAGCAGAGAAGTGCTCCGTAGCAGGGAAAAAATGACGCTGCACTGAGTTGTGTGCTTCATCAAAGTAAATGGTATCAACGTGAATATCTGCCTGCTGTAGACGTTGCAGGGAGTTATAGGTGGTAAAGATGATCCGATGACGCTTATAAGTCTGCACTGCCCAATCATAAATTCCAGCAGGACTGGTTGTAGACTCATGACGAGTCTCTCCACTATGCACATGAAGCACACGAACCATAGGATCAGTAACGTATTCAAGGAACTCAGCAGACAATTGCTCAGCGAGCATGATGCGTGGAGCAACCACTACAACAGTCTGAGGGGTGTCCTTTTCAAACTCACGCAGACAATCAAAGATCATGGTAGGAGTCTTACCAGCACCAGTCGGCATAATCAGTTGACCAATACGATACTTGGTCATAGCGAGCAGACCACGTTCTTGGTGAGGACGGAGTTGGATCACAGAGTTCATTGCGTATGGGACTATTATAGCAGAAAACCGTCCCTGAAGCGACTCAGTGGACGGTTCTTAAAGTGTCCTAGTATCTCATCTTCAACCAGGACAAAGGTAGTCTAATGCAATTTAAATATTATGTCAAGACTCTAAATAATATAAAAAGTCTGAAATGGCAATACAAAAGTATCGAAGAATTGGTATTAGAAGAGATAACAACCTTGGTGACTTAGCTAATACTGGTCAAGCATTGAATGTTCTTCTTGCAAAACTTATTGGAGAATCACCAGATAGTTTTGTTTCTGAAGATTTAGATGCTATTAGAGGAATATCTTCACTGGGACTGACACCTACAGGATATCAAAATATTGGTGGAAGCACAATTGAAGTCACTCCTTCGAACGGCAATTTAACACCAACCGTATTTAAACCAATCATCACCTATCAAAATAAATTAGATAGAATTAGAGTTTTTACAGGAGAACCAAGAATTAATGGTGGCAATGGTTTAACCGCAAATTATTATAACCCATCTAGTATTTTTGAAAATACTCCAAACATCTTTTCTGGAGCACCATTTAAAATTGACAATTTTTGGGAAGAAGGACAGTTTTCATATTCAGGAAAAATTACCCCAGAAGCAATAGATGCAAATGGTGGCGTTCAATGGGAAGGATTTTTCATTCCAACCGTTACTGGAATTTACGGCATCTCTGTTTATAGTAGTGCTTGCTTTACTTTTGATTTTCAAACAGAGGGTTATACAACTGGAATTGGAACTTACACAGAAATTTCTAGAATTGGGATTACAACAACTTTTTCTGGATCTGGAACAATTGATACAAATACAGTTACTTTAACTTCTGCTGCAAATGCAAAATATGTTGCGGTTGGACAAAGTGTTTCAGCATCTGGAATTGTTGCAGGGACAACTGTAGATGCATTTAATCTAAACACAGGAGTGATTACACTTACTCCTCCCACTGGGTCTGATTTTGCAGTTTCATCTACTTTTAGTGGAAATATTACTTTTTCTAAGGCAATAGGTCAACCGACTAATATATCATATTCAACTTATTACTTGCAAGCTTTACAACGATATCGAATTCGTTTTAGATATTATATTCCTTCATCTATTAATGCTGAGTTGGTTTCTAGATATTTTAATGTAGATCTTGACCCACCTAATGGAGTAGCATTAGGTGCAGGAGGAAATCTCGGAGCAGGAGATGGTCTTCGATATAATAATCTCTATTCACTAGATTATAATTTCAATGATTCTGCAAAAGGATCTATTAATCGTTTTCTAGATGGTGCGATTAATTTTGGTGGAGGAACAATTGGAAGTTCAACAAATTCAAATCAATATGTAAGAGTAACCAGTTCAAAAAAAATTGATGTTCGATATCAACCTAAAACATCTATTAATGATGTTATAAAAACCACAATCATTGCACCTGTTCGTTCTGGAATCAATGGTATAAATACATCAAACACTTCTAATATTGAAGTAGGTAATTATGTTTTTGGAACAGGAATTACTGATGGAACTACAGTTACATTAATTAATCCTAATAATGCATTTTTCTTAAGTCAGAACGGAACATCTAATTCTACTAGCACTCTAACATTTGTAGAACATCGTGGATTTGTACAAAGAGCAACAGGAAGTGTAAGTTCTGGAACAGCTACTCTTACTTCAGGAAATACAGGGTCATTAGCAGTTGATATGATTGTTATTGGAACGGGACTGCAATCATATACAAAAATTACATCAATTACAAGTTCGACTCAATTTACAATTTCTCCAAGTCAATCCATATCTTCTACTCAATTATATTTTTATCAATCAAAAGGATTGTTAAATAATGGTCTTGCTGCTTTTTGTGGAGCTAATCTCACTAGATGTTTGATTGCATTGTCAGATGCCGCATTAGGAAGTTCAACAATTCAATTACAAAGTATACCTACAGACATTTCAGTTGTTGGTTGGGCAGTGTCTGGATACTATTTTGCCAATGGAACAACAATTCAATCTACTTCCACAAGTCCTGCTAGTATTACAATAAGTTCCCCAACAATTCAAAATTTACCAGCGGGATCTAACTTTACAATATCAGAACCAAATAGTGGTGATAGACAACTTTGTTGTCCTCCTACAGATACTTCTCCACCATTTAATGCAACTTTAAGCGGATTGGAAACTGTTCCTGCAGCACCTAGTTTAAGAATTGAGTCTGGAAACGTTATTTTTGGTGCTTTAAGAGCTAATGTGTCTACAGCAAATATTACAGCAGCATCAAACACAAATACGTCTGGAAGTCGATTAAAAATTCAAACTCCTTCTGTTCAAGTAGGAGCGGCACAAACAACAATATTTAAAATTTTATGTGCCTAATAAGAGATAATAAGTTTGATTATTAACTACTATAGGAATTTTATATGAAAAAAGTGTAGATATTTGTGCAGAAGATCCTAATTCTGTGCTAATTCCCGTAATTGTAATTTCGTTATTAAAAGATAAGTCTCCTACTGATACAGAACTACTTGATGTGCTGAGTGCTGTTCCAACAACTGCCCAAGGTGCTTCACTTGAAGAAAAAGCACGGGTTGTTCCAATAAAAATACCTGGTGAGTTTTGGTTTGAAAGATTTGTAGAATTGAAATTGAATGAAGTTGGATCATTAATTGTAAGAATTCCTTCTACATTAATATCCGTATTGGTTGTTGTATTAGAACTTGTGCTATATTTTTTTAAAATAAGAGATTCACTTAGGTCAATATTGGTTTCTACTGTAGATACCGAAGCATTAATTGATTGATTATTAAGATAACCAAAATCAGGATCTTGAATTACAGGTTCAATAAAATTAATAATATTTTCTTGATAAACTGCATCATTTCGAAAGAAATAAAAATTAGTTGGCGAAACACTTGTTACGGTAATTGTGTTTACTCCAACCGATGATGGTGTTGTTGAAAGTTTAAACTTTGTTTTAGTATCAGAATTACAAACGTAGTAATTAGTTCCAGGAGATAAAGTAACTGCACCAACGTTTACACTTGCACTTAATGTTATAACGTCATCATTTGTAAATGCAAATTCACTATCAGATCCAAAAAAGAAAAATCCATTTGATACTGATTCATATGCTGTTGAAGAAATATTTCTCAAATTATTGCGAAGAATCAGAATATCGTCCGATATTCCTGCCCCTCCAAGAACATTTAATGCTAAACTGGCATTAGGAACTTCTACTAAATTTAAGTCTCTTAAAAAACCTTGATCTTGTTTTACTGCCATTTTATTGATACACGATGGTCCAACCTTTTGTTCTTAAAAATATAATTTGGTTAACTGCAGATTCTCCTGGAACTGCATTACCACGTAAATTAATTGTTACTTTTCCACGTTTAACAGTGTTATAATTTGTATATAGATCATTGATCATCGTATTTACAGCTTGTTGTGACAATGAATTTGATGACACATCAAGATATTGTAAGAAATACAGTGTAGAGAATGATCCTGTTGTATAATTTGAAAATTGATTATTGAATAAAACCAAATAAGCAAGTTTTGGACATTCAGAAAAATCTGGAATATCCCCAGTTATTTGATTATTATTTGCGTAAAAATATGCTAATTTTGGAAGATTTCTAAATCTCAACAATTGTGTAAATTGATTATTATTTAAATAGAGATATGTTAAGTTAAAAAGGTTTAGAAATCCTGGAATTGTCCCAGACAAAACGTTATAACTTAGATCTACATGAGAAATTGCAGGATTAGAAACAAAATTTGGAATTGGATTGCTTGTAGTATTTAAATTGTTTCCAGATAAGTATAAGTATGATAGTTTTGAACAAGAAGTTAAATTTGGAATTCCACCTCCTGTTCTTCGACTTGAAGAATAATAAATCGTTTCAATTAATGGAGTATATGTAAATGCATTTGGATTGATTGGACTTTGAAGAAGATTTGGAGAAGTTAAGTAAAATATTTTTAATTGATTGCATGATTCAAAAGTGTCTTCTGGAATAACATAAGTGGTATCACCATTAACTCCTCCACCAGTCAATCTTGTGCTTTGTAAATAAAGAGATGTTAAATTTGTATTTGTAAATTTTGGAAGTCTTCCAGATAAACTAGAAGTATTAATATTAAGTGTTTGAAGTGAATTGCATCCATCAAATTTATAATTACCACTGCTAGTCGTTAACACACCAATATTTCTACAATCAGATGCAACAAAAATTTGTAATGATTGTTTACCACTTAAATCTGGGCATGGTAAATTTGTGGATGAAATGTAAATATTTTGAATAACTTGATTTGATGGTGAAATTGAAAAAGTAGAATCTGTAAGATAATAATTAGATCTGAGATCAAGGGTTATTAAACTCGTAAGTTCTTTTACATTTTTAGAATTTCCAGATGAAGGGGCAATGCTTCTAAAATCATTGTTGCGAGCATTATATATTTCACAAGTATTGCTAACATTTGGTAGTGATGAACTTAAATTTGAATTATCTCCATAAAAATATTGTGCAGTATTGGTTGATCTATAAAGATCTAAGTAAGTTAATTGAGTAAAGCGGTTACCAATTGAATTTGTTCCTATAGATCCAGAAAAAGTAGAACCCATTACAAGTTCTCTGGTTCCTTCTGGAATTTTATATAATATACTATCAAATCTTCTTTCTGTTGAAATTCCACTCAAGTAAAATGAATTTTGACTTAAATAAACTCTTTGCACACTTGGACAAACTGCACTTAAATCTGGAAAATCTTTTAATTGATTTGCAGATAAATTAAGAGTTGTAAGATTTGGAAATGAAACTTCTGCAGGAAAATCTCTAATATTTGCATTATTAATTGTAATCCCAGTAATATTATCAGGATTATAATAAAATTCAATATACCTTTCTCTTGATGATGTAGAAGAATAATTAATTGTAGATGTAGTTCCAGAAGTTGTAAAGGTTGTAAATCCAAGAGGATTTGCTGTTTCTATAATTCTCCAACCAGGTCTACCACTTGAACTTGGTGTTGAATTTAATGTGACAGTCGGGCGTAAAGTTCTAAAAGTTCCAGTAAACACAAGTGGAATTCCCTTCATTGCATAAAGGGATACTGTTTTTCCTCCAATTGTGCAATTAATTTTATGTGTTGCAACTTCTGAATTAAAAATTTTCCTTTGAGGAGTAATGGATGTTTGTAATCTAACTTGACTTGCTGATGTCGCAGTTCCAAATTGAAGTTGTCCTCCAGTAATAATGCCAACTCTTGCACCATAAGAAATAGCAGGATTAGATCCAGTTCCTGTAGTAATCCAAGCACTTACTCTTGATGTTGAAATATCTGCTATTTTGATTGTAGCAGTGTTGCCACTTCCACTAACATATCTGTATCGAATGACTTGTCCACTTAATGAACCATTGATATTTAAATTTCCAAATAATACAGAATCTGTTCCTGCACTATTACTAAGAATTAAATTATATACATTAGATTCTTTTTGAAATCTATCAAGAGTTTTGTAGATGGGATCAACTAATCTTGATAAATTTATCCAATCCGTTGATGTGACACCATAATCTCTTGACCCCCGAATAACATCTAAATCATTTGAAGGAAGATTCAATGCACCCAGAGCAAGTGCTTTATCTTTTACATCAATAAAATTACTTGATACATTTAAACCAAATATTTTTGGATTTCTTAGTGCCATATCATTTCAACTTTTTTTTATTTATTATTGCTCTTTGAAGTTAAGACTTGCTTCTATAAATCCAAAATCACCACCATCAAGTTTTTTTGCAATTATGAAAGTTGCTTCAAGATTATTATTGTCAGGTGTAATTACAGTTCTATCTGACCCAAATATTTTTTTCATGTCAATAGTATTTGTTGAATTTGCACCAACAAAAAGAGTATCTTTATCAGTATATGGTCTTAAGTTTTGTTGATTTTGTATATCAACTAAAGCTGAGGATAATCTAGAGATATCTTTGTAATTTGTAGGTGGTGATCCAGTCGTATCTGCATTACCACTTGCATCAGTAATTGATGTATTTTTGTTTTGATAATAGAATAATTTAGGTGCTATATTATTTTGATTATCACCTATTATTTCCTTAACAGAAATGTTATTAATTTGAGCATAATCCTTCATTTTGAAGACAAGATATAACGGGAATGGATTATAATTAAAGATTTTAGAAGAGTCAATGCTTCTTTGATTGCTAGTGCTATTAACTTGTATTGGTTCATAAATTCTTACAGGTCTAATAACAAGCGTAAAATTAGTTCCAACAAGTCCTAAAGTCTGTGAGATTTGTATATAAGAGAACTGTGTAGTAACTCCACTTATTGATTGAGTATAAGTAGAACCAGCTCCAACAAATTTACATGATGGAGAAGGACTTGGATTACCTGTGCCTATTTTTGTAGTAACTTGTCCTCCGTCAAAATCATACTCTACGAATTTTGTTCCTTGAACTTGCAGGTAATATGTTCCGGTTGTATCTCCTGGAATACTTGGATCTGGGTTTCCATTGTATTCTGTGACGCCATTAATAAACAAAGGATCTTGAACCTCCACAATAAGTTTAGAACAAATTCCCCCAGCTGGATTTGAGAGAGGGGGAATTCGATAATCAATTCCCATGCGAATACTTGGTTGTTGTGGATACCAAGTTTCACTAATTTCTACTCCATTTTCATCTTGTCCTTGAACTTGATGTGTATGTTCTCCAAATAAAATTGAAGAATTTGGTAAAATCGTTGTTGTTCCAATTCCAGCTCCAACTGGAACTTCAAAATACTGCAATGTATTAGATTCTTCAGTTACGATAGGTGTTCTATTTGTAACTCCGACTAAAAAGTCTGCAAAATGTGCATAGGAATCTTTAATATTTGGATTAACAAATTGGATTTCAATATTTGATCCAGTGAATTTATAATTTGATGCTGCATAAGAATCATAATTACTGAGTCTAACGGGATATGGATATGTTGTGATTCCAATTACGGTTGTGATTCCAGTAACTCTATCATATACTTTAACGGCATTTGCACCGCCACCAGCAATATCACGATCTATCCAATTAAACTTAGTATCATATCCTCTGATAATAGCTGCAGTGGCAATACCTGTGTTTTCGTCTTTATTTACTAAACTGTAAATATATGCATTGTAAATTGATGGTGCAATCAATTTTGCACCAATGTCATCTTCTGTAAATGATGAAGTTTCATAAGTTCCAAAGGAAAATGCAATACCAGTTTGTGCATTTACATTTAAAGTTTCGGGAAAAATTCCAATCGTCCCCGTTCCAATGGAAGTTACAGTTGTTCCAATGGAAACAATTGTAGATAAACCTACTACATCTTGACCAATAACAACTCCAGTAGTGCTGATTCCTGTAATCAAATCAGTTAAAATTCCAATGTTTCCTGTAGCAGATGCAACTGGTTTAAATACTGTAAGACCAGAAATGGTATCAGAATTTATAAATCTTATGTCTACATATCTTCCATTCTCTGTTGTTGCAAGACCTGGAGTATAAACATGTCCAAATCCTGGACATGCCTTACATGTTACGACTTTTACTTCAGAAAGAGAATCTGATGTTATATTCAAAGATGTTGGAATAATAATTTTTTTATTTTTAATTTTTTCACCAGTGCTATTTAAAATATAATCTTTTGGATTAATTGCTAGTAATGATTTTCTTTCTGTGGGAAAAATTTTCTTTTGTTTAGTTGATACAGAATAGAACTGAGATGTTCCTTCATCTCCACCATCAATGTAATATGAAGCACCATACTTATAAAGATAATATGGAATTCTTACATCACGAGTATTGGGAACAGATACAGAATATTTAAATCTAAAGTAAGAATCTTGTAAACATGGTCCGAGAAGAGAGTTTTCAATGACCAATGTATGAACAACAATCCATCTTGCTTCGCCATTATCGGCGGGAGTATAGACATAAAATCGTGCTCCAATGGCACCATACCATCCAAACTCAATCTTATACATTGTAACTTTACCAGTGTCTAAAGTATATCCAGATCTTCCATTTCCATTTAATGGATCTCCATTAAATTTGTCACTAGTTAAAGTAATTGTATAATATTGTTGTTCGTCAAATGGATCTCCACTTGGAATTTCATCTTGATCAGAAGATGTCAAACCATTTCTTGTTAAAACTTGTAAAGATAATGGAACTGTGCTTCTTCTTATAATTTGAATTCCAGTGCTGTTTGAATCAACTCTAAACACGTATTGATCTGTTGGGTTTGCAATACCCCATTCAATTTGAACACCAGGAACCATATCATCTATACTTATGCATTTTGTTCCAAAAGTAAATCCACTAATTCTTCCTGGTTGGTAACGAAAAACTTTTCTAGATTGTAAATAAACATATCTTAAAGCAGTATTTGAATATCCAGGTCTTGTTGAATCATTTGAATAGTTATCTATTCCTATAATATTTTGAACTGTAGTTTGATTCCAATTTGCTCCCGTGACAGGATCACGTAAAGATGTTCCCAATACAATATCTTTCCAAGTTTCTGTCCATGTATCAATCTGTGCAAAAGAGATATCATATCCTGCTGGATATTCAACGTCTTCTTCTGCATTCACAAACGCAAAATTTGATGATAAAAATTTATCTTTCCAATCTAAAGGATATCCCAATAATGATCCTGCTCCAGTATCAAAGTAAGTATAAAGAAGATTTCCTGCAGTGATAAATTTTTTGTATTGGGGAAACTGTAAGGAATTATAGAACGACGATGTGCCAGGTTTGTTAAACTTTGGACCAAATGGGTATGTATAAGGAACTGGAAATGCTGTTAATTGAATTCCAGACTCTTGAGTTTCTTCAGTTACTTTTGCTTGATATCTTGAACCATAAATTTTATTTTGTCTATTTTCCCAAGTGCCAAAAGAAACTCCTCCTCGATAAATATAATATTCAAAATCATCATTATCTAATCCATAAGAAGAAACATTAGAAAATAAACTAAGTTGAACCTCTGCACGATTAATACCAAGCAATGTTGTGCTAACTTCACTTACTTCTTTAAATTGCTCAGCAATTTTTAAAACAGGATTTGATTTTCCAGATGATATACTTTTTCTTTCTATTTTAACCTTTTCATTTAATGTTGTAGAATTAGTTGTTTTATTGGAAAGATAAACTGTCCCTATTCCAATTCTAGATACAAAAGTTTCTTTAGGAATATATCTTCCTGTTATAATATCACCAATAGATATATTTGCAGTATTAATTCCAACACGATTAGAATTAACATTATTATAAGTAGCAGTAGTGATTGCAACTGTGCTTATGCCTATTTTGGAAAAAATTCCAACTTTATTAGAAAGAACTACTGAAGTTGATCTGTCTGTATTTGCATCTGGAAGATAATAAGCATCAACTTCAGTAATAACTGGGGATCCAAATTCATCAGTTAAAAGTTTTCCACTTGAAACATTATACAACTGTTGTTCATCATTTGGAATCAGGGTGATTACTCTTTTATCGTCACCAAGTTTAACATCTTTTCCCCCATTCATAAATTATTGTTCCTCCCAAGTGAGACTTGCTGAAACAGTGGCAGCTGCCGCTACGTTACTATAAGTTATTTGAGATGACGCACAAAGATACAGACTTTCAACTTTATTTGTAAGTGGGAAAGAAAGATATTCTTTATTATAATCAAAGTATGGAGATAGATCATACTCTTCTCCAGATGCTGGAATGTATAAACTAGCAATCATAGTTCCAGTATTTGGAATTGGACTTCTTGCTTGTGGATTTATTTTAATGGAAGATAATGGTGCAAGAGTAAACTCTGATGTATTAGGAGAAACAATGTCTCCAACTGAGTTTGTATTTTCCTCTTTCAAAAATGTATTAGATGTATTTGGTATAATTATTTCATCACTGTAAGAATTTAACGAATAGAAATAATAGTCTCCATTGCTTCTACGCTCAAGATATCCTAAAATTGAAAATCTTTGTTGAGCGGAATCATTTGAGTAGTATCCTCTGAAGTATCCATAAACTCCAGTATTCAATGAAAGATAACTGTTATTTGTAACTGTAATTAAAGTTGGTTTTCCTCTTTTTCCAATATTAGAAGTAGCAGAAACTGAAATAGAACCAGTTGTTGTTGCAGTTGTTTGGAAAATAGGAGATTTAATAAAATCAATTTTTAAAACTCCAGTCGAACCACTAGAAAATCTTGTAGGATAAACTTGAGTTCTATTTCTTACATCTCTACCTGTGCTACTTTGAATGTAATCTCTACACTTAAGTCCTATAACTGGTAAAGGTCTATTTGGAATAATTTCAACTGTTGCACCTGTTGAAGGAATTGATGTAATAGGTCCATTCAAATATAATTTTTCATTTTCACCATAAGTAATTTCAATATTTTGATCTACAAGATTATTTGGAATGATTAGTTTTGCACCAACATAGAATGATGTTACAAGACCTGATGTGACAATAAATGGATCTGTAGAGATTCCAGCGTAAGTTAAGTCCACTTGAGTTGATGCAATACCAACTCCACTATTGTTCTTGACCGCAAAAAGTCTTTTTGAACCAAAAACATTTTGAGTGGTAGGTGTGGAATAACTGAATAGTTTTACAGTTCCTCTATCTCCACCATCAATATAGTAAGAAGCACCATATTTTACAATATGTTCAGAAGAAGATCCATAAGAGAAAGAAGACGCGACTCGTTCGCTATTTGGATATCCATATCTTTGTGGACTTCCACCACCATATACAAGATATGTAATTGGAAGGGTTGCATTACCAAGAGAAGAAACTTTAAGTTGGTTTGATGCTCTTAAGTGATGAACACGAACCCATCTCGCCTCACCATTACTGACAGGCACATAAGCAAGGAAGAGAGCACCAACAGCACCATACCATGAGAACTCAACCTTATACATGGTAACCTTTGTGAGGTCAATGTCCCAAATACTTTCATCAGTTTGTTGTTCAAGAGTATCTGGATCTATTACTGGTTGTCCAGGATAATTAGTTCCAACAACATCACTATAAAGTAATGCACCATCTACAACTCCATCCAATCGATCTCCACTAAATCTTGATCTTGGAACACGGTATTCATAAACGTTCCAATAATCTTTTTTAACACTCTGATTAACCCATTTATCATAATATTGATTGAGTGAACCAATCTGAGCTTTAAGAACATTTGTATCTGCAACTGAAGATGTTAGTGTAGTATCAATATAACCGTTATTTTCAGTTTCTCCCTTATACATGTAAGGGAACATTCCAGTTGGTTCTACACTAGAATATACATTTGATGTTGCAGTTACAATTCCACTCAATGTTGGTTGAATAAATGGAACGGGTGTAATTAAAACGTGTGAAGAAATACCACTTACAGTCGAAATTCCAGTTAATTCAGCATTAGTAGCTAAATTAGTTAATCTAATTGTTGTAATTCCAGTGCTGGTATTTAATCCTACAGATCTAACTCTATAGATTTTACTATCTTTAAGTCCTTCATTACCACCAAATCCACCAATTTCTGAGGTATTGGTTTTTTTAGAATATGAAACGTATTGTCCCGTTGAAAGACCTACTACATAACCTCCAGATTTATAAAATGTTGGAACAGTAGAAATACCAATGTTAACTGTAAATGATGTTGTTGTGCCTACTGTAAGAACATTATAACCATATGTTCTGTTTGGATAAATTTTTTCATTTACTGGATCAAGATAACAAGTCATTCCGATACCAAGTAAAGTCACAAAATTTCCTTCCAAAAATCCATGAGCATTTTTGGTCACAATTGTCATTAGACCGCTATCAATATCATAAGTTGCTGTATAAACACTTTTTGCAAATCCAACTAATGATATAACGTTTCCATTGTAAACTGATGTAATGCCAACTTCTCTTTCTTCTTGAAGTAAAGATGGATCATAAACTGCAGCATGGGTCATAATTAACCCATCTCTCAAAACAACTAGATCACCAAATTTCTTTGGAGTTCCTCCAGGAGCTAAGTTTTGAAGTGCAGTTGCATTGTAATCAGATTCAGATCCTCTTGGTGCTAATGGATCTAATGGATTAGTTCTTCCATAATCGTCTTGCTGTTCTGTCGGTGGTGCAAGTCCTCCAAATGGAACAGGATTTTCATAAATTATTGATTGAGTTCTTCTGACTACACAGAAATTATCCCCTTCTCCATTATTTCTAGATTCCCAATAATAACCATCATAATTATCAAAAATACCATACTTACGAACACATGGATTTTGTATATTAGATCCCGTATTTCCGATTGCCGTTGTCTTAACGCCAAATGTTGCAGCAGATACACGACCAGGTTGATATCTAAAAAATCTTTTAGATGTTAGAATTGCTGTTCTATCTGCAGGTGCTTCAATCAATGCTCCAGATTCTTCAGGAACGTGAGTTAATCCCCAACCCATTGATTGTGCTATGCCAGCATAAACACCCGTATTGTTTACAACAGAAAATTGTTCTGGACTTGATGCCCATTCTGAAGGGTTAACATCGTAGGTATTAACGTCGGCAAAAATACCAAGAGCAACTTCACTTCTTGGAATACCTAAGAGAGAAAGAGCAACTTCTGATTGAATTTTATTCTGCTCTTCAACAGGAATTGTTGATTGATCACTTGCAATAACGACAGGTATGGATTTTTCAGATCTTTGTTGCCCTGGTGGGACGGGTGCAGTTCTTCCAACTACAACAACTGCCGCATTATTATTAACATTAGTGTTATCTGGCATTTAGGTGACTCCGACTCTTCCTTTTGCAATCGTAAAGATATTCCTTACGTATATATATCCCGACGCATTACCATTAGATGAAGAAGTTGTTGTGAATCCTGACAATCTTAATTGCTTCACCAAACCATCAATTTTTGCCTCAACATTTAAGAATTCACCACTAAGATCAGGAGATGATGAATGATCTACAAGTTTTACAATATCACCTGTAGAAATAGCGGAAAATTGATTAGGGTCTAACAAACTAACTGTATAATTTGTCGCTCCTGCACCTATTAGATTCCAAGCACCTGTTGAAATTCCAACAGTTGTTGTGAGTCCAACAGGAACACTTAACCATTCTGCTCCAATGATATCATATCCAAGTGCAGAACTTAATCCTAAACTTGATGCTTGAGTTTGTGTTAAGCTAAGTTGAATATATCCATTTTCTCTACCAAAAGTTCCAGCGTCTGGAGTTGGAATATTAAAGTTAAGGAATTTTGTTCCAAGAGTTTCGTTTGTTGTTCCTTGTCCAACGATTGTTCCAATTCCAGCAGTAATTGTAACTTTTCCGCTGCTAATATCTTTTGGATCTCCTTTTTCTAGATATAATAAAACAGGACTATTAAATGTAGCTTGTCTATTAACTGTAAGATTTATAGAGTTATAATCACTATCGTAAATGTCTGGCGTTGGAATATACTCATCAGAAGGACCAAGAATAATATTATTAGTTGTTGTAATCTTACCCGTAGCAAAAACTCTTAATCCAGTTCCACAATTACGAATAATATTTCCACCAGTAGATACAACAGAAGTTGCAGATAAATCAACAGGTCCCGGGAAATTTTCAAATAAACAATCATTAATTCTCAAAGATTGTGAATTTTGAGCATCTAATGGTTGGAAAGGATAACGATCTGAAAGGGATCCATCTACGAAAGAGCAATTTTCAATTGAAACACGTGAAGAATTTTCAATGAATAATCCGTCTCCAGGTGTATTTCTAATTTCTATACTCTTAAAAATACTAGATGAAATATCATCAAAATATGCAACGTAATTATCATTATTACCAGAGAATAAAATATTATTTCCTGCGTTACCATCAATTGTTAAATCTTGAATAGTGATATTTTTTGATCCTGTTGTTCCTACACCAATTACGTTTCCATTAAGTGCTAAAGAATTTCCAGCACCATCGGTTAAATCTGTGGCATAATATTGTTGTTTGATAACAGTATTTTTTCCATTTCCAGATAATGTAAATCCAGATGGAATAGTTAAGTTATTGGTTAGATATGTCCCACTCGGAAGTTCAATTGAATTCTTACCTGCTACAACTGCCGCATTAATGGCAGTTTTGAATGCATAAGTGTTATCGTGAACAACAATAACCGATCCTATTCCTGGGTTAACACGATATTGACCGCTTAATCGAATAGAACTTGCTCCAACGGAAACAATTGAATCAATTGCCCAACCTCTTCGGAATCCTGTTGTTGCAATATTTGGAAAATGAATTTGGTTACTTGTATATTCATTTGCCGTTCCTTTTCCTGACCATTCAGTTTGATCATATGTTCCATAATCTTTCCACGCTATTTCTGAAGAAGCTCCAAATTCTTTTGGTCCCAAAATACCAATTAATTTTGCATCTCCAATATTTGTTGTTACCCCAACTTGACGATAAACAAGCACACCATAATTTAAATTTGTTCTTTTTACCGTCAAAGAAATGTGCTCTTCTTCATTAAAATTATCAAGTGTAGTCATTGCAATTCCTGCTAAAGGAGGAATTTGAGAAGAAACACCGACTTTTCCTTTTCTTAAATCATATTGAGCAATCCAATATCGATATGTTGAAAAACCAACTGCTGCACCAACCTGAGTTGCATAAGATGATACATCGGGAGGATCAACTGAAGTATTATCAGTAAAAGAGGTAATTCCAAAAACTTTAACTCTTTCTCCAACATAGAATCTAGCTGTAGCAATTCCACTGATTTGCAATTGACTTGATACTGTAGTTCCAATACCAATGTGCATTGTATCATCATTACTTAATCCAAGTCCACCAAGTTGATAAGCATTTAACAGAATAATATCAACGAGTTCATAACCAGAACCATCACTTTTAACCTTTAGAACTCTATCCGCAGCAAATGTAGATTCACTTCCCGTTGGTAAATCAGCAAGAGCAAAGTTTTGATAAGAGTTTGCGTAAATAGTGTTCCAGTAAGAACTAGAACTTCCTAAATCTAAAGTTCCATTGCTGCTTGGAATAATGCTACCACTTATTTTTGCACCTAGCGTTAAAACATCAACATTTATATTATTTCCAAGTGTAATATTTCCATTTACCGTTGCAATACCACTTACTAAAAGGTTGGTTGCAGTTTGATTTGTTACATTTAATGTTGTTGAAGTTAAAACACCAACAGTTCCGTTTCTTGCAAATAAACTATTGGTTGTTGTTAATCCAGAAACTCTTGCACTTCCAAGTATATCTAAATTTTCAGCTGGTTGTGACGTTCCAATTCCAACCAGACCACTAGATCTTACAATAAAGTTATCATCATCAACTTGAACACCATTTCTAAAATTAAATGACTTCCTATAATTTGCCATCTTATAATTCGTTTATAGGTATTTATGATGGAATGTCTTTATGAAGATTTTGCTGTTCTTATAACCTAAATATCACATAACCATTGAATTTTAAAATGACGTTTCATAATGTATTTCCAATTTTTCCTTTATCAATTTCGACATTTAATTATCAGAATCACCAAAAATTTAAAAACAGGTTCTTTTCATATTTAGAAGAAAATAAGGATAAATTAACCAAAACTACTTATGGATTTGATTTACTTCACTTACATAATGTTCCAGATGAAAATTTTTTAGATTTTCATGATGATGGAGGAGATTTTGAAAAATTCTTAGTCGAGTCTTGTAATTATTATATTAAAGAAATTATTGGAAATAAATTAGAGGATGTAATTGTAACGGATTGTTGGATAAATATTTGTGGAGTCTCTGCGAGACAACCTTTTCATAATCACGGAAACTCTTATATTTCTGGAACTTATTATTTAAATTATGATCCTCAAAAACACGCCCATTTAAAATTTAATAGTCCATATCAATTTGGATATCATGCCGCACCGTTTTTGACATCTGATTTTGAAAAGATTACACAATTTAATGCTAGAGATTTAGATTGTTCTTTTATTCAAGAAGGTCAACTTGTTCTCTGGCCATCAAATTTAGTTCATGGATACGAAGAAAACGATTTTGAAAATAGAATTACAATTTCTATGAATTTTATGCCTAAGAGATTTTCCTCTGGACCATATTCATTTTCAATTTTAAGATAAAATGCCAGTACCAGCAGCAAAACTCCCAGATTCAGGACCAATTAAATTTTCAGATTTGAATACAGAATTTAGAGGTTCTGCAAATTCTGAACTTCAATTGAGTATGAGTCAAGTTGGATATGGTGGCACAATTCTTAGGGCAAATAACTGCACAGCACAAGTTAGATCAAATTCAAGTTCTCCATATTATTCTAATATAGGGTTATTGCAAGCATATTCTGGGTCTAATAATAATATGACCTTGAGTAATTTTTATTCTAAATGGATTTATGCAGCACCACCAAATGGAACTTATGTTTTAACAGGAACTAACAATCAATATAATTTTTCTAGTTATTACAGTGATGGCAGAACATATAATCAAAACACAGCAAAAAGAGATTCAAATCCATTATTCATAGAAATTATCAATAATGGAACTTGTTACTCTTCTGCAAAAGGAGACACAACAACAGCAGCAAATATTCCAGATGCTTCAGGATCTGAAACTGGAGGAACATTAGTTTATTTTGATAATAATAGTGGAATTTATGGAAGTGCTGGAAATGGTGGAAATGGTGGAAATGGAACTAGTACTCAGTCTGGAGGTGCTGGTGGAGCAGGGGGCAGAGCTTTAACATCAACTTGTGAAAGACTTTATCTTAATAATGATGGTGCTATCTACGGTGGTGGTGGTGGTGGTGGCGGTGGCGGATCTGGTCATAACTCATACAATGAATTTCCTGGATTTTCTCCTACCAACGAAGGAAATGGCGGCGGTGGCGGCGGCGGTGGTCAAGGATATGATGCTGGGTCTGGTGGTGGCGGTGGTGGTGGTGGTGCAAACTATGGTGATGGTGGAAATGGTGGATCACCTGGTTCTTTCAGTGCTGCAGGCGGCGGCGGTGGCGGCGGAGGCGGTCAAGGACCTAATGGTGGTGGAGGAGGTCCAGGAGGAAGTTGGGGAACTGCAGGATCTAATGGTGGTAGTTCTGGATCTGGAGGAAATGGAGGTTCTGGAGGGACGGCAGGATCAGCAATTGTTGCAACTACTATTACCTATGTTAATATAGGAACCACTCTTGGACCTACAACTCCTGCAACACCCTTTTAACCTAGTTTTTCTTCCAACTTCTTAACTTTATCTGACAGTTCTTTAATTGCTTCAACCATTAAAGGAATCAATTTCTGGTAGTCAACTGCAAGATAACCATTGTCTCTTTCTTTAACTGCCTCTGGCAGAACTTCAAGGATTTCTTGTGCGATCACACCAACATCATTTCCTTTCTTATCAGATTTTTCATTCCATCTAAAAGTATTTCCACTAATTGATAGAACTTTAGCAAGAGGATCTTCAATTGGAGTAATGTTATCTTTTAATCTTTCATCAGAAGTCGAGAATGCTGTAATATCTCCACTCGTTTCAATTTGACCCTCAACAAAAATTCTATTGCTGAAATAGAATGTATTTGCAGCAACTGTTTTAGAACTAATCGTGCTGGCAGCATCTACAAATCTTATTGTTGGATTATAGTTATTTGCACTGTCATCATAGAAATAAATGTTTGAGTCTCCACCACCATTATTGCCAACATATAAATCACCTTGAACAATAACATTGTTATTATAAGTAGTAATACCACCAATTGTTACATTATTGGTTACATTTAAACCTCCATTGACTGTTGCAATACCAGATGTAACATTAAGAATAGAGTTATTAGTTCCGCCAGAATTTTTTATGTTAAGTGTGACCGAACCACCATTTGAAGTATTGTAAATACCAAATGTTTTATCATTACCACCATTGCTACCTAAATCTCCTTCACCTATTCCAGTTGTGTTAATGTTTACTGCATTTACTGTAGTAATTCCTACTGCATTTAAATTACCACCAATGTTCACATTTTTTCCAATACCAGTTCCACCAGCAATAATTAAATCACCAGTTGAAAGTGAATATGATTCAAGACCTTCAGTAAGTCTAACTTGTCTGTTAAAGACTGCTTTATCTTTAACTCTGATATTCTTGTTAAAGTTTACTGGACCATTGAATTGAGAAAGAACGGTATTAGATTTTCCACCTTCAACAAGTAATCTTTCTTTTATAGTAACTTCGTCATAGACCACACTCAACTTACTTGCATCTTCACCTGTAACAGTTGGATTTGGAATATCAAATGAAACTGTTTCTCCACTGACTGATGAAGTCTTAGTGTTTCCACTGAAGAAGTCACCATTGTTATTCATTCCAGTGTAAACTACTGTTCCGCAAGATCTTTCTTGTGATTGTGCTAAGAAATTTTCTTCATCACTTAAGTTTGTGATTTGAACTTGAGGTAGTGAAGTTGAATAGTTTCCAGGTCCATATCCAAGATATTCAAAAGTATGTCCCGATGCTCTTATAATTGAAGGTCTACGGAATTCAATTGCAATCGGATTAATTTTACGAATTAAAGAATTTTGATCATGACTTTCTTGAAGTGTTCCTAAACTTCCACGAATTACAGTTGCAGAAGAGCTGTTGTTGCTGCTCACAACTCTCATAATTTCATGGTCAATTTGAAGATAAGATCCAAGAGGTAGTCTTTGTGCTGCTCCTGATCCATTATAAAGACTAAAATTAATTGTTGGTTCTGTTCCGATTCCAGCAGTTAATCTAAATCTTTGATTATCATAGAATGGAACATTACGAATTCCAAAATTCTCTGCCCTTTCATCAGAAATAGCTTCATTTGATGATAAACCATGTTTGAGTAGATGACCATTAAGAGATACAACTGTTGGAGTAGTTGATGCTCCAGGATCTGGATCATAAAGTTGTGCCGTAAATGTGTTTACTCCTACTCTTTCTTTTACAAGAGAAGTTGCATATTTATTGTTACTTGAATCGATTACAGTGAAACGATTTCCTGCAAGAAGTCCATGTGCAGAATCTGAAGTAAATTCTCCAACTCCAGTAAAATAATTAATTTCAACGGTGTTTATTTTTACTGATGGACCAACGATAAACGCATACTGTCCAGGAATAATTGGTAAGTCTCCTCCAGTTTTTGCAATTGCAACTGAAAGTGAATCTGGAACAGAAGAAATTCGATAATATTGATCAGCAATTGTTCCAATACCAGTAATTTGGACAACATCTCCGATATTTGTTGTAATTCCTGATACTGCAACCGTATATCTTGCAGCACCGTTTCCTGAACCAATTCTTGTTTGATCAAAATATAATGCCTCAGCACTATATCCAGATCCAGGAGACATTATATCAACAGAAGAAACCTGTCCGCTGGATACTACAACTTTTGCAGTTGCACCATTCCAAGTTCCAGTTTGAGATCCATTGAGGAGTTTTACATTATAATAAGTTCCATTGACATATGATGCTCCAGCAGTTCTTGTTCCTGTTACAATTCCAGCTAATCCATGGAATCGAGCAAAAGTTAATGTTGCAATACCAGTAATTGAGGTAACAGAAGAAATTGTAAGTCCAACTCCAAGTGTTGTAAATGCAAGATCAGTTGTTTCTCTTGTGATACTTTTCTTAAGATCATTTGTTACAACACCACCAATTGGAAAACGTTTGGCAAATGTTTTTGCTGAAAGAGGGTTTGGATCAAAGTTATCGCGGTCTAGTTGTGGGTATAAATCTGCTGGAAGTTGCCCATACTTTAAATTAGGAAACTCTGTAGGAACAGCATTGTTTGCATTTAAAACATAAAGATGATAGATTCCATCTTGTTGATTGTAAATGTATGGTGAAATGACTTCATTTCTATAAACAAATAGATTTGATTGACAATCATTTCTCTCAAACCTTGGTAGATTCTCATTTCTAGTCGAAGTGGTATTCGTAAATATTCCAACAACGTGAGTAATTCCAGAAGCATCAGTTGTTGAATGTTGGAATGTAAAAGCATCTTGAATACTTGTAACTTCAAATCTTCCATTATATCCTTCATTATCTGCTGCTGTTAAGTTAGTTGAACTCTTAACATTTTTAATGATAACAATATCATTTGTTTGTAAGTTATGAGGAAGTTCTGAAAGAACGGTGACTGTTCCTGAACTTTCAGAACAAGTTGAAATAAATCTTCTATTTTTATTATACTCATAATCTGAGTTTGTAATCGTTGTTACAGTAAACTCAGCACTGCTTCCTACACCTGTTGTGCTGCTTTCTTGAATAACAAATCCTGCCTCTGGATCTTTTCCATTAGAAAGTTCTTTAGGAATGACAACTCTAAACTTATAAAGTTTTTCATCAAGACTTCTATCATCGACAACTCTTTTTACATAAGCAAGATCTGTTGTTGATGTAAATCCAACAACACCCTCATTAGAAAAAGCATTGTAAATATCATTATTTGCATTAACGTGAATAAACCAACCATTTTGAGGGTCATATTGAATTGGAGATCCGAGTTCTCCAGATGCCTTTTCAGAAACACGACTTAAAATATGAAGATTAGAACCACCATAAACAGTAATTTCTTCATTTTGAGTTGCATTTGTAAAAGATGATGCAAGTTTGATTGCATTAACACCATCTTTAATAACATAATAAGTTTTATGAGGTATAATATTTTCTGGTAGATCTCCATCATCACTAATAATTTTAATTTTTTCACCAGTGATAAGATTGTTTGAACCAATTGTAAATGAGTTTGCTGTTGGTCCAGAAGTTACATCATATTCTTTAACCGAACTTGTTGTTCCTCTTGCTGTTGTAAATCCAGTTTGTTGAATAACATTATCACACATGTAAATGGAAGCAGTATAAACTGATCCATTGTTTGAAACGTAAAGTGTGTCGTTTAATCTTGCACCAATTCTATATCCTTGGGTAACTTCTGATGGTGGAGCATCTGCTGCTGTAAACCCATAAAGATATAAATGACTTGAAACGCCAACTTGTGTGGTTAATCCAACGTTAAGAGATAACCATTCGATATTTTCTTCTGTTGTGTCAATTGCTCTTGGAGCAACAACTGATGTGAGGAATGCATTATTATCTTTATCAAATGCTTCTTGTTTAAATCCAGCAGAATTTAAAGATATTTGACCAAAGTTTGAGTTTGAGTTGGTAATTGAAGCGTCACCACCAGATTCTACATCAAAATGTTTTGTATATCCAATCGCAAATACAGAAACAACCTGAATAAAGGAATCATTTGAAATTTTGATATGACTTGTTTCCCAACCATCACGATAAATTGCATTAGCATCTAAGTGATAGATTTTATCTGGATCTGTTTGAGATGCTCCATTTGTCAAAGCAGATCCATTAACAGCACTATAACTTATTGATTGATATGTCCTTGAAACCTTATCATACTTTGTAAAAGCACGGTCATCTTTCTGTAGAGAAACACCTGTAAATTGAGCAACAACCATGCTCTTAAATCCAGATGCTTTACTCCCATCAGCGTGCATCCCGTTCATACCCCATACAGAACGTAATGAGATATTAAAGATATATGGTGATGCACCAGTGACAGTATCTGTTTCTACAGTTACTGTTGCCGAAGCAGGACTTGGATTTGGATTAATATTTGGATAAGACGCAATTGATGGTAAAATATAAGTAAATGAAGTATCACTTAAAACATTTTGAACAAATGTTGAGATATTATAAGGTTGAGTAACTCCACTACCACTTACACCTCTGATTTTAATTGGTGTTCCTGCATTTAATTCATGAGGAACTTCTGTTGTTACTGTAATAACGTTTGTTGCACTTGATCCATTTCCTGCAATAATAGATGCAATTTCAATAGGATCTGGTGCAAATGCTCCAACAATTTCCCATTCTGGTCTTCTCTTGGCAAATCCTAATGTATTAGTTGGATACTTGTCCTCAGGTTCAATCTCTCGATATGAATTATAAGCATTAGAGACCTTACTGTAATACATGTCAAGGTCTGTGAGTCCAAACGACCCAATTTTATTCACACCATCACAATATTCAAAACAAGTTAGTTTGTGGTGAGAGAATAGAGGAGTTGCTTGATAAGTAGAAGAAGAAATATCTGGATGAGTGTAAACTAGTCCACTAGGATCAGCATCAAATAGTGAAAATTGCCATAGATAACAAGTTCCAGTCAATCTAAAAATTGAAGATTTTTTTATCGTGTCATCAGTTGGATTTGGAACATACTTAGCACGAATTTTAGTCTTTCTTAAATCAAGACCAACAATAGATGTTCCTCTTGGAACTACAACACCACCATAATAACTGTTAAATTTATAGAGAATATTATCTTCTTGGTTCAGATCAAAAACAGAATTTAATTCAAGAGAAAATACTGTTGAAGCTAAAGACTCAACTCCTGCTCTATTAACAGCTTTTGCTCCACCATTATTATAAATTGCCCATCCAGGACGGTTATCAATTACATGCTCTCCTGGAAAAAGAAGAATAGTTGTCTTTTCAATTAAATCGTTATCATTTCCTCTTACATATGAAAATCTTCCTGCTTCTAACAGTGCCCTTTGAATTGTTTTAAAAGGTTGGGCAAGAGAATTTCCCTGATTTGTAATCGAATCAGTCGCATCAAGGTCATTTGGATTTACATAAAGAATGCGTCCTTCAATATTCTTTATAAAATTATCCAGCTTATTCAGAGGCATTGGATTATTACTTTTAAATTATTCTATGATTTATTTATGAAGTCAAATCCTCCTCATCATAGAGAGGTTCTATGTCATCTGGCATATCTTCAGGGTTTTCTAAATCTACTGGGAAGAAGCAGGGATGCACTTCTTCGTCAATCAAATAGAACGAAGTTTTATATAAGTCTTCTGGTTCAAAGGTTCGATTCTTGTCTGCTGCTCTGCACAAATCTAGATCATATAGATGCCCATCTGGTAATTCATCAAACGTAAAAGGAACGTGATTAATAAAATACATCTTCACAATCATACTGCCGTTATTATACCAGCAATATGCGTGATCGATACGATAAGACATAGGACTGTGCCTGATATCTTATATTTATTTTATGCGAGTAGGGAGACTTGAACTCCCACGAGCTTGAGCTCAACAGATTTTAAGTCTGGTGTGTCTACCGATTCCACCATACTCGCTTGTGAGACCATTATAACTCTTGGAGTCTGAATGGTCAAGTGCTGGTTGCGAGGATCGAACTCGCCTCCCATCGATTATGAGTCGATTGCATTCGCCAGATTGCTAAACCAGCAAGGTAGGACTGCAGAGAATTGAACTCCGTTCACACCGTTATAAGCAGTGGGCCTTAACCAATAGGCGACAGTCCCATAAAAACCCCAAGTATCAGGGTGCTTCGTTGTTTAACTCAGTGTGTATTCGTATAAGGTCATCATCAGCGGGCATCATCACTGCTGCCTGCCCGTCTTCATTGACGATTCCTAAACTTTCTCCATTTTCAACTCGTTCCATAAGTTCATCGAACCTCTCTTGAAACTCTTCCACTGTAAAAATTTCCATTTGACTTTTATTTAGTTTTGCTCACCATACACTGCAAGGTCAGCATACTCAATTTGATCTTCACTCAAGTTGCTAGTCACAACTTCCAGAACGTTCATAAACTCTTGAACGGTTTCACACTCCACTAGACGCTCGCTGCCCTGATCACTCAGAAGCAGGAAGGTGCGGGTGCAGACATCAATCACAATACCCTGGACGGTTTCTTGTGCGGTGCTCATTAGGTGGTTCCGTTGATTACCCTCGTATTATAAGGGATCTGGGTCCTGGTGTCAAGGGGTCTTAAGAGTAAGTTTGGATTGTCGTAATCGCCGCTGATATTCGAGTATTTTCTTCTGTCAAAATACGAATCGTATAATTATTCGCAAATCTTTCAATTTCATAATCAATTCTTTCTCGTTTAACTTTATTTGATGACGAAACTAAAGTGCTCAATTGACTTCTCAATGCTATAAGTTGACTTTGTTTTGTTGAGATTGAAGATGCATAAGAAGCACAAACACCACTTGTGCATCCGTCTAATGCCCTATAACAAGTTCCAACAGATCCAAATGAAGTTCCAATTCCAGTTTGAGAACTATCATTTTGAGTATAGATTAAAAATGTCCCTACACCGATATTTCCAGAATTTAAAGTTGAAATAGTTACATCATAAGGAGCACTTCCATCATAAGTTGAAGTGCATAGATTATACTTATAAGTTCTAACAACATCAGGATAAGAAGTAAATGCTCCTCCAGTGGTTCCGCAACCAACTGCATAAGCGTTTGTCGAAAGAGTTACAATTTCTGTTTGAAGAGTTACAATGCTTGCAGCAATTGCAACAATTCTACCATCAACATTATTGCAAATTGGAGTAAACAGGTCAATATTTGTTTGAACCTTTGGTTTTCTATCCGTTAATGCACTAATTGATTGAGTATTGCCAACAGATTTTTCTGAAAGTAAATCAGTTAATTCACTCATTTATTTTACCTCCTTTCAATTCATTAATTTCTTTTTTTAAGGTATCAATTTGTTCTTGTTGTTCTTTGATTGCTTCGATCAACAGTCCAACTAGATTTCCATATTGAACACCCTTATAACCATCAGGATTCTCTCCAACAACTTCTGGAATAATCTTTTCAACTTCTTGTGCAATAACACCAATTTGTTTCTTTTTATCTTTCTTAAAATCAAAAGAAACGCCACGAAGTTGAGTTACTTTTTTTAAAGCATTCTGAAGTGGTTGAATATTTTCTTTTAATCTTTCGTCTGATGATGGTAAAGACTTTGCCACTTGAATTTCTGCGGCAACGTCTCCACAATTAGCAAGGATTAATCCACCATTCACAATCATATTACGATTAGCAAGAACTGTATTACCAAAAGTTGCTAAATTTGATATGGTAAGATTCTTAAATCCAAAGATATCACCAGACACAAAAAGATTTGGTGGTTTTGGGTCTTCTTGAAATGTATTTAGTGTAAGATATGTATCGCCGCAAATTGCTGCTTCTCCTAAGGTAAGAGACGCGCCACAAGTGATTGAATCTCCGCAAGTCGTTACACTCTGAGTGAAAACAGAATTATCGTGATAATGAGTTATTTTACCAACTTCTGGACCTTTACCTAAAACAGACTTTAGAAAACTGAATAAACTAAGGACTGACATTATCCGATACCTATATTAACGTCTGTTCCGCCGATATAAACATCTCTGATGTATTCTGCACCAATTGGAACTTTAGCAAAACAACGAGTTCCAAATGTATTCTGAATTGCGTTTCCTGTAAGTGCAACTTGGTCAATTTTATTTCCTTTCATCAAAATTCTTCCTGATCCAGATGATGCTGTAATATTTCTACCTGCTTTTAAGTCTAAATCTTCAACTGCTTCAATTTGAATATTCTTACCCTTAATTCTAATTGTTCCATCACCCATCGCAGTAATGGTAACATCACCATTCACACCAGCGATAACAATATCTACACTATTACCAGTATTTTTTTCTCCTGCAATAATTTCAATTGATTTATCATTATAAAGGTGAAATGATCCAGAATCTGTAAATGCCATTATATTAACATCATTACTATCATTATGAGAGTATAACTTATACACACTCATTCCATCTGAACCAGATATTGGTTCATTTACATCAATTCTAAATTGTGGTCCAAGACTTAAAAAGTCTCTTGCTTCGTAAGATGCAGGCATATTATATAATACAATCTACTTGTTTTTTAATTTCTTTGTCTGGTGGATTAACTGAACCAAAGATAGGTCTTAAAATTGCACCGCTTCCTGTTTTTGAATTAATACGAATTACAGGGAATTCAGTTGCTTCAAGTATATTTATTGGTTTTGCAGAAATGATCGCACCATTATCAATTGTAAGAGAATAGGTGTTACCCAAATTATCAGTTGCTGTATCTCCATTTGAATATCCAGATCCAGGAGATTCAACATAAACATCAGTCACACCAGAAGTATCTTGATCTCCAAGAGGATATCCTTCTCCAGAAGAAACAATGTAGACTGATGTAACTTGTCCTTCATCATTAATTACTGCTTGAGCAACAGCACCGTATCCTAAATTACAAGGATCTGTAATTGCAACTGATGGTGGTGATGAATATCCAGATCCAGGATCAGTAATTGTTGCACCAATAATGCTCGCTGTATTTACAACATTATTAATTGTTCCTTCAACTTGTTGGACAACTTGAATTGATCCGAAAATAGGAATTGCTGAGGCACCAGATCCACCACCACCAAAAATATTCAAAGTTGGTTGACCACAACTATCTAATGGTCCATAATAACAATTTGATACACCATTTAATGCATCAGTAAACATTGATTCTGGATCAAAGACATCAATTGCATTTGTAATTGAATCAATTGTTTGGAATCCTGAATTAACATTATCAGCAAGTTCTTGAGCAGTTCCAGCAAGTGTATTCACACTTTGAAGAATATTTGTAAATGTATCATCAACATTTACAGTATCCTTTGGTCCATAACCAATTACCCATTCTTTGACACGACCTGAACATTTTCCTTTATCTTGATTACAGTCAAACAGTCCACCGATTGCCTTAATTGCATCAACGGATCCTTGTAAAAGTTCTACTACATTTAATGCTCCACCTAGAAGAGAAGCAACACCAGACAAAGCAGATGATAACGCATCGGCAACAGAGTTAATAATACTATTAATAAGTGATCCCATGAACTGCTCAATCACACAAGATACAACATTTTTTACATTTTCAATAAGAGAAGATAATAATTGCTTGACAACCGTTTTGATTAACTCAAATATATTTCCAACAACACAAGCGATTGCTTCTTCTAGTGTTTTGACTGCTGGAACAAATGGTTCAAGTGCAGCAACACCTGCTTGTTGTGCTGCACCAGGATTACCGGTTGCGGCAAGTGTTGATGCAAATACCGTATCATAAAGTGCTTTGAGTGCTTCTGGAATTAATCCCTCTTTTTTTGGAACTGCATTTTCATCTCCACATAATTCTGTATAAAGATAATCAAGCATTACTCCAACAACCCAGTTCAAGCTTGAAGAAATTTTATCTACTGCTTTATTAAGTCTCTGTTTATTTTCTTCAATACTTTTTTGAGCATCTTGTATGTCTTTTAGTAAGTTTGTGATTGTATTTTTAATTTCTTTAAATGAAGTATCTTCACAAGTATCTGCAAAAACTATTTGTTTGCCAATTATAGATGATGCAGATCGTTCGTTTGCTTGCCCGCCTGCTGCAACTTTTTGCTGATTAATTTTATCAATTTTTTCTTGTTCTAATAATCGAGGACTAATTTGAGAATCTGCTCTATTTTCATTTGTTTGATCATTATATACTTTACTACCATCATTTGGAATATTTGTAGTTAATCCTGTAAAAGGAGTAAATGGATTTGAGTATCCAGCGGTTGAATATTCTTTGGTTCTACCCAACATTCCCATAATGACAGGAATTTGAGCATTATCTCCATCCATAAAAAATCCAATGACAACATCACCAGGTCTTACTTTTGGTGGTTGTGCAAAGTTTGCTGCACCACTGCCTGCCGTTGTGGGCAACATAATTTGTGCCCATGGTAAATCTTCATTTGGAAGTTCTTTATCATCAAGAGTATGGTAACCTAAAATTCTAACTTTACAACGGTTACCCCATCCAGTTCCATTTTGTTCTTCCCAAGCATCAATAGGAGCAATTTGCCCCATCCACCAACGGAAACCATCTCTACCAATAAAATGACTTTGAAGCAAGGATTGGTCTAACATTTATTTTCTAGCCTCTACATTGACACCAAAAGTGTCTCTTACTAATTTCATCGATGTATATGAATTTTCAACATCAAAATGATGACATAACTCTTTAATCATATATAGACCACTTGTTTCAGAATCAAATTCTCTTGCACTTGATTGTGTAATTTTTGGAAAATTACATTCAATTAAATCACCAGCTCTCAAATTTGTGTTTGATGGAACCATAACATTGACAGTTTGTGTAAACAAAGTATTGTATCTCATCAAAGATTGAGATTGATATTCTGTTGGATCTGCGTTTACATCTTTAGATACATCTTTTTCCATAGTTCCAACATCTAAAATTCCTGTAATGATTCTTGTTGGAACATCACCAAGAGTTTCACTTGATTCATTACTTATTTTTGGTAGATTAAATGATTTATTTCCAAGATTGCTTGTTTTTTGATTATAGTTACTTTGTTTAAACACTTCTTTATCTGGTGGAGTAATTGTTCCGTTTAATGGATTAAAAAATATTCTATAATTTGCATATGTTCCTAAACGAAGTTTTTCAAGTAAATTCTGATTTCTATCAATATAATAATTTAAAATTTTAAAATCATTATTAACTTTTTTTTCATTTTCATCATAAGATTCTTGAGACTCTGTGTAAGTATATGTTGCCTTTGGCGTTTGCTTCATTAATTCATCAAGAGATCTAAATTGAAATCCATCTTGAGTTTGATAAAACAAAAATCCTGCCGTGGCACTTCCAGAACTTTCAGGAACTCCTTTTGATGCTAACCAAACAAGAACTGTAAATGGTTTTCTTAAATTTCCAATAAAACCATATTTGTTGGAGGATTTATCAATTGTTCCTATTTTCTTTGTTAGTAGAGACTCCTTTAAAATTTTCTCTACAGAATCACTTATTCTCAAAGAAGTTGGAAACTTTTTAGATACTCTTACAGTTTCATTTGTAATTGCTTCCCTTGATGTCAGATGTAACGTAAATGTTTCCCTGTTTACTTCAGCAATTACATCACTAATACTTGAAACATAAAAATAATCATCTGCTTTCTTTGAGAAATTCAATCCTGGATTTGTTGATGAGTTTCCTGCAATTTTTAATGATAATCTTTCTCCCCCCCTTAAAGGCAATCCATTATAAATTGATTGTTTATCTCCACTTTTGTTATTTGCTGGAGTAATAACATTACCATTATCAACAACTTTAATCTTTGCAGTAATTGTTGGAGAAAAAATATCTTCGTAATATTCAAATAAAATAGCACCATCTATCAAATCAATTGTTCTAGATCCATCGTTTGATTGTAAAATAAGTTCATTGTATAAAGACTTTTTAATTGACATTATAGATACGCCAGATCGAGTAGAAGTTTGTTCTTAATAAAATTATTTAACAGTTTAAATTCACTGATTGTTGGCGTAACTGTAGGTTGTTGAGAAGGATATGATGTTTGAGGTTGTTGTGGTTGAGTAGCATCAATAAACACTATGCTTGATCCTTTTCTTTGAGGAGTCATTGCCGCTGGTTGAGCAGATCTTGATGGTGATGATATTTTTGCCTGCGAATACTGAGCTGGGGATATTCCTGCTGCTTTTTGTGCTTCTGGTAAAAACTTTTTATAGTTACCATCAGTAAAACCAGACCAAGCAGTTATTCCTTGACTATCATAAATCATTTTTGCTGCTTTTGCATTCAATAAAGGATCATATAATTGTTGTGGAGATGTTATCCCAATTTTTTTCAGATTAGCAGCATGAACAGGCCAACGAATTTGCCAAAGACCATAAACTTCTGTATCAGATCTCATAGAGGTTGATTTTCCACGAGATTCTTGCATACCAACCGCACCCATAAGGACTGATAACGGTCCACTATATCCTTTCACATTAACATTTTGAGTCATACCAGCTTGTTTTGCAAGAGCAACTAATTGAGCAGTTGATAATGTTCCACCAGATGGAATCATTGTTTGTTGTGGTTGAGAAGTAGGTGGTCTAGTTTGTTTTACTTCTCCAGTTGATTTAACATTTTTCCCTTTAACCAACCCACCACCGTTAATAAATGACATTGGATCCAATGTTCCAGATACCATGCTAGAGTTTGGATCATAGGATTTAGCGTAGTCAAGGTGTAAATGTGGTCCAGTAGATAATCCAGTATCTCCACTAAATCCAACTACTTTGGCAGTTCCTCCTGGGCCAGAACCAGCACCAACCTTATCTCCTTTTTTGACAGTAACAGAATCTAAGTGAGCAAGTTTTACATATTCGCCAGAATCTAATTGTATAACAACAAATTTCCCATATCCACCACCTTTAGCGATGTTATTTTCCACATCAATGACTGTTCCTTTTGCAATCATTGTTAGTGGGGTTCCAATTGGCATACTATAATCTTCGCCAGTATGTCCCCTTTGTCCACCAGCACCATGAACACGGGAAGAACCTCTTGACCCCATTCCACCAGGAATATATCTTCCATAATCTTTCCCACCAACATCAACTATTTTTGTTCCACCCTCAGAGTAATAGGTCTTTTCGGAAGGGAACATTGTTTCTCGCCTGTCTTCATCAAGAGCAGGTGCTTTTTCGCCAGTTTCTACAGACTCATTGAGTGGCGTGGTGAAAAGTCTAAATGTTTCTGTGATTTCATCACCCAAACCTTGAACTGCAAGATTTAATTCATCAAATGATGCAGCAACACTACCTTCTGAAAATGCACTAAAATCTAATGTGATAATAGCATTAAATGAATTTTTTAAAACAGATCCAAAAGAATCAATAATTAATTGCATATTTCCAATCATATTATACATTGATCTTCCAAATATTTGTATTCTAGTTACAAATTCTTGACCCATAAAAATCCAAGTTGGCAGATTTTCTACAATCCAACCAGCAGTAATAAATCCTAAAAATCCTAACAGTCTACCTAACGGTCCCTTATCACTTCTACCTGCAAATGCAAGACCTCTTGCTGGTGAAGAAGAAACTTTAGACGATTCTAATTGATCTTCAATTTCTTTTCTTTTTAATGCTTCTCTTCTTCGAGATTCAATGAGTTGGGTATTGGCAAATACATCTCTCTTAATTCTTGTATTTGTAGAAATAATTCTAGATATATTAGCGACAGAATCGTTTACAGAAGAAACACTTCTTTTTGTTTCAAATAAAGATTTAGAAATATTTGTAATATTAATTGATGAAGTTTTTAAAGAATCTGCTATTGATGCCATCTTACATCACCACATTATAATTTAATTGTGAATATAAAACATAAAAATTATCAGGATTTGCAGAATTAATTAAAGGAACATCAGATAATGCACCACTTGTCAATGGAACATTTGCCTGTTGATTTGCATTATTTGATGATTTGATCATTGTTATAGATGGTTGTGGTTCTGGCAATTGACCAACTTGTGTTGGTGGTTTTGTAGGAGGTGTAACTTGTGCAGGAGCAGTAACTAATGGAGATTCAGGTCCTGTTAATCCAGTTTTATCAATTCCAAAAGATCCCATTGAAAATGACGTTAATGCGATTGATGATTGTGGAGAAGATTCTACTGCTGCTGGAGGAGAAGTAGATGAAGTTCCAGATGATTGTGAAGAACTTTGAATACTTGCTCCACTATTTGAATTTGCTTCAACACCATCAGTTTTACTTTGCCCCATCATGGTTGTTTGAGGTTGTGCTACGGGAGGTGTTGGAGCAGGCTTAGTGGATGTTGAAGGTTTTTGATTTTCTTTTTCTCTTTTTTTAGCCTCTTCTAATTCTTTCTTTTTTTGTGCCAAAAGTTTTGGATCTGCACCAGTAAAATTTTTACCAAGTGCTTCAGCAATTTGATCAATAGTAAATACTGTCCCAGCAGCAACTCTAGCAAGTCTAAACACTCCACCACCAGGAACAAAAGTTAATGCAGCAAGAGCAGTATCAACATTTTCTCCATTTAAAAAGTTCATCACTCCACTAACACCATTTATAACATTACCAACTAACCCAAGAAACCCACCACCAGGTCTTCCAGGTGGTTTTTTCACTCCAGAACCTATACCTCTACCAGCAAGTAATGCAGATGCTGCAACAAGAGGTTTTACAATGAGTAAACGAGTTAGTCCAGAAGCAATTCTTCCAATTGTATTCTTAACAATGGAAAATCCTGTGCGAATTGCTAATAAACCTCCACCAACTATGGCAAGATTTTTAACAATATTAAACTTAATATCATTAAAACGTTTAGTATTTCCTTCTTCTGATGCTTGTATTGCCTGAACAACCTGATTTGTTAACCATCCACCAAATAAAATTCCAAGTGCTGCACCAATTTTACCAAAGACATCGTTCATCTTTGGTGTTAACTTTTGAACTGGAGCAACAAGAGCATTCTGTATCTTTTGCTCTAATTCATTTTCTTTTCCAATTCTAACTTGTTGTTCTGCTAACCTTCTTTCTTTTTCTTGCTCTGCTCTTGATCTTGATAATTCTTCAGCATTATCTTGTTGAAGAAGTAATGCAATACTTGCAAGACCAGTTCCTAATTTACCAATATCAGTTCTTAATGCTTGAATATTAGAATTAAATCCTAAGAGTGCTTGCTCTTGAGATTGAATCACTCTAACGTTTTGACTATCAATTTCTCTCTTTCTGTTTTCAGATTCCAATAGTTCATTTCTAAAAACAGATCGATCAATTGTCGATTTTTTTAAAAGTGCATTTCTAACATCTTGAGACAAAGGAGATCCTGTGCCTGGGTCTATTCCAGATCTACCAATTTTTTCAGGATCTAAATCAGCCATTTGTGTTGTTCTTTAAGTTTTCTTCTTCAATGTATTGTTTAAGAAGAGCGATATAAACCTCCCTTTCCCAAGGAATCATATTTTCTATTTCTGTCAATGAATATTTATGGTGCTGAACAAGGGAAAAGTTAGTTTTATAATATGACTCAAGGTTCTCATGAGCCATTCCTAAGCGAAAAAACTTGAGAGACCCTCCAATACTACTTCACTTTCAATTCCAGTATTTGGATTTTTTACCTTGATAGTATGTGAAAGTTTAGGCATTGTTGAAAAGAATTTTTCAACTTGTTTAAACTGTTTTGAACTCAATTGCTCAATAAATTCGGAAAGTTCTTTTTGTGTGCAATCAGATGCTGACCAAGATTCTTCTTGACTATAAACCTGTTCAATACAAGATAAAATTAAGTCAAAGGTATCATCTACGCTCATGTTAAAATCATTACTAAAATTAGATTTAATAAACTCTTTCATTGAAGGATATTTCATCCTAAGAGTTAGATTATCATCCAATTTAATATCTTTCTGATGACCATTAGAAGATGTGATCTTAATATCATCAAGAACAATACTCACAGGAATTTGTGTTTTTCCATCATCAGGACAAGTAATCAAAACTTCAACAACTTCTCCAACAGATTTTCCACGAATATTTAAAAACAAATATTCAATATCGAAAGTTGCAAGTTCATCAACTTTAATTCCTTTTGTCAAAATACAATTGCTAATTACATTTTTAACAGCATCAGCAATTTGTTTTGAATCTTCACTTTCCATTGCAATAATTAAAATCTTCTCTTCTTTTACAAGAAAAGGACGATATTTAATTTCTTTTTTAAGAGATGGAATTTCTAAACTATAAGAAGGAGTCGCAATTTTTGGTAATGGCATATTCACCTACAAATCAGATAAAATTATTTATCTGTATTTTTGAAGATCTGTTCCGTAAAGAGATTCGTATAAAGTTTGTCCTGCTGGAAATAATTCTACACCATTTGAAGGAATGGATCCTGGAGATCTTGGAACCAATAATGATGTTGTTTCTTGTGTGGTTGTTTGTGTTGAATTCTTATTATTGTCTGTTCCATTAAAGAAGTTAGCACTATATGCCTTTCCAACTACATATCGATCAATTTTAAATGTCACTTGCATTTTCATTACATCAGATTGTGAATATGAAACTGGTATTGATGCAATATTATAAGGATATAATCCTATAAAAGTATATTCAATTTCTTTTTGATAATCACGATCAAATTTAATAATTCTAGTTTGGTTTGACTTATAGTATTCGGGATATTGCATTCTTATAAAGTATCCCTGATCTACATTATTACTAATTGGCGACAATCCACTACTGTCAATTGGATTGCTAGATCCACTTGCAATAAATTCCATCCAATGCTCTAAAAATTTTAATGTCTTATAATTTCTATCAACATAAAATTCAAGACTAATATCTTGATAGACTCGTCTATGTGCAAAATTTTCTGTAATACCAATATAATTTCCTGTTACTTCAGCGTTAGAAAGTTGCGTTGTTGGTAAAACAGCATTATGACATAATAATCCAGCATCCTCAGATATAAATCTTGAATCGACTCCTCGACCTCCAAGATATGATGTTAATTGCGAAGGCAGTCCACCAAATATTACTTGATAATGAGAAGTTTGTGCAAGATTAGTAAATAGTGGTCTAATATCTGATATTCTACGGGGTGTTGCCACTCTCTAAATACCTATTATGAGTTTCTTGTTGTAAGTATTTAGATGTCATATAAGGGAAAATATCAACCATCATATCCACAAAAATATAATGGAGATCCCACAAATATTATTTACAGGTCTTTGTGGGAGCGTAAATTTTGTGTTTATTGTGACCTAAATGAAAATATTTTAGAGTGGTCTTCAGAAGAAAAATGTATTCCTTATCGTTCTCCATTGGATGGAAAAATTCATAGATATTTTCCAGACTTCCTTATCAAAGTCAAAGAATCGAATGGATCAATCAAAAAATATATGATTGAGATTAAACCTAAAAAGCAAACAGTTCCTCCAACAAAACCTCAAAGACAAACAAAAAGATACATTAGTGAAGTCTATGAGTATGCAAAAAATCAATCAAAATGGGAAGCAGCAAAAGATTGGTGTGCTGATCGTGGATATGAGTTCAAAATAATCACAGAAAACGAACTAGGTATCAAGTAAATGTCGCTCACTGGATACGAAAAACCATTAAAAGATTATACCAAAGATCAATTAGTTGAGATTGCTGAAAAATATACAGTATATTATACAACAGCAACTGGTCAAGGTCGAATTAGTGGATATCAAAGATTACCAAAATCTCAGTTAATTAGTTTAATCAAAAATGACTCTAATTATATTGAAGCAAATCCAAAAGCACCAAGAAGAATTGATGGAAAAATACGCACAAATCGTCTCAAAGATTTTAAAGAATCTTTAACAGGAAATGAAACAGAAGATGAATTAATGAATGAAATTCTATCAAGATTAAGTGGAACTGAACGAGCATATCCATCACCAGGAAGATATTATACTTACATATACTATGCTAAAACTCCAGGAATTCTTTATGATCGTCATCCATTAATTTTAGCAGGAGATATGTTACCAAAAGGATTTAGAGGATTTAACTATCATCTTGGAAAAATCAGGCAATATAATACTGAAGATGGTGATAGATTAATGAGTGGATTATATGAATTAAGTCAACAAGAGTTTGCAACACTAAGATCAGTTCCTTATGGTAAATTAATTCAAAATTGACAATAAATAATTAAAAAAATAAATGGCAGATCTCCGATATCCCTCTAAATTTATTGGATCTCAAGATGATTATTTTTTGATTCAAATTATTGAATATCAACCACCTGGTCTTGGCTTGACGGGTGGATTTGCTTTGGGAACAACTGAACAAGCATTGAGTGTTAAAACTGCCATTGATAGAATTATTCTTCCAATGCCAGCAAATATTCAAGATAATAATGCTGCTGATTGGACAACTGGAACAATGAATCCTATTGCAGCAACTCTTTCTTCTGCAGCTCAAGCAGCAATTTTGGGAGCAAATCCTGCTGCTTCACTTATACAATCTAGTGGAAAATTTTTTGAAAATATTGGAGATGCTGTAAGCAGTGGTGAAGGACAACAAGGTGCCGCTGCTGCAGCTGCGGCTATGGCAGTCCAAGCAGCAATTGGACAAGGAAATATAAATCAATTAGTTTCAAGAGCAACTGGACAAGTCTTCAATCAAAATGTTGAATTACTATTCAATGGTGTAACAATGCGTCCAGCATTTCAATTTACTTTTGACATGGTTCCAAGATCTCAAAGTGAGGCAAAAACCATCAAAGAAATTATTCGTAAATTTAAAAAGAATATGACCCCCAAAAAAGGAACACCAGAGACAAGTGGTGGAGGTCTTTTTGTTAAAGCACCTAACGTCTTTAAGTTGCAATACATGAGTGGTGGAAATATTCATCCATTTCTACATAAATTTAAACCATGTGCTTTAACACAAATGAGTGTAAATTATAATGGTTCTGCACAATATGCCACATATCCTGATGCAACTCCTGTCCATATGCAAATGTCTTTGCAATTTCAAGAACTGTCTCCAATCTACGCAGAAGAATATGATAATACAGAAGAAGGTAAATTAGGAGTTGGTTACTAATGACTTACTTTAGAACGTTACCAAATTTAGAATATCAATCATTTTTATCTGATAGAAAATCATCCGATGAATATCTTTTAGTAAAAAATTTATTCAGAAGAGTTAAACTTCGTGATGACTTAAAAAATGTTTTTACTGTTTTTGATAAGTATCAAATTATTGATGGTGCTCGACCAGAAACAGTTGCTGAAGAAATTTATGGAAGTTCGCAATATGATTGGGTAGTATTAGTGACTGCAGGTATTACTCACGTTAGAGATCAATGGCCTCTTTCTGATAGAGATCTTTATAATTATGCAGAATCAATTTATGGAGAATCATTAAATGATATTCATCACTATGAAACAATAGAAATTAGAGATTCTCAAGATCGTTTAATTCTTCCAAAAGGAAAAGTTGTTGATTCTGATTTTAAAATTTCTTATCTTGATAATAATGTAATTTACAGCAACGATACATCTTCTAGAGATTATACCAATGTTTCTTTGACAAATAGTGTTGCTGGAAGTCAAACAATTAACATCATACCAGGTATAAATGCTGTCTCTCAAGGAGATATATTTTTAAATGGTGGACAAACTTTGATCGTTTCTCAAGTTAGCACAGGTTCTGGAATTTCTACAATTAATCTTTCATCAAGCATATCTAGTGCAATAACTGCAGGAAATACACTCAGTTTCAAAAGATATAATGTAAATATTATTGCAAATCCAGTTGTTGGTATTACAAATTATGAATATGAAGTTAAAAAAAATAATGAAAAAAGAAGCATTTATATTTTAAAACCAACCTACTTACAACAAGCTCTAAATGATGCAAGAAAAGAAATGACTTATGGACAATCTTCACAATATGTAAATGATCAATTAATTAAAACTGAAAATACAAGGGCATCAAACCCATAAAAGATTCAGAGTATCATCAAACATCATCACATATCGGTGTTTGCGGGAGCGATCTTTCCATTCTCCTTCAGCACCTTTTACTTTACCTCGTGAATGCTTGGTCCCATCTGAGTAATAGAAGTCTTTTTTAGGGTCTGTAAGACCACAATATTTAAAGTTACAAGCACGATAAATTGTGCCATCATGAAACTCAGAATCAGCATAAGAAATGATTGCTGAGACTTTTGTGTCTTTGCGAAATTGTCTAATCGCTTTTGCAACGAACCAAGAAGTAATGTTGTACTCTTGTGACTGGGTATCTGGGTGGATACAGAGTCTTGAGAGTTCGAAGAGTCCTTGTTGTTCATTTCGTTCAAGTCCAAATGCTCCTTGTGCAATTTCTGGAACAGGAAGTCCTGTAAAAATACAGACTCCTTGAATACCACCTATATTTAATGGGCAGAAATCATTGTTTTTATATAGACCATAATTATATCCACTCTTAAATCCTTTTGAAAAGTCCTTAAGATAATGAAACCGCAGAAGTAATTCTGCGGCTTCGGATTTACTTACACGATCAATGTAGTAATCAGACTTCACTCTTCGGCAAGACGTGCAAAATACGAGAGTGCATCATCATCCTCATCTTCTACTGCAGCGGCACGACGAGTGGGTTGAAGATTGTTGAGTTCAGTGCGAAGATCTTCATCAAGATCCTTCACAGGACCACGAGTGTTGTCTTCATCAAACTCTTCAGGATCCTGATAGCGAGGAGTGCCTTTGGTGCCAAGCACATAGTCCAGACGCTTCTTCAGTTCATCATAGGACTTGAACTGATCGGCAGCAACGAGTTCAGCAAGAGAATACTGCTTCTTCCAGATTGCTTCCATAGCATCATCATCATCCAGAAGAGGAGCAGATTTTGCAAACTCACTGGAGTCATAGTTGCGATAACCAGCAACGTTCTTTGCCTTCAGTTTGAAGTTGGCACCTTGCCAGAAGTCAAACGGATCAATCGCTTCTTCATCCTCAAACTCAGGTTGCATCGCAGCGGTGAGTTTATCAAAGATCTTCTTACCATACTTGAACAGGAACACCTTACCTTCGTTGGCAGGGTTAGCAGGATCCTTCACCACATAGATGTTGGACACATAGGTCAGTTTACGCTTCTGCTTACGAGCAAGTTCCTTACCAGCATCAGTGCCGTTGTTCCAGAGTTCGGAGTTCAGTTCGGACACAGGATCCTTCTGACCCAGGGTGGTGAGAGAGTTCTCAATATACCAACCACCAGGACCTTGGAATGCGTGACTGTAGAGTTTCACAAACGGCAGGTCTTCGCCGTTAGGGGCAGGCAGGAAACGGATTACGGCATAACCATTGCCGCTCTTATCTACATCCAGTTTCCACAAGCGGTCATCACTAGAACCGCTGCTAGTATTCATTTTTTCAACTTCTTTGACCAATTTGGCAGTAAGATTGCCCAGCTTGGACTGCTTTTTAAGGTCGGAAAACGACATTTGGATTACCTCGGATAAATTGGATTCGGGGGATTACTCGGATAGTATAGCGAAAAATGAATCACCTGTCAATGAATTGTTTGAGTGATTCAATGGTCTTGTTCATACTACTGAATAAAACTTGCATATCAGTTTCTGGTGGGAATCCCATCAGAGCAACTGACTTGCGTAGGTTCTCTTTCATCTCAACCGCTTGGGGGTCGTCTGAAAGAGACAACCTAGTATACATCACTCTCTGCTTTTCTAGCAAGATCTCAAGTTTCTCAATGTGTTCCAGTTTGGTCTCACGGGGCATCATACCGAAAGTCAGAATACTTCCGTAGATTTCTTCTTGTAACTGATTAATTTCTTTCAGTTCTTCTTGAATAATATCAGAGTCGAAAAAACTACTCATTTATAATTTCCCGTAAAATCTTTTTAAATTGGAACACGTCAATATTTAGAAAAGGATTATACTTTTTGATTTTTAAACTTACGGATTCCCACACCGGGTCCAGAAGTTGCTTATCAAACGTTTTCCCGAACAGGAATATTTTATCATAAATCACTAGGGTTTCTAGGCAAATTTTCCCGCCCAGGAATTTTTTAAGAACGGGTGGATGCCCTTTGGAACAGTTCAAGGCATCGTCTAATTTGGTCTCCAAGAACAATTCGCTGCTTTGTTCTTTGAATAAGTATGTCAAACTCTGTTGGCGACCTTTCCAATCTGCGTAAGTTCTTTCGCCAGAATTGATAATTTCTCCAATCCATAAATTACCAGGTGTGTCTACTGCTACAAAGTTTGATACAAGAAAATCTAGGACTTCTTTATCAGAATACTTTCTTGAGGTCTTCTCAAAGAAATATTTGTCCTTGCGTTTGTTGAAGGACGTTAAACTGGCACGAGTCTTGGCACCATACTTAAAGAAGTCGTATTTTGGATTTGTGAAATGATTTTTGAGTGACAAATAATGTTGATAAGTTTCAAAAGGTGTCACGATCATAGAGGCAGTTTTGCTTTCGAAGTCCGCTTCATAAAGTTCAAACGAGTGGCATCCCACTTCAATCTTTCTTTCAGAGGTTTTGAAATAAGTTTCGTAACTGATTCTACTTCAAGACTATTGATCTCACAATAGTGACAAATGGCATCAATATAGTTCATGTTTTCGGTTGCCACAATATGTTCTATCTCCAAAGCAAACTTTGATGGAGTTAAAAACTTATTTTCTATAGCTTGTTCCAGTTCTTTATTTGGTTCCATATGATTCCAGTTTATCTCTAACAAACTCTCTAATGTATTCTGTGAGAAGTTTGATGTATTTTGATTTGTCTCGTTCTTCATAGACGACGCATTCTCCATTTTCACAAGCCATGATGATTACAAGTTTTTTGACTGAAATACCAGTCAGTTCGTATAGCATACAACCATATGCCATACATTGAACAAAATAGTGTTCGATCCACTCACGTGGTTTTGGTTTTTTAGAAGTCTTAAAGTCAATTATTGCTAACTCGCCGTCATATTCAGCGATACAATCAACTGTCCCAGCAATACCCAGTTGTTTACTGTATAAAGACCCTTCGAGGGCGTAAATATTATTTATACGATTTAGATCTGTCTTTGAAATCTTAAACAGGAAATCAGATAATGGTTGAACTGAAGGTAAATCACGATTGTAAAGGTAATTCTCTACAAGAGTGTGCATATCAGTTCCACGACTAGTAGATTGTCTTGTAATTTTATCCGCCTCTTCGTCTCCAACTTTTTTACGCCAATCTAAAAAGATTTGGCGATTTTTATGACTAGTGACTGAAGTAATGGAAACCAGTCGTAAAAGTTCTTCTTCGTCAGGAACTGAATAGTATCTTACACCATCAATCGTTTCACGCTCCAACTTAGGGAGTTCAATATCAATATGTTTGAACATTAAAAACCAGCTTCCATTTTTGCCATAATGTATTCTTTAACAAGTCCAGAACGAACAATGTCTTCTACACCAAACTCTATTATATCAAAAGATGGCATTTTACGCAAGACCGACATAAAATCGACGATACCATTACGCTCGTTTGTTTTCTGTAAGTCAGACTGTGATGCATCACCACAGAAACAAATCTTGGTATTCTCACCTACACGGGTAATGATTGAATCGAGCTCGTGGAAGTTTAAGTTTTGGAATTCATCTACAATCACAATAGCATTATCAAGAGTCGTTCCACGCAAGAATGAAGTGCTCCAGAACTTAATGGTTTCTTGTGACTTGAGATTTCCATAAAGCATCTCAAAGTCAGCATCAGAAGGCATCTGGAACATATACTTCACCATATTCTTATAAGGAATCTGGTAAATATCTGCCTTGTCTTCGTGAGAACCAGGCAAAAATCCAATCTCTCTTGTAGCAACTAATGAACGAACAAGATAAATTCTTTCATAAGGAGTTCTTTCATCCAGAACATCTCTTAAAGCATTGTAAAGCGTAATGAATGTTTTTCCTGTTCCAGCACATCCATAAGCAATCAAATGTTTACCTTCAGCGTAAGAATTGAAAAGTTTTTTTTGATTGTCTGTAAGAGGGTCAATATCAACCAAATAATCAGAACTTAATGGTTTTCTACGCTTCATTTGACGAGTAGTAAGACCAACACCGATTGGTTGGTCTGCTCTTCTGTTTCTTCTTGCCATTTTAGAGTTTCTTTACAGTTGACTTTGGAGCCTTACTTGCTTTTTCTAATACTTCATTCCATCCAGGATTACGTGCAATCAGTTTGTCCCGCCACTCTCCCACTTCTCCAGGAGAAGGGCAAGTCGAAGGATCAGACCAATCACGAATCCAGTCAGGATTATCATTTTTCCACTGGTCCCAGTCGTGGATACTCATTTCCACTTCTTTCTGTTCACCAGTTTTTGTATTCACTACAGGATATGTTGCCATTGTTAGAAATTCAAGATAATTTATTTATTCTAGTGTAATAGAGCGAGCATCATTACACTCTGGGCACTCTTCAGACTTTTTCCATCCAAGTGCTTCTGCAACGATTGGAAACTGACAAATGAATACACACTTACAAGCTTCAGCGATATCCATATGCTCTTTTTGAGTTCCGTTTGCGGTGCGAAGATTAATGTAATGGATCCAACTACGGCAAGATCCACTCATATAGATGCGTGTGGGCGTCGCTAAGGGCAACACAAATCTTGCACACTCCTTTGCTACACCTGCCTCTAGGAGACGCTTATAGAGGTTATTAGAGTGCGTAAACAGTTCAGCAATTTCTGCCTGAAACTTAAGTTTTACATAGTCACCAAGATCATCAGTAGAGTTCTGACGATTTTTAGTGTCTTGACGACGAAGATCTGGAACAGGAATGTTCTCAGTAATCAAATTAGTATCCGCATAACGCTGCGAAAACTCTTGATATGTAAAAGACCTATGGCGAAGGATTTGAGCAGCGATACCACGGTTGGTTTCGATCTCAAGAGTCATAAAAGACTGTTCAAAAACAGACCAATGATTATGCTTAATACAATAAGCAAGCAACTTGGCATAGTTTTCGTTGTCCTGATTCGCAGGGTTGCTAACTCTAGCAACATACGCCATTGTTTTTTCTGCATCGGGAGTCACACTGATGAGTTTTACGGTCATTTCTTTCCAAATCCTTTTGATGTTTTTGCTTCTAGTTCTGCAAGTTCTTCTTTTACCGCTCGCAGTTGTTGTTTCATTTCTATGATTTTGTCTTCAGTATAAAGATGCTCTTGTTTGACAAGTTTCTCTAGCAACTTTATGAGTTCTTTTGCTCTACTAGTCATTTAAATCAGAATCCTCAAAAATTTCATCGTAATCTAAAATTGGTCTCTTTCTGACTTCTGGTTCTGTATATTTTTGATATGCAGAAACATCAGAATAAACTTCTGCTTTGAGAGAATCAACCAATAGTTCAAGATTACGGACAATCAGTTTTAGTTTGTCTTTGTCCATAAGATACCATTCTCTTCAAGAATTTTAGCATAAAAAAAGGAGGGGATCAACCCCTCCTGATTTCAAGCAACTTGTGGTTGCTTTGCCATATTCAGTTGTGCATTATGAAGGAGTTGCTCCTTCTTTGCCTTTTTCTTGAGATAACGAACGAAGTAAGTATTCATTTTTGCCCTCCTGCTCTTTGCATGGAGAGTTTGTTTCCTTCCTCATCAACATAAAACATTGTTCCACGATAGATTTCTACGTGTGGTTCAATCTTAAATGTTTGATTTGGACGTTCTGCGGTGTCATACTCAACACCACGATATACAACTTTAGACATTAGGTTTTCTCCTTAATTTTGAGGCTAAAGAGCGTTCCTTCAGTCGGCGTTTGCGTTCGCTATTTGCGAATAGCGAATGAACGACCTACTCTTTTTCCATCTACGATAAGTATAGAAAAACATAGGCATTCCGTTCCGCGTCGGCTTACTTCCGTCCTATTTGGTTTTAGCACCTTGTAACTACGTCTCGACGTAGTTCTAATAGCAATCGGTCTTCTTTTCTCTGGTAAACAACATCGTCGTTTTTAACGATGTCCATTAGTTCCCACGCTGCATCACAACTTATACTCACAGGATATGATTTAGGTTGTGGTGAAGCAACAGAAAGAAGTGGAACCCATGCTAAAAGCAAAAGTGCTTTAGTCATAGGATGAACGTTAGGGGACTATTATACCCCTATTCAATCTATATATGCAGCATTTGTCTTGAAATAGTAACAATGACTACAAAAAAGTATCGATATTATACTAAAAAACGTGAAGATTTGTAAAAACCTTCACGCGAAGAAATTTTGCCGGAGAAATTTTCCCCGATCTGGGAAATCACTTTCGCTTTTTCTTTTCGGGTGATTTATATCCCCAGAGTTTTGGGTTCACTCTACCATATCCAAAATCAATACTCGTTAGATTTTCACGAAACTTATCCCAATACATATCAAACAAACGAGTTCTTGTTCCTCTGGTTAGATCAAAACAAATTTTACCCTCCACAAAATACTTGACGATATAAGCATCATTTGGTGCTTCTTTTGTGCAGACATCAGCATAAGAACCATTTTCCACCAGGATATCACAACCGTAACGTGATTTACATGTTTCTTTTTCTGCTGATGTCCAATAGTCCATATGCTTTTCGGTATTTTTGGTTGTTTCAATTACCTCACTACTCACGAACGACCTCCCCATGAAATATCTGGATAAGCCTCCGAAATAGTTTCTCTTGTAATTTTATATTTTTCTGAGAGTTTTTTATCTTTAACCAAACAAAGAATTTCTGCTTCTAATGGGTGAAGACCTTGAAGAATATTGATAAACATCGTTTCTCTACGAAGAGAACTCAGACTATCATTTCCACCTTTCACAAAATTAAAAAACTTTTGATATTCTTTACGAATTGAAGAAAATCCTTGATCTTGCGATCCAAGAGAATTACTTCCAACTTCTTGCATTTTAATTACTGCATCTTCAATCTTTTCAGTCATCGTTCCACTAAAAGAATGTTGTTCCCCAACACTTGCATAAGGAACTTCTCCAGGTGGAAGAGCGGATTCAATGCTTTCATCAAAATTCCAAATAAAAATTGCTTTCAAGGAAGGATGATCATATTTTTTAAGAACTTCGACTTTTTTTGCATTTGTTCTTTGCTTTGACACAAGTTGAAGAACTTCAAATGCAAAGGGATTTACAGGTAATTCTTTAATTTCAGGTTCAACTGGTTTAACAGTGACGGTTTTTGCTTTGCCAGTTGTTTTCTTTTTTGTAGTTGTTGTCATAAAAATCAAAATCTAAAATCATTTACAATATTTAGGTTAGTCTTCTTCATCTTCAAGTTCTTCATCATCAAAGTAATCAGGATTGAAACTGATTGCTAAAACTTCATCAGGAATTACATTACCCTTGTCATCAAAGAACTCTGGATGAAGTTTTGGTCTATCCTGATAATTCATCATATATTCTCTGGCAACCCAACCAGTTACAAGTCCCACTATAAGAAACAAAATGGTTAGAAAAGAACCGAAAACTAAACTAGTTGCTAACATTTTTTTTTCTCCGGGAAATTACTTTTTTCTTCCTTGATTTAAAGGAAAACTCAAAATAGATAGTAACTTCCCGATTTAGAAAGCAAACTATCTTCTCAAAAATGATGTGGAATGGTTGAGTTTGCTTTCTTTTTCCTCCATTAAGAATAAATTCAATACCACGATTTTTGTGGTTGGAATTATTTATGTTAAGATTAGACAACTTTTTGTTCTTTAAGGAATTGAATTGTGTCGGTGCATCCTCCAAGTTTTTGATCATTACAAATGACTTGAGGGAATGTAGAACCATTACCAAATTCAGAATAAAATTCTTCTCTAGTAAAATGTTCTCCTAAATTATACACGACAAAGTTACTTCCTGTCAATTCTAATACTTGTTTGATTTTATAGCAATAAGGGCACCCGTCTTTGCTGTATACTGTGAAATTCATAGGACTTACAAGATTTATAGTAATTTATATAAGAAAAAAGGAGGGAATAAACCCTCCTCTGTAACCACCAACTCACCTCTTCACACCACCGAAGAGGGTCTTCATTCCCAAAGATACAAGGATTTTGAAGACCTTGTTATTATAAGGGATTATGCGATGGTTGTCAAGTATTATCCAAAATTACCAATTGAAGATGCTGTTCCTACACAAATGACTTTCAGATAAGAGTTAGCATAACACGTTGTTGTTCCAGCGGAATTATAAAGAAGCATATCAAGTCTAGAGTTTGATGCTGGTTGAACAATTCCTCTAATTGTAAGTCCTTGTTGAGATCCAGCATTAATAGATATTGATGTAAATATAGTCACAGGGCTAGTCGTGGCACCAATTGCTACGTTAGTTGTAGCATTACTTGACAATATATTCATCGTAGTAAAGTTGCCTGTTGATAAGGCAGCTTGGTATGTTATTGATCCATTAGATGCTCCCTTTGCAAGGAACAAGACCATCTCAACATCATAGAAGTTTCCTGATAAAAGTGCAGGTCTTGCTGTTGATCCAAAGATTGAAGTTCCTGGAGATGTTGTGGATGCTATAGTAACGTTTGATGGGTTTCTGATGAATTGAACTTCAGGAATTAATGCTCGCTTATTTCCATTTGTTAAATCATTTTGAGTATGATACAGTAGTCTTCCATCATATTCAAAAGTATCTGCTTCTGGTGTTGTTAATAGAGTTCCAGCAGCAATTTCTAAAGGAGATGTGCCAGCAGTTGCAGTTCCACCAAGTATATGTAATCTTGATGTTGGAATATTAGTTCCTATGCCGACATTAGTTCCAGCATTAATCGCAACAGTTCCAACACCAGCAGAAGGACCAATGTTGATTTGAGTGAAAGAACCAGAGAGACCACCAGTTCCTAAGTTGATTGTCTTGATTGTTCCTACACCAGAAGCACCTGCTTGAATGTCAGTTTGCTGTGTTCTTGTTGATTGACCTAAAACAATGTTTCCAGTTCCCAGAGTGGTTCCTATAGTAAAAGTAGATCCAGTATTAGTTGGAACGATATTAACAGCAAGACCACTTAAAGTTGTATTTCCAGAAAAACTAGTTATACCAGATGCAGTTATACTATTAAACGTTTGAGTTCCTGTAAATGTTTGATTCTGTCCAGTAACAGCAATACCAGTGTTTACAATAAGATTTGGTATTGAAAGCGTATTTTCAGAAACGGCACCACTTGTGTAATTAATACGAACACCACCATTATTGTTTGTGTTTCTTATGTTTATTCCACCTACAAACGTTCCAACACCGGTTACAAGAGAATTACCATCAACATGAAGTTTTGATGTTGGATTTATGGTTCCTATGCCGACATTACCACTTGATAAAATTCTTATTGCTTCAGTTTGATATACCCCAAGTCTCATGGACATGGATGGTCCAGCAGCAGCATCCCTTACACCTTCAATATAAGCATTAATTACATCACTTCTAAATTCAATTCTTTGTCCAGTTCCATCACTTTGAGATATAGGCGATGAAAATAATTGTATTGAAGTCGTTATTGCTCCAGAAGGTCCATTATAGACACTTAAAGCTCCATCTTGAACTTGCAGTTTTGTTCCCGAAACAGTTCCTGGATTTGTGGTTCCTATGCCAACATTGTTGTTTGCAACTGCAAGAGTTGCATTATTAGCACCATTTGTGAATAATAATTTTGTGCTTGTGGTTTCAGTTCGAATAACTAAATCACCAGATGAAGAATTATTTGCCCATTGTCCTGCACCACCAGCGACTGATATTGATGCGTCTCCAGCAGTTCTACCAATAGTCATACTAGTATAACTTGTTGCGGCACCACTCAATACTCGAAGTCCACTAGCATCTGGATTTACTACAAGAATAGTTCCGTTACGGACATCTAATTTTTGTTGTGGATTTGTGATTCCTACGCCAACACTACCACTAAAATAAGCACCACCAGTGACTTGAAGTGGTTGTGATGCGGTTCCTGTAGAAGTTCCAGTTCCTATTAGTGTAGGTCCAGAAGTTATTGTTAATGCACTATCAACTGTTGCATTGCCGTAAATTCTTGTTCCGCTTTTGAGTTTTGCCATTTTTTATGCTTGTGCCTCCGTCCAAGATAAACGACCAAATAGTTCAGCATCTCCAGAAGCTCTCAAGTTTGTGGCAACGATTGTTAAAGTATCTGGACCATCTGGATAAATTTGAGTATTTGAGTTTGCACCTCCACCACCTAGAATAGAGTTACCAAGATCCCTAACTTGAGAAAGATCAATTGAATTTACACCACTACCAACGAAAAATCCTGCAGTAACCTCACCACCAGAAACTGAAACACCCGATCCACCCGCATAATCTGCAATTTGTGCCAAAGAAGAATTAGCACGACCAGCAACATTACCAACAGCGTTTGTCCAGGCAGTTACCGATGATGGAGTTGCATTTAAGAATGCTTGAACTAAAACGTTTGTATTTGAACCTCTAGATGTAATATCTAATGCTCTTAATGTTAACTGCATTCTATTAATTAATTCTCTCTGACCAAATCCAGCAGCAACACCATTATCAATTGAAGGTGCTACACGAATTGAGAAAAGTGCTCTAGTTACACCTGGAGCAATTGTTGTTACTCCAGTTTGACCATAAGTAAAGACTAATGATTTATCATCATCAAATCCACCATCCATAATTACACTTGTTCCCCAGTGTGATATAGAAGGACCATAAGTTGGATATGCAAATTCAACTGCCACTGGATCTGTTGCAGAATAAGTAAATGATTGTCCTGTTGTTGCACCCATTGCAACTGCTGCAACTGTTGGGTTTTGTTGAGTAGCAGCTTGACTCAATCGAATTGTTCCAGATCCAATTGAAGTAATAAATGTTCCTTCAGGGAAACCTCCTATAATTCTTTGACCAATTTGCAGGTTTGATGTTGTTGCAGTCGCTACGTTTTGACCTGTAATAATTCCAGTCAATGCAAGTGATGGATTTCCTGGTTGCCCTCTAGTCAAACCAGTAAATGCCGTTGTGCCAATACCTGTATAGTTGACATATTCATAAGTTTCAGAATTTCTTATTAATAATGTTCCTGCACTTGGAAATCCTGCTGTGCTTGCTACACCAACATAAGTATCACTTGCCGCTACAGATGTGGTAATTTTTGTTGTAGGAGGTCTACTTTCAGTTTCATATCGTGCTGGTAAGTTTCCAGAACGCATATAAGATTCAGTGTTGACATTATTATTTGGCGTCTTATGACAATAGATAATGTCACCTGTTGGTCCTCTAAATCCCCAACGAATAAATCCAGCACCATACCAAGAATAATCGATGTAGAACATCTGCATCTTAGTCAGATCAATATTAAATCCTGAAGGACCTGTGCCATCACATTTATCAATATTCCATTCTGATTGTGGAACTTTAGTATCTATAGTTTCCGATATAATCACATAATTTGAAGTTGCTCCTCTATAAGAGGGTGAAATCGTCATGCTTGTATCACTTGCAATGTCTACAACACGATATGATTGTCCACGAAGAACAACAAAATCTCCAATATTTAATTGTTTAGAAAAATAAGTTGGGAATGCTGCGTTTGTTTGAGTTACTGTATTGTTACCATTTGTTACACTAACTTTACCAGAAAGTTGGAAAGTAGAACTTCTACGAACTGCATATAAAGTTTGACCATCATATTCAAAGAACATTCCATTTTGAGAATCAAATGGTCCAAGACGATTAGAGCACCCATACCAACTTGCAACAGAGCAACTATAATTACCAGATGCAACTGTAGATCCTAAACCAACAGTTGAAGTAACTTCAAAACTATTATATCCGGTTACAGAATTTACATTATAAGTTCCATTGTATCCAGTTTCATTTGCACCAGAAATAATAATTGTTGTTCCAGGAACTGCTGCTTGAATATTATGTTGTTCTTTTGTTTGAACTCTAATTGTGCTTCCTATGCTTACGCCAGATGCTGTTAAAGAATCAATTTGAAGATTTGGTGCAAGACAAGTTCCAGAACTTACTTGAACACCTTTTCCTGATTGATATCTAAAATATCTTCGAGTTTGGCGAATTGCAGCTTCAAAATTTGATTGGGCATTATTTGAAAATACAACTCCACCATCAAAAGGACGATGTAAAAATTGTGCTTGAGGTCTTACAAAGATTTGACCACCAGTTGGATTTGCTGCTGATGCGGTATTTGAATAATAAGTAAATCTACGTGAACTTGAAATACCAGCAACAACGAAAGATCCGTTTGCAGTTGCAGTTGATGTTCCAACAACTGCAATTTGATTTCCAATTGCAAGACCATGAGGAACTGTTGTAGTTACTGTAACTGCAGTTCCAACTGTATTTGATTGGAATGTTGGAGATCCCCCAATAGCAGCATTAGTATAAACAGTTCCACTAAAAATACCAGTTTTATTTGAATCAAAGATCGAAGTAACTGATCCAGTATTTGTTGCTCGGGCACTATAAGTGAAATTTGTATTACCATCCCCAACAGATTCTACAATAAAGTTTCCATTCGCAATATTCAAATACGTGTCTTGAACTGTAATTGCAGATCCAATTCCAGGTGGAGATCCCGTAAGTGCTACAGTAACTACTCTGCTATTTGTGGGAAGAGTCATCGTCCCAATTCCACTAATTGCAACAGAAGATGGATATGAGAAGGGACGATTATTAATTAAACCCAAGTTTTCCCATTTTGTAATTTGTGTTCCATATTCAAAGTCTGTGTCAATCAGTGCTTGTGCTTGAGATATTCTAAATTTATTAACAGGGTCTTGAAAGGTTTCTGCTGGTTTAAATGATTCATCATATTCATCTACAATAATTTGAAGTTTATCAGTGCTACTCATTCCAGCAGTATTATAATTTAATACTATTGTTGTTGTATTAACTCCACCAGTGCTTGATACAGTATAAGTATTTGCTGTTAAATTAGCATCAGAAAAATTATAGATTACTGCGTTCGTCGTTACATTGGTAATCAGAATTAATCTTTCCCTCGGTATGATGCGAGGAATGACTATAGTATTTGTGGAAGGAGTGAATGTATATCCAGTTTCCAGTATTGCCTTTCTTGCCATGATTAATGAATACCTTTGTTATATTTATCAGCGATCATAATCCGAATCTATGTTTGAGAGCATTATAGTTTTGTTCGATTTCTGCTGCGGTAAGTGCTCTGTTATATATTGAGACTTGTGCTATTGCACCTTCATTAGCATAAAAATCAGATGTTCTGTTTCCAAGAAGGAATCTTGTAGCGTTATAATAATCTCTGGTTGTAGAACTATTTCCAATGGAATATGTCAATGTTAATTCATTTGCATCTACATACAACTTATTAAATCCATCACCATAAACATAACAGGCATAATGCCACTGATTATCACTATAAAAAGTACTTCCATTTTCATAAAATGCAGTAATATTTGTCTGATTTATTGAAATACTTTCTGTTGTAGAGCCGCTACTAAAATTTCCTACAGGATTGTATCTTGTTCCAAACCAAGAAAGAAAAAAAGAATCTCCAGTTAAAGGAACTTTAAACCAATAACACTCAGTAGAATATGTTAATGTATTCAAAGTTGATACAAAACTATCAACGTTTACATAATCATCAGTCCCATCAAAACTCAAATACCCACCATTAGCACTATTAAAAGTCGGACCACCAGTTAAAGTTCCAATTCCACTACCAACTAAATTTGTCCAAGTAGTTCCAGTATTATCAAAAGAAGCATTCATTCCAGCATCTAAATCTAGAACCAATCCATTTCTTACAATATCTCTAAAATCAGTAATTTCATCAATCTCGTTATAGACAATCACAGACTTATCAGTATTTTGTCTCATATATCTTCCTTGTCCAACACCAAATAAAGTCCCGCCAAAGTCATCATAAACAGGATCATAAGGTGGAAAAACATTTGCCACAATTGTTGTTGTAATACCCACATTTTCAGAAAATTCTGATGCATAATAAGTCCCAAATCCAGTTATACTTGGATTGCTTGCTGTCGTCTCATCAAACTCCCCAGCAAGCATTGATGCATATTGATCTAACCTTCCAACTACTCCCATTCTATTATCCTGCTACAAAGTCCAGACTATTTGAAGTTGAGTTATACTGTATATAGAAGTTCGTAGTTGCTGATGTTCCCCCAAATCTCATCTTACCAGTTGATTGAACTCTTGCATCACCAGAAACATCCACAGCAAACGAAGGAGAAGTATGTCCAACAGAAACCGAACCAGTGCTAGTGACAACAACTGATTGTGTTGATGCAGCACCAACATGCAATCTTCCCTGTGGATTTGTGGTTCCTATACCAAGATTACCACTTGTATTAATTCTTAATGACTCTGACCAGGAACTTGTTCCTGTTCTTCTACCAACAACAAAGTTTGCTGGACCATTATTAACAGTTCCTGCAACTGCACCAAAATATACATTTGTTGCCCCACCAGAACCATAAACAGTTGCATCAATAAGTGCAGCAGTACTTGAAATTCCTGAGGTTGGATTAAGTTCAATTACGGTTCCTGATGGGAAATACTGATAATAACGAGAAGTGCCAATCGATGCTGGATCGTATCCTTCTGCTAATGAAATTATGTAAAGAGGAGTAGTAACACTAGAAGTATCATTACCTCCTTGATTTATATGAACACTTCCAGAAACTCCTAATGTAGATAATGGATTTGTGGTTCCTATGCCGAGATTGCCATCACCTCTTAAACGTGCAAGTTCTGTAGTTCCACCATACCATTTGAATCCTTGCCCCGATACTGCTGCTGAAACACCTTGCCAAATATGACCACTTTCAACACCCATTGCATAATCAGCAGTGGCAGCACCAAGTTGTGGGTATAAAACAATTTTGGTTCCAGCACTTCTTGGTGTAAATGATGGTGGGGCAACTCCATTTTGGTTAAAATCAATTCGATTACTGGTTGCACCATTTAAGTAGATTTGACTTGCACCAGTCGTTGCAGAACCAACGGTTCCAATTGTTAATGCTGCTGTTGGAGTTGTGCTTCCTATACCAAGATTGCCATTACCTCTTAAAATTGCAAGTTGTGTGGTTCCTGCATACCATTTGAATCCTTGTGTTGAATTTGTTGTGGGAACACTTTGCCATGCATGATTACCTTCAATACCAAATGCAAAGTCAACTTGAGAAGCACCAGCTCCAGGATACAAAACAATCTTGGTTCCTGCACTTCTTGTAGTTCCACTAGTTCCAACAATAGTAGGAGTAGCAATTCCATTTGTATTGAAATCAATTCGATTACTGGTTGCACCATTCAGATAGATTTGTGAGTTTCCATCAGAAGCAATACCAGCAGTTCCAATTGTTAATGCTGCTGTTGGATTTGTGGTTCCTATGCCAACAGAACCATCTGAAGTTATACGAACTCTTTCTGTATTATTTGTTGCAAAGAGTAATGGGTTTGTTGAACCTAAACTAATCATTCCTCCATAAGCAGGTCCACCACTAAATCCACCAATTGCACCACTGCTATTCAATAATCCAACGTTTAAATTAGATGGGCTATTATTCTGGAATTGAATAAAAGATGCATTAGAACCAGTTGCAGGTTCAACAACAATTTGTGCTGTTGTTGATGTTGCAGAATCTTTAGTAATATGTAATGGACGTGTTGGATCTGTTCTTCCAATACCAATTGAACCAGCAGCACTTACAACAACTGCTGAAGTTCCTGAATTAACTTGTAGAGTTCCTAATGGATTTGTGGTTCCTATACCGACTCTATTATTGGTAGCATCAGCAAATAGAGTATTACCATTTACAACAAAGTTACTATTAACTGTTGCAATACCAGTAATTAAAGCATTACCAATAACATGAAGTCTTGATGTAGGTCTTGTAGTTGCGATACCAACATTACCATCTGCATAAGGTGCTAGTGTAACTGTGCCATCAGCATTCACATCAAAACTTGGAATGCCAGATACATCATTAACAGAGAAGATTGAACCTGATGTAAGGTTATTGGTGATACTAAACAGTTGTCCAGCAGAACCTTCCCAAGATAAAGTTCCAGAGTTTAATTCATATGCTTTCTGAGTAATGTGTTGACCTGTAGAAGACCCAGCAGCAACAAGTAAATTTCCAAGAACATGAAGTTTTTGTAATGGATTATCAGTTCCTACACCAACATTACCACTACCTTTAATGACAAATTGAGTTCCAGATCCATTTTGAACATCTAAAATTTCTACATCATCTCTTGCTGCTCCAGTTCTTAATCTTAAGATATTACCATCTCCATTTCCAAATCGGTTTCCATCAAGATCAACCATAGGAACAGAAATATTTCCCCAATCATTAGAAGAGGAAACTCTTAGTCCAGCAACACTAGCAGTTGTAAAAATGTCTAAACGATGTGTTGGATTTGTGGTTCCTATGCCGACACCAGTAGTATTAATTCTTACCTGTTCACTTGCATCACTATCTAATCCACTACCAGTATGAATAGAAAGTGCATTAGTTCTTCCTTTTAATCTTGCACCACCAGTATTAAATTCAATTTCAGCATCAGCCGCGGAAAGTCTTATATCACCTGCAACATCAAGTTTTGCTCCTGGATTAGTAACACCAACTCCAACATTTCCAGAAACATAAGCACCACCAGTTACTTGAAGTTTTTGTGATGCGGTTCCTGTAAGAGTTGTGACGCCACCTAATACTAACTCACCAGTTCCTTTGAGGTCTGCGAGTTGTGTGGTTCCTGCGTACCAACGGTGTTGAAATGAATTATCTGCTAATGGAATAGAAGACCATAATGTAAACCCTTCAATACCGATTGCATAATCAACATAACTACCAGTTAATTCTGGTCGTAAAACTATCTTGGTTCCAAGACTTCTTGTTGTGAATGCAGGAGCAGCAACACCATTTGTATTAAAATCAATTCGGTTTCCAGTAGCACCATTCAGGTATATTTGACCGCCACCAGTTGTCGTGGAGTTTGCGCCATTGAGAGTGATTCTTGATGATGTTGAGATACCAGAAACATTCAGTTGTGGAATACTTAAGGTTGAATCAGTAACTTGCATTCCACCTGCAGCAAGTCTAACTCCTAATGGAACTTGCGTAGAACCAATACCAACAGCATAATTGATTAACCAAGCATCAGTATTCAGTCCAGTAAAAGTTCCAGACTTAAACCACATAATTTTCTTATATGTGGCAGGATTGGTTTCAATACCAGCAATAAAAAGATTAACTAAAGGAGTGCCCTCAGTGGATGCAAGAGCAACACCACCATGATTAGCAGTATTATCAGTTGAAACATCATTACCCAAAGCATCAGTTCTAAATCCAAGAACAATATCTGGATCAAAAATTTTCAGTTCAGTTGTAAATAAAGTTGCTGAGGTTCCGCCAATTGTAATGTTACCGTTGACATTCAGGTTACGATTAACTTGTAAATCTCTAGTAACCGTAACGTCTTGTGGTGGTGTAAATTGATTTGGAATACTTAATGTTGGTGTAGAACTTTCTCCAGTTCCACCTGTGACTGTAATCTGGTTTGAAGTTCCAGTAATATCTCTGACATAATCTCCAGTTGTATCAGTTCCAAGTCCAACAGAGTTTGGTTGAATCGTTGCTGCTAAAGATACGTTTCCAGTTCCATCAAAACTAATTGCCGTTGCAACAACATCTCCAGTAATTTCAAATGTTCTTGGAGTTTCTAATTTTGTTGCAGAAGCAGCAATACCTGTCAGAGCACCGATGAATGTGGTTGCTGTGACGACACCTGATACACGAGCATCACCTTGAACTTGTAGTCTTGATGTTGGATTTGTGGTTCCTATGCCAAGATTACCAGATGCATCAAATCTTGCTCTTTCGGTATTATTTCCACCAGAATCTGCAAGAATAAATCTCATAGTTGCACCAGTTGCAAAATAAGATGTTAAATCAAAAACTCCACTATTAGATGCAGATAAAGATACTACTGCTGCAGTATTTGCAGAATATAAAGAAGCACCTCCAAGAACTTGTAATTTACTTGTTGGATTTGTGAATCCTATACCAATTGAACCACCAGCACTTACAACAACTGCTGAAGTTCCTGAATTAACTTGTAGAGTTCCTTGTGGATTTGTGGTTCCTATGCCAACCAGACCTGTATCAGTAACTCTAACTCTTTCTAATGCGTTCGTTACAAGAAGTAGTGGAGTTGTTCCTGCTGAATTGCCGACAATAGCAGCATAAGGTGTCAATCCTGTTATAACATTAAGAGCACCAGCACTATTCAATAATCCAGTATAAAAATTACTGGAAGAAGTATTCGCATATATAATTCCCGCAGCGTTTGTTCCAGTTGATGGAGCAATTCTTATAGTGGGTTGACCAGAACTAGAAGCATTTAATTTAATATCAAGTGGGGTAACTGGGGTAGTAACACCAATACCAAGACCAAATCCACCAGCAGTACCAGAAACATAAGCACCACCAGTAACTTGAAGTGGTTGTGATGCTGTGCCTGTAGAAGTTCCAGAACCAATTAAAACAGGTCCGTTAGAGAACGTTGAGATACCCGTTACATTCAGGTTTCTTGTTGTGATGTCTGTTCCAATCGCAGACCCACCACCAGATATTTCAATTCCACCTACAAATAACTGATCTGTAATATAAACATCAGTATTAAATGTTGATACACCTGTAACTAAGGTATCACCAACAACGTGTAAAGTTGCTTGAGGATTTGTTGTTGCTATGCCAACAGAGGTATTAATTCCGATACTTCTATCAGAGTCATCAATTGTTATTAAAGAAGCAAATTGAGATAACTCTCTGTTGTTAGCCATTTAATTATAACTACTTTCTAAGTATTTATTTAACTAGTGATTATGAATATAATTTCCAATTTAAATTATCTTCGTTCCACATATAATAACAGAAACTATCTATTTCCTCTTGAGTTAGTTCTGGTTTTGGAACTGGTGGATCCCACTCGAATGTTTCTTCATTTAACGACCATGATGGATATGGTTGTGGATATAAAAATACATCAAAGTTCTCATTATATCTCATACCAATTCCTGCATATCTACATCTAATTTTATCATTATAAGAAGTTTGTTTCCAAATTGTATCTTCTCCAAAAATGGATTTACAAAAGTCAATTCCAGTTTCTTCAGATTCATTTCCATTAGAATCCAAAATGTCATCGTTAGAAACAACAATAACTTGAATTACTTCATTATTTTGATTAAGTTGTGCAAAGTGTGCCATTTTAGTTTATTTCAGAATTAAACGCTTAAATATCTAACTATAACAATTCCAGATCCTCCAGCTTTATTTCCTCCCCCACCACCTCCTCCAGTATTTGCCGTGCCTGCAGTTTCTGTTTGATTACTCCCTCTTCCTAAACCGCCGCCGCCCAGACCACCAGATCCTCCAACAGAACCTCCTTGTTGAGGATCAATTGTTCCGCCTCCGCCACCTCCTCCATAATAAGTTGCAGAACCTAACCAATCATTAGTAATTCCATCTCCACCATTACCACCTACATTACCACCAGCATTACCGCCAGTTGCTCCTGCTCCGCCGCCGCCACCTCCTGCTGAAGTTAAATCACAACCACCACCAGAACCACCAGGATTACCTTGACCTGCAGTTCCTGTTCCCCCAGAAAAAGTTCCAGGTCCAAATCTTTGTGGGCACCCAGCGGGAGCATTTCCACCTACACCAGCTCCGCCGCCGCCAGAACCACCATCAAATGGTCTAGTGTCAGTATCTCTACTTGCACCTTTTCCTCCACCGGTAGATGTAAACCCAAAAGCAGAAGAATCACTTCCATTAGTTGGAACAGTATTTCCACCAGCACCTATAGTAATTGTATAAGAATTAAAAGTATTAACCAAAATTCCAGTTTGAGTTTGAACACCTCCAGCACCACCACCACCTGCTGCATTCGCACCCCCACCTCCACCGCCAGCAACAATAAAAACTTCTACACTTTGAATTGGAAGAACTGGTGTAAATGCTGATGTTGATCGAAAAATATGATAGGTATAATTTCCAGAAAATCCTACGACTCCACCTCTTGCTTTTACACGTCGTTTAACAGATTTGTTATATCCAATTGAAGACAAAACTGGCGACATTATCTATAACCTCCAACTACAGTTCCTAAAACTGCATAATTTGCTGTGGTGCTTGCAGATCCGACTGTGTTTATTCCAGTGAAACTATAGATATCATATCCTATAGTTGTTGTTACACCCACTAAGGCAGAATCTATTGAACCACCAAACCACCTAATTGTTGCAGGATATCCATTAAGGTTTACAGCAGTGCAACTTCTTGCAGTTCCAGTTTGACTAATTATAACACTAAAAGTAAGAACTGAATTATCAAATGTAGTATCTGTAGGAATGTTTGTTACATTAAGTGTGATATTTCCAGTTGGGTTAGTGCAAATAGCAATATTTCCGCTTCCTGTATTATAAACTAAACTTGCAGTATTTCCATTAATTCTTCTAGTTTTTTCTGCAACTGAATGTAGTCTTGTATCAAGTGCAGCAGAACTTCCTTGAACTTGTAGTTTATATTGTGGATTTGTGGTTCCTATGCCGACAGCACCAATACTAGTAATCACAACTACTGAAGTTCCAGCTCCAACTTGTAAAGTCCCTAATGGATTTGTGGTTCCTATGCCGACAGATCCAGTAGAAGTAACTAAAACCATTGAAGTTCCAGCACCGGTAGTGGATGCAGAACCAACTTGTAAAATTCCTAATGGATTTGTGGTTCCTATGCCAACAGAACCAGAAACATTAAACCTACCGGTAAGATTTGTATCACCTTGAATTTTAAGTTTTAATGCAGATGTTGTGGTTCCTACACCAACAATACTACTAACACTTAATTCACCATAAACATTAGTATCCTCATAAATATGCAAATCACCATAAACACTTGCCTTACCAGTAACTTCTAAATCAGCATCAGAAGTCATATTAAATTGCCAAACTGTATCATTCGTATAACCACTCAAATATAATCTAGTTCCATCAGGTTTCCAATAGAGTCCTGATGGTGTTATTTCATTAAAGGGAGCAGCACCAACAGTAGTAATAATACCAACAAAAGAAGTGGTTGTAATGTCCCAAGGAGTTGATAAGGTATAATAGTTGATATCATCACCAGCAGAACCAGTCAAAAGTAACTTAGTTCCATCCAAACTAAATCTTATTCCTTCTGGGATTGTTTCCTGACTTGCTATACTAAATGAAGAACCATAAGATACTGTTGATAGGTCCCAAGGAGTTGATAATGAATATTGATAAACACTATCATTTGCAGCACCAACAATATACATTCTGGTTCCATCAGGTTTAAACTCTACTCCTTGTGGAGCTGTATCTTGTGCTATCACACTATAAGCAACAGAATCATATGATGCTGTTGTTAGATCCCAAGGAGTAGAACAAGAATACTGGTTAACTGATGTTGCTGCTGCACCAACACCTGTAGTCCCTGTAACATAAAACTTGGTTCCATCAGGTTTGAAGTAGAATCCAGTTGGAACAGTTAATTGACTAGCAATACTAAATTGAGATACATGAGTTGATGTAGTAATGTCCCAAGGGGTGCTTAAGGTATACCAAGTAATATCATCACCAGTGTTTCCTAACACATACATAGTCTTCCCATCATTAGAGAAGAAGACTTCTCTTGGTTCTGTTTCTTGTGTTGCTACTCTAAATGATGATGCATAAGATACTATTGTTGGTTGAATATTACATACAATAGTATCATTTAATTTTGAAGTTCCTTGAACCTCAAGTGGTGCTGTTGGTCTTGTGGTTCCTATACCTAGATTACCACTAATATAAGCACCACCAGTTACTTGAAGTCTTTGTGATGCAGTTCCTGTTGATGTTCCACTTCCAACAAAAATCGGACCGTTTGTAAATGTTGAAATGCCAGCAACTTGTAATTGTGAGAAAGATGCTGCAGTTGAAACAAGTCTTGCAACAGTTCCAACACCACTATAATTTAAATTAGTTCCACTAATCGTTGTTACAACACCAGTGACTACATTCGCGTTAGTGAAACTACCTGTTGTATAAGTAGCATTAGTTCCACTTAAAGTTGTAACAACACCTGTTACAATATTGCCTGTTGTAGCATTAACTGTTCCATAAGTAGCATTAGTGCCACTCAAATTAGTAATAGTTGCGGTAGTGCTGTTTAAAGTAGCAACAGTTCCAACACCACTATAATTTAAATTAGTTCCACTAATCGTTGTTACAACACCAGTAACAATATTAGCAGTGGCAATATTTGCATTGGTGGAATTTAAAGTTGTGACAGTTCCAATTGCAGAATTAAGTTGCCCATTAAATGTTGTTGCTGTAATTACACCTGTAAATTTAGCGTCACCAAGTAGATCAAGTTTTGATGTTGGATTTGTGGTTCCTATGCCAACATTACCATTAACTCTATAGATATTACTTGTTATTGGATTATTAGGTTCTACAAAAGTCCACTGACTTCCACCAATATTAATATCAACTGTTTTGGTTCCAGGATTATAAGAAAAACTATTACCAGCACCAACAAAGTTTAGAGATGTTATAACTCCAACTGAAATATTAAATCCTGCAGATTGAATACCAATTCCTTGAATACCATCAGTAACTGTTAAAATCCCAGCAACTAATGCATCACCTTGAACTTGAAGTTTTGATGTTGGATTTGTAACACCAACTCCAAGATTACCAGAAACATAAGCACCACCAGTAACTTGAAGTCTTTGTGATGAGGTTCCTGTTGAGGTTCCAGTTCCTACAAGAACTGTTGAAACATCAGTAATATTATTCTGGAAAGCATCAAAGCCTGCTGGAGTAAATTCAAGTGTCATCTGTGCTTATTTCCTCTAATGGTAGATTCCAAGAATCTAAAAGTTCTTTATGATTTGCAAATGCTGAATCATCAAAATCAGTTTCACCTACACAAGGACCAAGACCATGATCACAGCAAATAAAAGTGGCATTATGAGTATTTAGAGCATTTAACTCATTTATCTGTTGCTCTGTAAGAAGATAGACTTTCATAGTTTTTATAATTTATTTTGATAAGCAGAGAGATACCAATCAGGTATTGCAGCAGATCCTCCACCAATTGAAAGAACACTTGTGCTAAAATAAGGAATACCATAAATCTTACCATTAGGTGCCAAAACACCTCCATTCCATTTAGAAGATCCACTTAAGGATCCAAAGGTTGTTGCTGTTCCTACTGCTGGATCAATCACAAGAACACTTGTGCTATTTCTTGGAATTCCATAAATCTTACCATTAGGTGCCAAAACACCTCCAAACCATTTACCAGTTCCACTTAAAGAACCAAAGGTTGATGTGGTATTGGTTGCTGGATCAATCACAAGAACACTTGTGCTATCATAAGGAATTCCATAAATCTTACCATTAGGTGCCAAAACACCTCCAAACCATTTATTAGATCCACTTAAGGATCCAAATGTTGATGTAGTATTGGTTGCTGGATCAATTACAAGAACACTTGTGCTATTAGAAGGAATTCCATAAATCTTACCATTAGGTGCCAAAACACCTCCATTCCATTTAGAAGATCCACTTAAGGATCCAAAGGTTGTTGCTGTTCCTACTGCTGGATCTATGACAAGAACACTTGTGCTACTATAAGGAATACCATAAATCTTACCATTAGGTGCCAAAACACCTCCATACCATTTAGTAGTTCCACTTAAAGAACCAAAGGTTGATGTGGTATTGGTTGCTGGATCAATCACAAGAACACTTGTGCTATTAGAAGGAATTCCATAAATCTTACCATTAGGTGCCAAAACACCTCCTATCCATTTTAAAGTTCCACTTAAAGAACCAAAAGTAGTTGCTGTTCCTACTGCTGGATCTATGACAAGAACACTTGTGCTACTATAAGGAATACCATAAATCTTACCATTAGGTGCCAAAACACCTCCTATCCATTTAGTAGTTCCACTTAAAGAACCAGAACCATCTTGGGTTGTGGTGACTGCAAATCCTACTGTTCCTGCTGTTCCTACAGTTGGAGCACTAAAGTTTTGTGGAGTCTTTGGAACAAATACTACATTTCCATCACCAGAAGTTGCAACAGTAAATCCAGCATCACTTGACATTTGTGTGGTGATGCTATTACCAACAGAGATTGCAGAAGCACCAGAAGTAATAGCAATACCAACACTTCTACCTGCTCCTACAACTGCTGGTGTTGATCCTGCACCTGCAACATTAAACCAAATCACAACATTTTGCTCTGCTGCTGTGACATCAATTGCTGATGATGTTCCACCAGGACCATAAATTGTAAAATACTTATTGTTTAAGTTTGAGGCAATATCAGAGGCAACTCCAACTGTAATGATCTCATAGTTTTGACCTGGGAATTGAATGTCATTTTCAGTTCCTGGAAAACTGAATAAATCTCCAGGTGCTGAAAAATAAGAAGTTCTGTTTGCAATATTTGAAGCTCCAACAACGTGTAGAGTTTCTGTTGGGTTTGTGGTTCCTATGCCGACATTACCACTTGAAGTTATACGAACTCTTTCTGGTTGTGATGTTCCTCCAGTAGCAGTTCCAGTTCTAAAGATTAATGTTCCTGGATCTGTAGTAGCAGCACCAGCAACAAAATCAATTTGTCCACCTCTTGAAGAACCTCCTGCCATTCCTCCAGAAAAAATTTGAAGGGTTGAAGCAGATGAACTTTGAGTAATAGTTGCAGAAATGTTATTAGAATCAGAACTTCTTACTATCAGATTTAATTCTCCACCAGCAAGAGTAGATCCACCTTCAATATGTAATTTTGCTTGTGGATTTGTGGTTCCTATTCCCAGATTACCACCACCAGTTAGGATCATTAATGGGTTTGCACTATGATCTTCAGCATAAATTTTAACATTACTTGAATGACTCTTAATTCTTAAGTCAGCATTTGTTGGTGCAATACTTGCAGGAACAATATTATTAGGACGTTGAATGAATACAACTGGAGCGACTGATGGGTTTGCTGCAGTATCAACTGGTTCAAGTTTTGCCGTGGGATTTGTGGTTCCTATGCCGACAGAACCATTAAAATAAGCACCGCCACTATGAACTTGTAGAGTTTGGTTTGCAGTTCCTGTTGAGGTTGCACTTCCAATTAAAAGAGTCCCTCCACTTTTAAATACTAAAGAACTAGAATTACTTAATAAACTACCTGTATTTCTAAAATATATGTCTCCGTTGTTTCTATTATCAATATATGCATTACCATCACCCCATCCAGTAATCGTAAGAGTTGTGGTAATACCACCAGATGTTTGTAGTCCCCAAATTAATGCTGATGTAGAATTGAATCCAATATTGTATGCATTTGAATTTTGTAAATTGAGTCTATAATTATAGCTGGTTCCTACTCCAATATCACCATAAACTTCTAACTTATTTGTTGGATTTGTGGTTCCTATGCCGACATTACCTCCAGCAATACGCATAGATTCTGCAACAGTATCATTTTGAGATCCTGAAACATTAGTATGAAAAGCAAGATAAGTTTCTGTTGTTGATGCTGAATTAGTGTATGAAGATACAATTCTAGCAGTTCTTCCTGACCTAGTTTTTAAACTTATTTCATTTATGACGTTGTTCGAACCTGATTCTAATCTTAAACTACTTCCCGCTGCTACTAAAACATGTAAATTGGTTACTGGATTTGTGGTTCCAATACCGACAGAACCAGAAACATAAGCACCACCTTCAACCTGAAGTAGTTGATTAGATGTTCCAGTTGATGAAGTTCTTCCTACTAATAATTCACCACTACCAGAACTATTAATTGTAACATCAACGCTTCCAGTTACATTATCCTCAAATCTGATTTGGCTGTCAGTAAATCTAATTGCATTTCTTCTTGTTCCTATTCCACTCGTATCGTGAGATAAATGAGTAATAATTGTTCCAGATCCAGTTCCACCACTTGATCCAACTAATATTGCAAGAGTTTGCCCAGATCCATCTGTTGCAGATCCATTATTACCTTTCAATACAAAGGCACTATCATTACCAGTAGAAGCAAGAATTCCAAAAGTAGATGTGTCATTTACACCTGAACTATACTGAATCAACCCAGTTGTTCCAACACCAACTTTACCATCAGGCAATATTACAAAACGAGTTGCATCAGGATTAGTAGAATCTTCAACTACAAGAGCATTACCAGAACCAAGTTGAGTAATTCTTAATGCATCAGAAGAACTGTTGTCTACTACGTTTAATTTTGCTCCTGGATCATCAGTCCCGATGCCGACATTTCCACCGTCTTTAATGTATAAAGTCTTGGTATTAGTATCTAAATCTTCAAAATAAATGTCTTGTGGAGCAGCAATTCTTAAATCTCTACCACCATTTGCAACATTAATTTCAGATGCTGCAAATCCATTATCATTATCTTCAAGTTTTATCTTGGCATTCGCAGCATCAGCGCCTGATATATGGAGAGGTGCTGTTGGATTTGTGGTTCCTATGCCAACAAACCCAGAAACATAAGCACCACCAGTTACTTGAAGTTTTTGTGATGCAGTTCCTGTTGAAGTTCCAGAACCAACTAAAACTTCTCCTCCACCTCTTAAAACTAGTAAATGTGGATTTGTAGATAGGTTATTGTCACTATCTACTCCCCAACCAGTGGCACTAGGAGATAATCCAGCATACATAGATCCAACTATATTTGTATACTGAATTAACGCATTATTATCATTAGTTCTTTCAATACGAATTACTTCAGAATCTTCTGAAGTAACGTGAAGTTTTGATATTGGATTTGTTGTTCCTATACCAACCGAACCAATACCAGTAACAACAAAAGGAGTTGCGTCAGGATTTGTTTCGTCTTCAACAACTAATGCATTACCAGAACCGAGTTGAGTAATTCTTACTGCATCAGAAGAACTATTATCTAATACATTTAATGTTACTGTTGTCGTGATACCAGAAACATTTAATTGTGTAATCGATCCTATACCACCGATAACATCTGTCGATACTCCTGCATTATCAACATAGGATATGCTAATTTCAGCAACTCCAGAAGAAACCGTTGCATTTATGTTGTTTATGAAATTAAATGTTGCAGCGGTTCCTACTAAAGTTCCATCATCTTTAATTTGAACACCAGAACCTTGTGCAATAATACCAGTTAAAAGACTTCCATCGCCAACAAAAGAAGTCGCTGTTACAACTCCAACAATTTTACTATTACCAACAACATGAAGTTTTGCGGTTGGATTTGTGGTTCCTATACCAACATTACCACTTTCTTTATAAATGTTTCCAGATATAGGATTACTTGTATTTGTTGCAGTCCATTTGGAAGTATCAACCAATCCATCATTTTGCATTGCTATAACATCTATAATATCACCAGCAAATGCAGCATCATTTAAAACTATTGTTGATCCATTTGTGGCAGTATATTCTGATGATGTGAGTCTTACACCATTTACAAAAACATCTACATAATTTGGAGTGTAACTTACAGAGAATGTTGTTTGACCTTCAGTTGCTGTAAATGAAGATGATGTTCTTGTAAATTGACTTGCTTTAACATTAATTTCAACTAATCCACTTGTATTTGTAATCGTAGAAACAGCACTACCAATAAAATTAAGAGTTGTGATAATTCCAGTCGTGATATTAACACCACCAGATTGAATACCAATTCCTCTAATACCGTTTACTGCTGTAAGAATTCCACTGATAAAGGTGTCACCTTGAACTTGTAGTCTTGATGTTGGAGTTGTGGTTCCTATGCCGACAGAACCAGAAACATAAGCACCACCAGTTACTTGAAGTAGTTGTGATGCGGTTCCTGTTGGCACTAAAGGAGTTAGATTAGAACCAATAATGACTTCACCAGCAGAAGTAATACCCAATCTGTTTGCAGAACTTGTAGCATCTCTAATTACAAAGTCAGCATTAGCACCACCTTGAATACCGAATCTCCAATTTCTATATGGACTTATTGCTCTAAAAACAGCGACACTTGTATCACCAGATTCAACTTGAATTTGAACTTCTCCAGTTGGTTTATAGACATTTACAGAACCATCATAGACTTGTAATTTTTGTGTTGGATTTGTGGTTCCTATACCAACAGAACCAGTAGAAGTAACAACAAAAGGACTTGCATCAGGGTTTGTAGAATCTTCAACTACAAGAGCATTACCAGAACCTTCTTGAGTAATTCTTAATGCATCAGAGGAACTGTTGACTGATATTGTAGAGACGCCAGAAACACTCAGTTGAGTAACTGATGCAATTCCGCCTATAACATTTGTTGATATTCCTGCTACGTCAGCATAAGATGCTATTCCTGCTAAAGAAGAATATGTGCTAATACCTGCTACGTCGGCATAAGAGGCAATACCAGCACTTATAGCATAAGTGGCGATACCTGCTACGTCAGCATAAGATGAAATGCCTGATAAAGAAGAATATGTGCTAATACCTGCTACGTCGGCATAAGATGAAATGCCTGATAAAGAAGAATATGTGCTAATGCCTGCTACGTCTGCATAAGATGCTATTCCTGATAATGTAGCATAAGTAGCGATACCCGCTACATCAGCATAATCAGCAGTTGTTGCATTACCATTAATATCAATATCATAAGTTCCTGTAAGTCGAGCAGGATTAATTGTTCCATTAAGAATATTTTCTGCGTCTGTTAGATAATATGATGTTGTGGCAAATGATGCGGTTGTTGCAGTTCCAGTTAAATTAGCAGTAATTGTTCCTGCACTAAAGTTACCAGACGCATCACGAGCAACAACTTGATTTGCAGTATTCGCAGAAGTTGCAGCAACACCAATTGTAAGTGCGGCACCCTCTGTTCCACCATCACCACCAGTAATATAATCACCATTTGTAATAGAGGCAACATAATTACCAGAAGTATAAGTCCCAAGTTCAATTGAGTTTGGAGTAATCGTTGCTGCAAGTGCTACATTACCTGTTCCATCAAAGGATATTGCACTTGCAGTTACAAAGTCTCCAGTAATTGAAAAATCTCTAGGTGTTAATAGTTGAGTTGCTGTAGATGCAATACCAACAAGATTTGCATTAATTATCCCTGCATTAAAATTACCAGAAGCATCACGGGCAACTATTGTATTTGGTGTGTTTACATCTGTTGCATTTGATGTAACAGTAAACGTTGTAACACCAGAATTATTATATGTTACTGAACCTGAAAGACCTGTTCCAGACGTATTGAGAATAAGATCGTTAGCAAGTGTTCCTGTAATAATTCCAGAAACATTTAATTGAGTTGCACTTACACTACCAAGAGTGCTAACTCCACTATAATCTAAATTAGTTCCAATTAAACTTATAATTGTTCCAACGCCAGCATTAACTTGCCCATTAAATGTTGTGGCAGTTATAACACCAGAAGCATTAATACCTTCATATAGAGAAATTTTGGTTCCCTGTATATTGGTTAATCCTAATAAATCTTGTCCAGGATTGTAAGTTAATGCAGTGTCAACATAAAGAGAGGTATAACCAATTCCACTTTCAAAAGGAATATAATATGTGCTATCATTTGATGTTTCGGTTGAAATATTAATATAATCTGCATTTGTTGCACTTGAAGCGTTACCACTAAAAGATGCTGCGGTTATGATTCCTGAAGCATTAATATTTCTTACAACTGCTAAATCATCCTCTGTAAATTGAACTGCACCAGCGGCAAGTCTTGTTCCTGATGGGAATTGAGTTGAACCAATACCAATTGCATAATTACTTAACCAAGCATCGGTATTCAGTCCAGCAAAAGAACCTGCCTGGAACCACATAAACTTCTTATATGTGGCAGGTGTTGTTTCAATACCAGCAATTAAAAGATTAACTAATGGATATCCCTCTGTCGATGCAACAGCAATACCACCGTGATTTGCCGTAGTATCTGTTGAAACATCATTACCATAAGAATCAGTTGTAAAACCAAGAATGATATCTGCATCTGTTAGTCTAAAGTCCTCAACAATAACATAAGCTGTCGTCCCACCAACAGTAATATTACCATTTACATTTAAATTATTATTGACTTGTAGATCATTACCAATTGTTACATTACCAGGTATAGTTGGGTTAATTGCAATTGCAACTACAGGAGTCGAACTTTCTCCTGTTCCACCTGTAACGGTAATTTCATTTGCAGTCCCTATAATTTCTCTAACATAATCACCAGTCGTATCAGTTCCAAGTCCAACACTATTAGGTTGAATGGTTGCTGCTAACGATACGTTGCCAGTTCCATCAAAACTAATTGCCGTTGCAACAACATCACCAGTAATTTCAAATGTTCTTGGAGTAACAAGTTTTGTTGCAGAAGCAGCAATACCTGTTAAGGCACCAACAAATCCCCCAACAGAAGTTGTGATTCCACCAACATATAAGTTATTTGTGATGACAACATCGTCTGGGAGTCCAATTTGTGGTGTTGAACCTTCACCTGTTCCACCAGTAACTTCAATTTCGTTTGCAGTTCCAGTAATATCTCTAACGTAATCACCTGTCGTGTCAGTTCCAAGTCCAACACTATTGGGTTGAATGGTTGCTGCAAGAGAAACATTACCGGTTCCATCAAAACTGATTGCCGTTGCAACAACATCACCAGTAATTTCAAACGTTCTTGCGTTTTCTAATTTTGTAGCAGTTGTTGCCGTGCCAGTTAAGTTCCCTACAAATCCACCGACAGATGTGGTAATACCAGAAATATAAACATTATTTTCAAAGGTAGCATTATTGGTTCCAGCAAATCCAATAACTTTGTATCCCTGTGCATTATTAATCTGAGATGCACCAATTGTTCCCTGGAATGCTACATTTCCAGTTGAGTTATAAATGTAGAAGGAATTAGTTCCGTCTGCTGCTTGAATGTAACCAGTCGAAGGTCTAAAGGTAGAACCAGTTACAATTCCAGATGAGTTAATGCTTTGTGCTGTTAAATGAGTTACACTCGTAACTCCAAGAGTGCTAATACCGCTTGAATTAATATTGGTTAAGGTGGCGTTTGTTGCGGTTAGATTCGTGAATGTTCCAACGCCAGCATTAATTGGACCACTAAAAGACGCTGCTGTGACGATACCAGTGAACAATCCATCGCCAATTACGTGCAGAGCAGACGTTGGATTCGTTGTCCCAATACCAGTATTAGTCTTTAAGAGTGCCATCTTATTCCTTATATAAGGTTATTTATTTCTTAATAGTTAACGTTATATCCAGTATAAATTGTCCAACTTGTTCCATCACTATTGCCTTCAAAGACATAACTTTGATTTGTAGATAATGTATAGGTTGCATATTGTGTTGTTGAACTTGCCACCATTCTTGCACCATTAGTTCGGTTGTGATTGCCGACTAACAGTTCAAGAACATTTCTATTACCCATCAAACTTGGATTAAATAATGTAATTTCAAGAACAATATTTGGAGAACCCACAGTTCCTGAAGTTGCCGCAGTTCCTTCATAACGTATTCTCTGATAATCTGTTCCACTTGCAAATCTAGAAACTCTTTGATAAGAGTTGTCGGCAGAACCAAAATGAAACTTTGGAACTGGTGGACGAGTCGCACCTAATGTTCCAAGATTTCCATATTCAATTGCACCTGCACTAAAAGTTAGGTAAGTGTTAGAACCCATAAATGTTTGAGTATAACCAACTCCAGCAATACTAAATGTGAATGGAAGATTAATTGTTAAGAAAGCATCATCTGCAGAAACATTTTGAATACCAGTCCAACTTGCTGTTGGTGGATAAGTTCCACCTCCAGCACCATAGATCGGTGCCTTTGTTCCAGAAATAATACTATAAGAACCAATAGGTCCAGGTGGAATTACATTACTCACTCCAGTCAATTCATCAAAATAATTATAAACTCTCAAGTCTTTATTATTTACAATTCTCATCGGAGTGCTACTTCCCAATTCAGAAAACTCACCTTCTTTCAAAGTATTAGAATAAAACACTCCATACTGATCCATACCTACATTTCTGCTTGGTGAAGAAAATTCATCAAACAGATTTGTAAAAAGAACTCCATCAGATCTTAATCTTCCTACAGTGTTCATTATATGAATATAAAGTCTAGAGAACTAAGGGCAACATTATGCTGAATTTCAAAACGATTGGCAGCACCACTTGCCTGAACACCAATTGTTCCGACAACATCTAAAGTTTCTCTTGGATTTGTGGTTCCAACTCCAACAGACCCAGAAACATAAGCACCACCAGTAACTTGAAGTCTTTGTGCTGCTGTGCCTGTTGTTGTTCCACTTCCAACAAAAACTGGACCATTTGTAAATGTTGAAATTCCAGTAACTTGTAATTGAGAGAAAGACGCTGCAGTTGAAACAAGTTGAGTAATTGTTCCAACACCACTATAATTTAAATTAGTTCCACTTAAAGTTGTAACAACACCAGTAACTATATTAGCAGTAGTAATATTTGCATTTGTAGCATTTAATGTTGTAACAGTGCCGATTGCAGAATTTAATTGACCATTAAATGTCGTTGCTGTAATGACACCTGTAAACTTACCATCACCAACTAAATCAAGTTTTGATATTGGATTTGTTGTTCCAATACCAATATTTCCATTAACTCTATAAATGCTACTTGTTGTTGGATTACCAGGTTCTACAAAGGTCCACTGACTTCCACCAATATTAATATCAACCGTTTTTGTTCCAGCATTATATGAGAAACTATTACCAGCACCAACAAAATTTAAAGCTGTTATAACTCCAACTGCAATATTAAATCCTGCAGATTGAATACCAATTCCTTGAATACCGTTTGTAACAGTTAAAATTCCAGAAACTAATGCATCACCTATAACATGAAGTTTTGATGTTGGATTAGTAATTCCTATTCCAAGATTTTCAGAAAGATAAGCACCTCCATAAATTTGAAGTTTCTGATTTTGAGTTCCAGTAGAAGTTCCAGAACCTATGACTTGAGTTCCGCTTAACCAAAGATTTCTATATCTTGCAGAAGATCTTCCTAGATCAATTACATATGAACTATCTGGACTAAAATCTCCAACATTAGCTCCAACTACATTTGCAGAAAAATCAATAAATGTTACGTTTCCAGCAGAGAAAGTTAATTTCCCAGTGCTTGTTCCACTGGTTCCACGAATATAAGATGGAGCAACATTTCCACCCCAATAAATGACTCTGGTGGAATCTATATTTACATCTCCACCAGAAATAGCTAATTTTAATCCTGCTAAACCTGTTGATTCTGGATTTGTAATTCCGATACCAATAGAATCACTTACATAGGCACCACCAGTGACTTGAAGAGTTTGTGATGCTGTCCCTGTAGAAGTTCCAGTTCCAATAAATACTGGACCATTTGTAAAGGTTGCAATTCCAGCAATTTTTAAATCATTAAAATTATTTGGGGCATTAACAATTGCTGCTTCGATTGTTGCAGTTGTAATCGAATCAAGTGAAAGAATATTTTGAAGTTCTCTTCCAGAACTAATAACTTGCGTTGATCCAATACTTAAAGAACTGACAGTTGTAACACCAGCATTAATCTGCCCGCTGAATGTTGTTGCTGTAACGACACCTGTAAACTTACCATCGCCAACAATATCTAATCTTGATGTTGGAGTTGTAGTTCCTGCTCCAATAAATCCATCATTATAATAAATTGATCCTCCTACATTTTCTGTCCAAGGAGTGACCAGTGAGACTGTGCTTGCAACTCCAGTGTCTCTTTTTAGATAAATTCGTCCGTCATAGGTATTAATCGCTGGTTCGCCTAACTGCAAATCTGCCAGCGTTGGTCTCTTACCGGGAACAGCGGACCTTTTAATCCGAATTGGAGTTGCCATTTATTACATTCGGTATATACCTAAAATGACAGTATTTACTGCCTCTATCTATTTATTCAAGATGCATTGTTGCGTCTTGGACGATACTTGAATAAGTTAACAGGAGGATCTGGTTTCATCCACTCCTCTATTTTATTGAATCTTTCTTCACTATAAAAATCTTGCTGGACATACCATAACTTCCAATGCTCGTGACCTTTATGTTGATTGCAGGAATGGCAACAGCAGACAACGTTTTTTGTAAAGTCAGCACCACCTTTGGACTGGGGAATAATGTGGTCGATTGTAAGGTTCTCTCCAGACCCACAATAAGCACATTGATGATTCCATTGTTCCTTTATATGTTGCCTCCACATTCGTTTCGCCTCCCCAGAACTTGTTGCGTGTAAATGAAACAAGTATTCTTTTGGAGAGTGTAGAGGTCCCATAAGTTACTGCGACTTATGAGTATTTAGATATTAAAACGTCCTCTTGTAGCGTTAAAGTTTTGTTGGACTTCTGATGCGGTGAGTGCCCTTGTATAGTGCATTATAGGACCAACAGAACCATTCATACCATTTGAAATATAATCATCATCACTATATGCAAGTCCAATATGAAAAGCATTTCCAACAATAGTTTGTGTCATAGTAAAAGTGTTTGTTCCAACTAAAGAACCATTATGGTAAAAACTCCAAGAGTTACCAGATTTTGATAAAGCATAACAATACCAAGTATTTAAATTATTTGTAACCGAAACAGAGGTAACATTGTTTGTATATGGACTTACAGTTTCTCTTTGATTAAAAACCATCGCAGAATCTGACACTGCAAAAGTACATCTATAAGAGGATTCTCTATATGACATTACTTCATCAGTTCCTGATGATGTTCTATATAACCACCCAATCGTAGTAAAATCATCATTAATAGTGCTACCCAAAGAACCCAGACCTCTTAAAAAAACTCCAGAAGATGTGTTATTTGATGCACCACTTATATTTACTACACCGTTTGAAATACTTCCATATGATGTATCACCAAATAAATTAACTGAAGGATATATTGTAGATGATACTAAATTATAAACTGTTATACCAATTCCAGAGTAAGACTTTGTGTTTCCTGCATCTAATGAAAGAACTAATCCACTCTCTACTATTTCTGGTCCAGCGAAAACTGCCATTAGATTCCAAACCTCCCTCTTGTAGCGTTAAAGTTTTGTTGGACTTCTGCTGCTGTGAGTGCTTTATTGTAAATTTGAACTGATGGTATTGAACCATTAAAATAACTAGACCATCCAAATCCAATTCTAAAATTATTATTACTTGTTCTAATTTCAGAGTTTGCAAAACTACCAGAACTTACCTGCACACCATTTTCATAGTGAATACAAGATGTATCATTTTTA